>Ga0207995_100529_pt1 | contig 13852 bp, 17 predicted proteins | sample AntDeeMetag022AM_FD_184759 | JGI IMG/M metagenome (GOLD analysis project Ga0207995, IMG submission 184759) | Saline lake microbial communities from Deep Lake, Antarctica - Antarctic Deep Lake Metagenome 022AM (SPAdes) (version 2) | ecosystem: Environmental > Aquatic > Non-marine Saline and... | reverse complement strand
TAGGGCCGCGCTCGGCCTGAAATCCCATGGTGGGATTCCCGCTACTTTAGGCGCGGGAGGAGGTCAAAACGGCTGTATCCGCTCTCTGTATTGGTCGTCGAGGAAGGGAACTTAGCGTCTAGCCAGTTGAGACGCGGGCTCTCCTCCCGACACTAGACCTCCAACTCAACGTCGACCGGTTGAGTTCTTACCAAGTTGTTGTAGTGGCATATTCCAACGACTTGGTAAGAATGCGTGCGTGTAGCTGTCACCCGTTGGAAGTGGTAGTGTTCAGCTTCGCATGGAATCAGCGTATCCGAACACTACCAAAACAGCGGCGTAACACTCTTAATCGCGTATATCCCAATATATCCGATGGTCAAAACGATCCGCGTCTCCGAAGAATATCATACGTGGCTGAACGCACACAAGGAAGACGACGAGACGATGGAGGAGACCCTTCGCCGCATGACACGTGGTCCTCACCCAAGCGATGTGGCCGGACTCCTCTCGGAAGCGGAGGCCGAGGACGCAAAACAGGCGGTTGATCGCCTCCGTAGCGGTGACCGGGACCGACTTGATAACACTCTTGGGTAGAAGATCGTTGGTCAGTTCTCTGCAGTAGCTGGAAGTCACAGCGGTTTCTCTCCTTGAAAAAGATAGCCGATAATTATATTGCTTGATCGATCTTATTTGTGAGTATGGGATCTCACGACGATGAACATAGTCCTCCTGAATCGGATTTCTCCGAGGGGCTCGCCGAACGGGTTGAGAACATACCCACAGATGAAAGGGTGTATCAGACCGCCCTCGAACTCTACGAACCAACGCAGGTTTCTGAGGTCGCCGAGCGTGCTGACTGCTCGAAAAACGCCGCTCGTCGTCATCTCAAACGACTGGCTGAAATCGGCTTGTTGACCCGTGTGATGGAAAATCCAGAGTCATTCGAGCGCAATGAGTCCTATTTCGAATGGCGGCGATTCAACCGCCTCTCTGAACTGAGCGATAGTGAATATAAAAAACGAGTCGGCGAACTACTCTCCGAGAATGAATCGTACCAAGAACAGTATGATGCCGAAAGGCCCGGAGAGATTGACCCGCTTGAGTATACCGAGTATGGAGATCCAGAGCAGGTATGGTTAGAGTTGAATAATTGGGAGGCGATCCAGACTGAAATACAAGAGCTTCGTCGAGCTCGTCACGACGAGCGTGTTGGTGAGGGGGTTGCGTGAGTGGGGACAGCGGTGGGCATAGTCGAGACCCAAACAGAGAGCAACTCCGTGAGATTGCTTCGCTTCTAAAATCTGAATCTTGGATCGAGACAGTCTCTGTCTTTCCCTCAAATAGACCTGAATCAATCGTCCTGTTTCTCGTGGCCCAACAGTATCCGCAAGACTTCGTCTCTGAGGTATATATTGAAATCCAATCATACACGAACGGAGAGTTCCACATCAGCTACGTCGAAGACCGACAGGGCGAACGGTGGATGAGCCGATGGGATCGCCACGAGAGCAATGAGTATAATCGAGACCATTTTCATGAGCCACCCAGGGCACTCCATGAAGATGGTGTCGACCGCGATTACCCCTCTGGATTGTTGGCGCTGATTTCAGGTGTGGTGGCACCGTGGGTTTACGAGCGAATTGGGGATACGTGGAGGCAGTCTGATGCAAATGAATAAAGATCCAAACGACCAAGCCGTGTCAACACAAACATCAACGTAACGATGAGAACAGCCAACGAACAGATTTGGGTCAGTGGGTGGGTGAAGCAGATACTCGACCGCCAGCGGCGAGATGGAGAGTCCTACAACGATGTCCTGGAACGAATGCTCGAGGAGGAGAGTGATCGGGATCTCCTCGCTGGGTTCGGTAGGTGGTCGGACGAGCATGCTGACCGTGTTCGAGACGCTCGCGAGAAACAGAAAGAGCAGTCGAAGGAGCGGATATGCTAACTGACGGAGAATGAAGGTACTCGATGCGGATTTTCTTATCGACTACCTGAATGGCGTTGACGAGACCGCGGAGTACTTCCTCGCAAACGAAGGCGAGCAGTTCATTTTGCCAGCACCAGCGTATGCTGAGGCGTTGGTTGGAGAAGGAAACGCCCCCGACGGCGATGGTGCTGAGGCGAGGGCCGATCTCGCATAGGTGAAGTCTAGACTCGAAGCGGTGGTGTGTCGGGGACAGACGTCGACTGTACAACTCATTCACCCACACCTTACACCGAGTGAAGGAGGCCAGAGTGAACCGAATTGACAGCCACACCACAATTCACTCACACTGATTTCGAGATGAAATCTGGTTCGAAAAGAGTTCTCGAAGTATCGCTCTCACACACCCCACAACGAGTGAAGTCACAGGTCACACTTCCCGAGTCGCTCTGCTATGATCACGATAATCGACTTAGTACCCGATCCAGTCGAGTAACTCTGTCTCCTGAAAACATATCTGATATTGGCTAGTGACAGACACACACCATCCAACGAGTGTATTAGAATGATCAAGACGCCAAATAGTAGAGAATTTCACTCGTTGTGTGGTGTGTCCAAGTCAAGTATTAACTATTTATTAAGTATTGAAAGTATAGAAAACACCGTTTTTTAGAACTAAAACAATCTTCACTCGTTGTACGGTAGACAGATTTATAACTAAGAACGGATATAATCAAAATGAAACCAGATGGACTCTGATCAAGAAGAGAGTATATTCAAGACGGGAGGTGTGTTTGCGGATCGAGAACTCCTCCGAGTCGGTCACGTTCCTCCATTAGAGCGTGTTGTTGGTCGTGATGAAGAAGTAGCCTCCATTGGACAGACAATTGGACCCGCTACAGTCGGTGGCCCACCTGAAAACACGATTATCTACGGCAAAACAGGAACCGGAAAGTCACTCGTTGCCCGGTGTGTCTCTCGCAAAGCTCACAGCGAGGCTGCGACGAATCACGTCACATTCCAGCATGCGTACGTCGACTGTTCGGACTACCAAAGTGAGGCCAAAGCGAGCAGAGAGATGGCACGCCAGCTGGCGTCGAACCTTGATGCAGATGTTAGTATTCCACGGGTTGGAATTGCCGCTGCAGACTACCGAGATATTACGTGGGATCTGCTCGCAGAGTTCGGTGTCGACTCGTTTGTCGTCATTCTTGATGAGATCGATAAACTGGATGATGATGAACTGCTTCGAAGCCTCTCTCGTGCACGTGAGAGTGGTAAATCAGCGACACATATCGGCGTGATCTGTATCAGCAATAAAATCGAGTATCGAGAACGGCTGAATGAACGAATTGATTCGAGCCTCCAGGACAACGAACTCGTGTTCGATCCCTACGATGCCGATCAACTGCGAGAAATCCTCGAGAACCGAACTGATGCATTCGAACCAGATGTCCTCGAGACGGGCGTGATTTCGAAAGTTGCAGCTCTCTCTGCGAAGGAACACGGTGACGCACGGAAGGCGATTGACACCCTGTATGAAGCCGGACGTCTTGCAGAAAAACAAGGTATGACGACGGTTTCGATCAATCATGTCGACGATGCAGTCACACAGGCAGAAGTAAACCGATTCGAGAAACTCATCAAAGGAACAACACCGCACGTAAAACACATTCTTCGCGCACTCGCCCTGTTGAGCGCAGACTCACCCGAGCAAGATGGGTTTCGTACACACAAAATATACACGCTGTACGTGAAGCTAGCCGAGCAAGCGGGATCCGAGCCACTTTCCGAGGATCGGGTGTATCGACTGCTGAAAGAACAGTCGTTCCTCGGGATTACTGAATCTAATCATACCGGTGGCGGCCAAAGTAAGGGAAGTTACCTCGAACATCGCCTCCTGCGGGATCCAGAGATTATCGTCGAAGCCTTGGATGCCTCGAAAAACACGTCATAGTGTGTCGGTTTTCACTCGTTGCGTGGTGTGTGGGTGAACAGTCACACATTATGTGAAATCAGGATTACGCCTCAGATGGGGTGTGTCTGTCTTCACTCGTTACGTGGTGTGGGTAGGTTGTGGGTATTGACATCCTCGTCTTGTTGATCGATTTGTAACACAAGTGCTGGCAAAACGAGTTTTGTTAGCTATATCTCGCAGTTGATGAGTTCACGAATACGAGAGATTTTTGTCTGATAAATGACTTCACTCAACAGCAGTTTGGAGCTCATCAAGGACTTCCCAGACAACTCGTGCTGGTTCTGTGCTTCCAAACTGGAACTCCTCGTACACGTACTCCTTAGTCTGTGATGTTCATCAAGAGACAAGGAGTCTTTCAAAATACTGGTCGATGAAACCCCACCGAAGCAGCCCAGCGCCGGATCAGACCGACTCCAACAGCAAGCCCTCCCACAAGTCCCATTAGGGTCAACAGATAGTGGGTGCCAGCCTTCTCAACGAACGGATAGCCCTGACTGAGCATCACGATATACCATGCCACGAGAACACCCCAAAATGCCAACAATCGTTTCCCCGCGTGAATTTCGTTTTCAAACAGTCTACGAGCGGTGTTGGCAGATGGAGTTCCAATACCAAGGTCGAACCGATCCGATGGGGTCGACTCGAATGGTTTGATCGTTGTGGGTGGTGTGTCAGTTTCGTAGTAGCGGTCGAACACTGGACCTACCGTCTGATCAGTGAGTTCGATACTGTTGGTTCTACCAATCTGTTTACGAGTTATTAGATCAGCATCCTCAAGAATGTCCAAATACCCATCAATAGTGTCATATGATTTTATTTTCTCTTGGCAGAATTTTTTCAATTCATCAACTGTGAATGCAGGCTGGGATGTTCCATTTGACTGTTTTTTTGCGGTCCTCCATTGGATAATGTGGTATAACACGAGCGGGGACATCTTGAACCGATTTGTCATTTTCACCAGGCTCCAAGGACTATTCACCTTTTTATTAATACACAATTCTTTGTTTGTGCTGTTTAATGATTCTATTGGGTTATTTTTATTATACTTTTTAATCTTCTCGAGCGCATCTTCGTTATAAAATTTCGTTTCGTTATCGGAGTACTCTCTGTGATTTTCAAGTATTATGTCTGAAGAGATGTTGACATGATCTTCCTCTTGCGTGTTATCTTTTTCAGTCATCTGTATATATTTTCAATTACTAGTTAGTTGATAGATGGTCGTTTGATGTGCCAATTCGTGACAATATTATTGTCACGCTATTATTAAAAGAGTTTCGGGGGGTGGAGTATTGTTGACCTCCCAAATGTGTCTTTTCTTTATCCCCCATTTGTTGATTTGCACGATCGGTCAACAACATACCCCCGATTGATGTACCGACACACAACCAATCGATCCCGTGTGATTACCGATCACATGGTGCCATCCAGATATGAACTCTGGAACACAACAATGAACGAAACACAACCAGACGACAACACCACGTCATACAGACGCGATCTGCTGTCGCATGCTGTAGGCGTCGCTGGCCATGTCCCAGCTCAGTATAAGGAAGTTGGTCGTGGCTACGTCCACCAGAACAGTACTCACACCACTACAGAGACGGTCGAGCTTGGCGACGAGCCAGTCGACAGAGCACTCCAACTCGTCACCAGCGTCGACAGTGGCACTACATGTGAACTCTGCCTGGATAGTCGTGAGACTGCCATGCAACTCATCACGAACTTCGTCGATGACCTCTCGGTCATGACTGAAGTGTTCGTTGAGGTCTACTACAGCGACAATGCTGGCGACTTCCAGCAGGCGGTCGTCACCCCAGTGGACCGATCAGCATCGGTGATGCACTCAGCCAAGACATTCAAGTCGCAGTATACCACTGCCGCAGAATCTGACTCGATCGATGGCGACGAATTCTTCGATCGGTTCCAGACGTGGTATCACAACTTGACCGGGACCACCCTCACTCGGGCGGAAATCATCCCGGTGCTGAAGAAGGCGTTCGAAGACGTTGAGACCAACACGGTAGTCTCCCAGCAGGGTAAACACCAACAACGGGAGATCCACCGTCGACGCTGGGTCGACGAACTGCAGTCGAACTAACCTAACGGCGTCTTGCCATCTACATTTTTTAACATAGACATGAACAATACCAATACCAACAACGATACGGTACAGTCAGATTCCTACAACCAGCGACTGGTCGAACAGGCACCAAGGGCCGCTCCGGCCGGGTGGTTCGATGCAGCCATCCCACTCGACCCGCGAGTGAACGTCGTCATCACACGGAAAGACCACATCAATTACCTCACCGGCTTCGACTCCGAGCTGCCGGGTACTGTCTTGTCCATTCTTGATAGTGCCGCTGGCCACGAGGCAACCGAACACGCAGCGTATGTCGAGACGTACGAAGGCGCACGGCAGGTGTTTGCGGGCTTGGTTGAATCGCAGTGTCTGATTGAGACGTTCGTCGACATCTATTACCAAAGTGACTCGGAGTTCGTTCAGTTCGAACCTGTCGAGATCGGTGGTCGGTCGAACCACTACCAGACACCCAGCGTGGTTGGACTGTTCGTGTCCCGATACACTGCGACAATTGGTTGTGGTGAGCAACACGATAGGACAGATAGTGATACTGATTCAGTGTCTGGCAGCGAGATCTCCCAGGACACACTGCTGGCGTACTTCTCCCACTGGCTCAACAACTACACCTGTAAGTCGCTTTCAGACACACCATCACCCGAGACGATGCTGTCGAGTGTCGATGGCCTCGAAAAGGTCTCGCGTGGTGATAGCCAGGGTGACTCTCAGTACTACTGGCAGCTAGACGAGAGAGTCTGGGACTTCGAGTAGCAGTTGTTGTACACGGCTCTTAGCCACGTTACCCTTCGTTTGGTGGCTTGAGGTAGGTTTCGAGGGCCCCAACGACTGTCTGAACGAATGATTCTTTCAGACGGCCTTGCCGCCGGACGATTGCGGCGTGTTTCGGTGACGCAATCACCCACGGTGAAGCATAACTTTGTTGTGGCATTCCACCTGCCACCCAGTCAGCATCGTCAAGTGGGATACCTTCGTTGTGCGGTGTCGTGGTCAGTGTGACCGTCATATATTCTTCGTCGCCAAACGGATGGCTGTCGTTGTTCAAAATCAGCCACGGTCGCGGGTTCTCTCCTGATTTGAATGGATCTGGCCCCCAGACGACATCGCCGCGCTGGTAGCTCATCTTTCTACAAGCAAGAAACCCCACCGCTTGCGGCGGGGAGGAATGCGACACTTATCTGTCTGTCCTACTACTGCGTTTCGTCGGTGTCCAGTGCTTTCGCACCTTCCAGCAACAACCCCTTCCACGTATATCCGCGCCGGTCTTTGATTTCGCTTAGTCGCTTGTGTTGATCGTCCTCTACCTCTACTCGGATGTATTTGGTCATACATATGTTTGTTATTCGTTTGGTTTATGTGATTTGATTGCCTACATTGGACTGTCGGATGACTACCGAACCAACCGCCACGAAGACGCTCGAAGCTACGCTTGCGCCACCAACGGCACACAAAGAGCGTCGGCTTCAGCGAACCGTGGCTACCTACCGTCGTGCCCTCGAAGACGCCTTCGAGAGTGGCGCGAACACCCCATCGGCAGTCAACGATATTGTGACGCCCTATACGCTCACCTCCTACGCGAAGGATGCGCTCAAGAGCTACGTGCCGAAACTGCGCGATACCTATGACGCTTCGGAACTCGACGACAACCACCCGGTCCGATTCACGAACCGAGGCTTCTGTCTCGATCACTCCGAGGACCGTCGACACGAGTTCTGCTGGCGTGTCCCGCAGGCGGGGCGTGGCAACGCCTTCTGGATTCCACTGCGGATCAACCCAGAGCAACGCGATCTGTGGGCCGACCTGTTTGACGGTGAGCTGTCGGGTGGTGAGTTCCGACTGCAACAGAACCGAACGAACTGGGTGTTGCACGTCACCGTCGAATACGAGATCGAAGCCACAGAGATGCCGGAGGACCCAACACCGGTTGGGTTCGACATCGGCGAATCCAAACTCCTGATGGGCTGTGCCCTCACGGAGCAAGGAACACCGAAAGAGCCATTTCTGTTCGACGGGAGTCGCGCCCGACAACTCCGAAAAGAGATGCATACCACGCTGAAACGCCTGCAAGAACGCGACTGTGCGGAGTGGCGACGTGATGAACGATTCGACTACTACCAGAACGCACTCGCTGATATTGTCGAGAAAGCATCTCGGCAAGCAGTTGAGTACGCTCGACAGTTCGACAGTCCGGTGATCGTCCTCGAAGACTTATCATACATCCGTGAGCAGTTGGATTCTGGCACATATATGAACCGCAGACTGCATGGGTGGGCGTTCGCTCGCCTCACAGACCGAATTGAGGACAAGGCTGCCGACGCAGGCATTCCCGTTCGATTCGTGAATCCAGCCTATACGTCTCAGACGTGCCATGTTTGCGGCCATATCGGTCGACGTGGTTCGCAGGCAGAGTTTCGGTGTACGAACGGCGGGTGTTGGGTTACGGAGTACCAAGCAGATATCAATGCGGCGGCCAACATCGCTGGCCGCCTTGACCCGTGGGGAGAGAGCTTGCCTTGGAAACCGGCAGGCGATGACTCGCCACAGGATGGGTTAGTTGTGACACTACCACAGGACACCACACGCCGAGTCCGAAACCCGGACAGACGACGCTTGTGGCGTTTCAGTCCTGAAACCTCCCTCGACGCGAGGCTTCCCTTGTAGGAAGCCCCGCCGTCGCCGGGCAAAGCCCGGCTGCTTGAGGGACGTAGTCTCTCTCCGTTCACGGCGGGCGAGGATGTCACTCGGTCGCCTCTTCGTCGACTGCGTGTTCGAGCCACTCCTCAATATCTTCTGTACCGAAGTGATCGTTCGCGGTTTGGGTGCTCTCGGCCATACTTGTGTAGGCCGCGATGTCGTCGTCTTCTCCGAGTGCCCAGTAGGTGCCTTTGTGACGGACAAGTCCACGATTTTCAAGCCGTGACAGGACGACGCTGATACTGCCTGCTTTCACATCGGTTGCATCACGGATCTCACTCTGTGTGAATGCCTGATCGGGATTCGCCGCGAGGAACCCCATAACACGGTCAGCGTTCGTACGTTCAGTGTTCTGAAGCCGGTCTTCAGGGGATGATTCGAATGTCTCAATGTCGATCGGCATATGTATTTTATTGTCGGTGTATGTATTAGGTGTATCGGCGTATCTTCTACAGTCGATACAAGTCGAGTGTCTCGGGGCTTGACCCCGCGATTCACTCAATCATGGCAACCTGTCGTGGAACTCGTAGTCACTGTCGTAGGCCGACACATATTCACCGTGGCCGGTTCGATCCGGCACATAGCAGGGCGGAGCGTTGGGGTGGCCGAAGACTGGCCCCTCGATATCGTACTCGCAGGCCGGGGTCCGACACAACAGCAGTGGGAGCCGCGAGCGGACGTCGCGAGGGAGTTCTCCCTGTCGGTGGGGTGTTGTGCCAGCCGGTGGTCGACGGGTGGTCAACGGCGGCAGTCGGTCTTTGTCGAGGTCATCGAGCGTTAGGAGCCGAACGTCGTAGGCTTGGGCCAACTCCCAGGCGCGATCGGTGAGGTGGGTGGTGTGACACAACACCGGCATCGCGCGAGCGATGAAGGCCAACAGACACAGCCGAATAATCGTCTGTTTGCCGACTGGTCTGGTCGACCAGTCTTTGCACTCAATGATAAGGAAATCACTGGGGTCGTCGTGGGGGTCTTCTCGGCGGGCGGCGACGTCTGCGGTGAGTGCCAACAGTTGGGTTCGTTTGGTGGTTCGATAGCCCCACTTTTCGAGGGTTGTTGCGACGCGGTCTTCGAGCCACGAGCCGCAGCCTGGGCCGCGTCCAGGTGTGGTTTCTCGGGGGGGATTAGTAGACTGTTCGGTGTCAGTGTTTGTTTGCTGTGGGACATCCTTGGGGTGGGTCTCGGTGGTGTCCTCGGGGGTCGTGTTCTCGTCGGTTTTGGTGTCTACCGAGCTATTGGGATTGTCAGTCATCGGTCTCGAACACCTCCAGCGTAGGCTCTGTCGACGGTGTGGACTCGGAGTCTTCGTTTGAGCTTGTATTGAGAGTAGTCTTTGGGGCGTCGTCTGGGAGTTCAGAAGCCACTATTTCAGTGGCTGTGGTCTGGAGTGTGTCGGCGACCTGGATTGCCTGTTGTGGGGTCAGTTCGATTGTGGTCGACTCTCGATTGCTGATTAGCCCAACGGTGAGTGTTGGGTCGGTGGTTGCAGCTCGTGTGATTTCAAGGCTGCCGGTGGTGTGGTCGGCTTCACGTTGGCGGGTGATGGTTGTGTTGAGTTTGAGCGCTGGGGCTTCGGTTGTGTGGTCAGTGGTATCCGTCTCGATATGCTCGTGGGACGGTGAGTTCGCTGTTCGATTGGGACCACAGTCGTGGGCTGCGATCCGTTCTGGGAAGCCAACCACGCCGCAGTTCGGACAGGATTGGAGTTGCGGGCCACTTGATTGGTCGCTGTGCTGTTCGACAGATTCATCTGACGTAGATTCGGAGTCTTTCATGCTTCGTTTGGTCGCGAAGCACGGAGGTCGGTGGTGCAACACCGGCCTCACTTTCTGAGGCGGTACCCCGTGCTTCTCGATTAAATGTCTATTCCTAATCTACTTAAGAATTTGCACTATAGCAAACTATTGGCTATGGTGCAAAGTTAAATTGCGGTGGTGCTAACGTAGAAGTATATGGCTTCTGAATCTACAGACATGGGCAAATACCGCGCTATTATGACAACGACTGATCGGAAGAGGATCTCTGGTGAGTCTGATGTGTCTGACGAAAAACGGTATCAAGCGATTCATCGTGTTCGTAGTAGAATTGAAGAATTAGAAACAGATGTTGATGTTCTTTCAGAACATCATCCAGAACTCCTCGAAGAGCTTCGAGAGGTCGTTTGTAAAGGTGAATTATAGATCATCGACGCGCTGAAATGGTGAACAACCGCTCATAAAGTGTGGCGTCGACCATTAGTTCCATATGAATCTATAGAGAGCATTCAGACCCTTCTTTCCAAGGATTGCCTCAGTCCGATTGAGGTGTTATTTCAGGTGATTTGTTGGCACCCCAGAGCAACGCTGCAACCGTATCCCAACCAAAGAGTACCAATAGCGACGTCTGAAAATAATTAGAATGTGTTGGTCGACGGCCAAGGACTCGCAGTTTGGCTATAGAGCTTCGATATTCACACACCCCTCGTTTCGTCTGTTCTCAGAGTAAATTGGGGGCTCCAGTTCACACGGAGAAATAGCACCTACCTAGTCACCTCACACCCCTCATTTCGTCTGTTCTGGCGTTATATCAGTAGTAGCAGAGTCACTGCTCTTCAGCTTCAATGGAGTTTCGAGTATCGATAATGATCTCGGGGTCGAGAGTTAGCTCGTACTGGTAATGTGCCCCACCTGCTCGGCCTTCATTCTGTTCGGTTCGTTCGAGAAATCCAAGCATTGTGAGATCCGAGAGGTGATTTTGGATGCTTTTGAGCGTGGTAAGTGGATCGTGGTTCCACTCATTGGTGATGTCCACGTACACATTTTGGATCTCTTTCGATCGTACGGGAACTTGGCCACGGATCTCTAGGTGAGCCAGTGCCTCTAAAATTAGTTGGGCGTGCATTGTTTGGTCACGAAGCTTATCTTGGACGCGACCTCGTTTGACTCTCTCTGCGGCGATCTCGATATGGGAGTCTGTAATTGTTTCAGCACCTTGTTCTTCAGCCACATCGCCGCCTTCGCGGAGGAGATCGATCGCTTGTCGGGCACTTCCTGTGTCTTTTGCAGCTCTTGCTGCGGCCAGTCTGATCGCAGACTCATCGCAGGCGTCATCTACCAATGCTTTCTCCGCACGTTCGGCGAGAATTGATTGTAGCTCTTCGGCGTCGTACGGCGAAAATGCCAGTTCTTTTTCCATCAGCGTATCTTTCACTTTCGGGCTCAGTGAGGATCGGAATGTGTAGTTGTTGCTAATCCCGATCACCCCAACACGTGCAGTCTCTAGGTGGCCATTTGCTCGTGCCCGGGGGAGTTCGTATAGTAGGGAGTCTGGATCCGAAAGGTGGTCAATCTCATCGAGGATGAACAGGAATGTCCCACCGACTGCTTCCATTTCTTCATACAGTGTTTCGAGGGCGTGTGATGTTGAGAGACCTGTTTCAGGGAATTGTTCTCGGTGGTCCTCACGGATACTGTTGATCAGTGAGCGTACTGTGCGATATACACTATCGTCGTTGCAGTTTCGAGAGTGGACGTGTAACTCGTCGGCAGCCTCTCGACGTTGGACTTCTGCTTGCAGTGCCTCGATGATGTACTCGGTGACGGCAGTCTTCCCGACGCCGGTTTTGCCATACAGAAAGACGTTCGATGGATTTCGACCGAAGAGCACATCTTTGAGTGCTGTTCGGTAGGCATCGATCTCGTCATCTCGTTCGACAATCACGTCTGGACGATACTCCTCGGAGAGAATTGACTTGTCTTCAAACAGTGTCTCAGTCATATCCGCAAAGAGGTCGTCACTCATTTCAGTAGCTAAAGTATCAATTTCGACCCGTAAAAGTATTTTGTTTCGTGTGTTTCGTGTGTTTTGTCTGTATCTATTTTTCCCCGTATATCGTGCCGTAGTACACGGTTTGGGAATTTAGAACAGACGAAATGAGGGGTGTGTCTGTTTGATTCATCTGTCGGGTGCACTTACGTAGCGAGAACAGACGAAATGAGGGGTGTGTCGGTTTTCACTCGTTGCGTGGTGTGGGTGAGTCTATGAGGAATTAGGCTTTCTTTGCTTTGTCGGCACATTGACGACCTCCTCTGAGATCTCGCAATGCATAGGACCCTCAATCGTCAGTCTCGAAATGAAGGTCGTGCTGGCAGCCAGTACTACAAGTACAATTCACGGTCGGGTATGACTATTCACTTGTTGATGTTAGTGAGGGCCATCCCAGAGTGATTGATCGACGACTACGTGAGACTCACACTTCATTCGGTATCTGGTGTGGGTGGGGCCCTTCTCTTGTCGACCAAAACAGGACTGTCTGGAGAATCTAGTCGTGTTTCGCGCAGAACACTCGACACAGTGGTGTGTAGCTGCTTGACTCTGTCTGCTGACGTGATGTGGAGCATTTGACACGGTGGGGTGTGTCCCTAGCCCTCGGATTTGTGTGTAGTGTTGTAGTCTAAGCCTCTTACTGTGAGTCGTGTTTGTAGCTTACAGAGAGTCACTTACACCGTATTCGAGATGAAATATGGGCCATAATCCAAAACAAGATTCTGCCTCAAGAACTGTGTGAACGTCTGTTTTGATAGATTTCAGTGTAAGTCCCACCGAACTCTCAAATAGACTCTCTCATCTGGATGCATTATTAGTGTGGAAAAATATCATGACTCCTTTGTTCGATGCGAGAATAGCCCACCACCACGTCAGGCCGTCGTCCATGACTGACGTGGTATTGCATATCGTGGCCATCGACAGTGACCAACGGGACAGTTTGTGCCGCCCTCAGTTCGCAGGTATCTCTGAGTCCCGGACGAGATGAATCCAGGACCACGTTTCAGGTTGTACCGAGCCACATGCTGTGGGTGTCGACAGCTCGGATTCAGGAGCGGTCACCGATGTCTCAATGCTCCGGTGTTCGTAGTCGGTGAGCGTCTGGCTATCAATTATTCTGATGGTGACGGCGGTGTCGTACCGTGGCCGAGACGGGACGATGGGCAGTTGTACGGGCCAATATACATCTTGGAATTCCGATCGTGTCTCGAATGTGTCGACGGTTGTTCCCTTTTTGATGACGACGTGGGAATCGTCCTGTGGTTCGTACCGTGGCAGCCCGAGATCGCCGGGCGATCCTGGACGCAAATCGAGATGTTTTCTCAGGTCTCTGATCTCCTCGATGGGGAGTGAGACGATCGGATCGGCC
>Ga0207995_100507_pt1 | contig 14258 bp, 12 predicted proteins | sample AntDeeMetag022AM_FD_184759 | JGI IMG/M metagenome (GOLD analysis project Ga0207995, IMG submission 184759) | Saline lake microbial communities from Deep Lake, Antarctica - Antarctic Deep Lake Metagenome 022AM (SPAdes) (version 2) | ecosystem: Environmental > Aquatic > Non-marine Saline and... | reverse complement strand
CCTCGTCAAGGCGGTTGACGAGAAAGTTAAGAAGCTGGTCCTCGTGGATCTCACCGTCTGCTTGTTTGGTTTTAGACACACCTTCAGCAAGCAGACGTTCTAACTAAGCGGCTTTGTGAAGTACTGATTCTTGGGATGATCAAGGTCCTTGATCTCGTGCCACCGTATTTTGATCCGACTCCAATTGGGTGGACGTTGTCTGGAGTATTGTTCGCAATATCGATTAAGCGGTACCAGTTCCTCCAACTGTCACCTGCTGCACAGAACCAAGCAATGAATGAAGTACAAGATATTGTTATCCTTTTGAACCCAGAAAATGCGGTTGCAGATGCAAACTGTGCAGCTATTGAGACGCTCAATATTGCTGTGGGTATGAGTAAAGAAGAACTTCAAGATCAAATTCCGGAACTCACAGTCCCCAGTGACAAAAGTCCTCAAACGGTTGAGATAGAGACACACGGTGCAAAACGGATCTTCGATAAGCAGTGTTCAACCCTCGAATACGGTCACGGAGCAGAAGGGAGCATTATCATTCTAAGAGATATTACGGAGCTCACCAATAAAGAACGAGAGCTCCAACAGAAAAACGAGCGCCTCGACGAGTTCGTAAACGAGGTTACTCACGACCTTCGGAGTCCACTCACTGTTGCCACCGGGTATCTCGAACTCACCCGAAGGGAAGTGGGGCCTATGGAGTCTCTCGATAAAGTCGAAGATGCACACCAACGTATGGATCAACTCATTGAAGACGTGCTCGCTAAAGCACGTGGTAATCAAGATTTGACCCAAGAATCCCTCTCTATTACAGAATGTGCACGTACTGCCTGGAGCAATGTTGCTACTGGTACAGCATCGCTGGAGATCGAAGCAGACAGAACACTCGAAGCTAATTCAGGCCAGCTACTACAACTGTTCGAGAACTTCTTTGGCAATAGCATCGAACACGGTGGTGACGACGTTACTGTTCGCCTCGGCTACACAGATACCGGGTTTTTTGTTGCTGATAATGGCCACGGAATCCCAGAGCAGAACCGTGAGAACATATTCGACCGGGAAGTTACATACTCAGATCAAGGGACTGGATATGGGTTAGCAATCGTTAGCGACATCGTCAACGAACACGGATGGGTCGTTTCTGTTCGTGAGAGTGATAATGGAGGCGCACGGTTTGACGTTACTGGGATCGATTTTATCAATTGATCACTGTATTCTATTGAGTGGACTTCGGTTAGCAGTCTACTTGAGATCGATTTCGATATCGCTACCGTTACTCACCGCGATGTTTGCGACACCGTTGCCAGCAGCGAAGGCCACACATTCGGCTACGATGTCCAATTGACCGGTACCCATGAACTACTCTGAGACCAGCGTGGTGGTTGGCTGGTCGCCTGCCTGGTGGATAGCGAGATCAAGAATCCGAACCGGAAGTTCGTCATCGATCCAGGAGCGAAGCAGGACCAACGAGTCCTCAACTCATTTTGAGGATCCAAATGGCTTAGTACATCCGATACATAGTGATACATATGCCAATCAGCGCGGACCGATTCGAGGAGATCGATGATCACGACAGTGGTCCGACTCCGGGGACGAATGCACACGAGATTCTCTCATTTCTTGAATCTCATCCGCACCAGGCATTCTCCCAAAGCGAGATCGCAGAAGCAACTGGGGTCACAAGAGGGTCTCTGGGACCGACGCTCGTCCGTTTGCGCGAAGCTGGGCGCGTCGATCACAGAGGCAACTACTGGCGTGTGAGTGACCATGTTCAGAGTGTGGATGCTGCGACGGGTCATGCTGCCGAGGTCGCGGCAAGCCACGAAAATAAACCAATGGCGTACGACGAATGGCAAGACCACGCCGTTGACCCCCGCAAAGACCGTGAGTAATCGGTACCAGAAAGGGGATGTCATCTGGGCACCGGACCCGTTCCGGCAGGGTTCTAATCCAAGACTCTGGCTGGTTCTCAGCGCCGATACGCTCCCGTTTCCCGGAAAAGAGTACCTTTGTGCTGCGCTCACAACAAGTGATCTTTTATCGAACCACAAGGTTGGAGATGACTGGGTGACTGGCCGTAACCCCGACAAAACCTCGTACTGTTCACCGTGGGTCCTCGGGACGATCAAACACCGATCAATTGCGAATCCCCAGGGACAAATATCAATGGCGTTCACCGACCGAATGGTCGACCGGTGTGAAGAATTCCTACGTGAAAAGTAGCCCACGGTTACGAAGCGTCTCTCGATTTGGTGCGGAGGCTGGAACCGCCGTGCCCACGTTGGGTACAAGTGCCGACGCAGAAACAGGAAGCCCTGTCCTCAACAAATGAGGGGGCAAGTCCCCGAGTGTGGAAGGACAGGATAGTTCACACGCGAAAGGATGTCACTGATTTGCTGCTCTAGCAGTGTCGCACAAGGCCTCTAATTTTAAAGGAGACAATTCAACACGTTCATCGTCAGCAGTGTAGAAGATCGTAATCGAAACGTCTCGATCAGGATACGCCTCTGATGCGACGTGGTAGTACACACTGAGTTGCTTCCGGTATTCCGCTTCAGCGTGACGGCTGAGATCTGTTTTGTAATCGATGATCTGGATCTGATTGGGTGTAATGACGAGTAGATCTATGATGCCAACAAGTGTGATTGGTGGCTCCATATTGAGAGGGAGAATCGCTGTGATTTCTGGTTTGAACTCGCCATCAAGCGAATCGAGTAGCTTAGCAACGTTTTCTTGATCGCTTCCAACCGGCGAGACATCAGCACCTTGCACGTAATCTTCGGCGAACTGGTGAACTTCGTCTCCAAACTCGGTTCCTCTTCCCTCCTCTATGTCGTCGTACACGCTATCGTCCATAATGGCGTGGACACTCATTCGCTGCGGCCCTGACCGTTCAGGCACTGTGATCGAAAACGCATCTTTCTCCACATCCTCAATCGTTCTGGGTTCAACAGATGGTTCAACTTCTACAGGGTCAAGTGAGAGTTCGGTAAAGAACGGACTCGGTGACCCGCCAGCAGTCAGCAACAAGTGTCGTTTTGCCCGTGTTACTGCAACGTAGAACAGACGACGTTCCTCATCGTATGTCGATGGAAGACTCCCTGTGAGCAGATTGTTAGGCCAGTGCTTGTAGACATACGGGTTGCCGTTTACCTCGCTGTACACGGACCGTTGTCTGAGACCCAATGGTTCCTGATACTGGATTGTTCCAGCAGACGGTTTCCCGTAGCTCGGGAACGCTCGTCGATTGATGTTCGCACAGAATACAATCGGGTATTCCAGTCCTTTTGCACTATGAATTGTTTGCAGTGTAACTGAGTCCTCTCCTGGACTCGAATCAATCTCAATCGTTGACCCTGCTTCGAGATTCGCTTCAATATACGTGATGGCTTCACTCTGCGTCGACAGCGTGGTTTCGATCATTCCGGTAAGCTCGCCAAGCAAGCCGTTTGCATACGCACCATCGTACCCATACTCGTCGAACACCATCCGCGCTAACCCACCAATCGTCTCACTCTCGCGTAAACGATCCCGGAACGTAGCCATCGCATCAGGATACGCTTCATCATCGAGAATCTCCTCGGCGTGTTGCAGTGTGTACCCGGCTTCTTCCAACACGGTCGCCCACCCTCGCCGGTCATCCGACTCGCAAATGCGGAGCCACGCCAACAATAACTTCGCCTGATCCGTATCGAACAGTTCAATCCCGCCCTCGTATGCCATCGGAATCCCGTACTCGCCTGCCTTTTCGAGGAGATCCCTCGCAAACGACCGATTCCGAGAAAAGACCGCTATATCACTGTACGATGGTTTCCCAAGCCGTTCGGCCTCGGCAGCTTCTTTTTCACCCTGCGACATTTCGTCTGTCGATGCCGGTGCATCCCGAACCTCGACACTGTACTCCTCATTCCCAACGACGTGCTGTATTTGATCCAGAATGAGTTCATGCTCATCCTCATGCGTTACTGCCTTGATCTGACTGTTGTCGACGTAATTCGTCGCGTCCAACGACGTCATCTCGTCTTCGATAGCTTCGACATCCACAGAATCTCCGTTCGTCGCTGGCACTGTCAGCGTCTCTCTTGCTAACGAGAGAATTGAGGCCGTCGAACGGTAATTCTTTTCGAGAGGAATCGTTTCTATATCTGTTTCGTCGACAGAATACGGAACTCGTGTCTCACCACGATTCAACTCCGATTTATATTGGGTGATCCGCTCTCCGAACTCTTGGATGTTTTCGATGCTAGTGTACTGGAACCCGTAGATGCTTTGCTGCCAGTCACCAACAACACAAATGTTGTTTTCGGCTGCAAGGAGAAGCGTGAGTTTGAACTGCAACTCATTGGTATCCTGGAATTCGTCAACCATGACGTACTCATGGCGAACCTGCTCACGAACCGTTGCGTCCTCATTCAGCATTACGAACGCCAACACGAGCATGAGCCCTTGGGTGAGATAGTTGTGTTGGAGCGCATACTCCACGTACTCGAAGTACACGTCGTGCACAAATTCAAGTAACTTGTCCCGGTCTTCATCGAAAGCCTGCTTGACCGGATCACGATGAAGTTGCGTGTCTCCGAGAACATCATCTGCCGTCGGTGCATCCGGCACGTACTCCGAATCAGTCCAACTCACAGACGACCGTGCATCTGATTGCGTCGGACCATAGGCACCTTGGTTTGGTTGGTTCTCACGTTCGAAGATACTGATAAACGCTTCTCGATCACCTGTGAGCGTTGACCCAGTCTCCTGATACCACCCATCGCGTTCAGGAATCACTCCCTTCGAAGCCAACTCTGTGATAAGAGATCGGAGAGTACCGGGGTCGTTGATCGCCGCAAAGAGATGCTCGTACTCTGGATGTCGATCCTCGAACTGAGAGATGAACGTGTTGAATAGCTTCGACTCTCGGATGCCATCCTCAATTAGATCCAGTGACTGTGGAATCTGATCGTTTATTCCAAGCTCACTCGGTGTTTCATGACCGTACCGTCGAAGCAACTGATAACAGTACCCGTGGAACGTGCTGATTGGGGCATCCTGTAGCTGCACAGGATCATACGGTGACTGTTGGGCGATTCGATCAGCCATTTCCGCAGCCGCATTCCGAGTGAACGTGACCAAGAGAATGTCTTCAGGCTCGATTCCGGGCTGTTCGAGAATCTTCGCATATCGACGTGTGACAGAGAATGTTTTCCCGGTCCCTGCTCCAGCATTGACGCGATAGATCCCGTCGGTACTCTCAATCAGTCGTCGTTGCTCTGTGTTTGGTGAAATTCCAGTCATCGGTCTGTAAGAATCAGGTCACAGTGATCAACTCGATCCCAGTTTGGCCCATCCTCTCGGTAGGCGACCGGAAACCGGTCTTGACGGTACTCGTTCAGCGCAGCAAGTTGCTCATCGACGAACGCTTCGAATGCATCGAGATCGGACTTCAGAACATACCCTGTTGGCACGTCATCAAGATCATCGATAACCAGTTTACAACCCTCACGTACATACTTGTGCGATCCTACGCGGTCTTGGGCGTACTCAATGAAATCTTCAGTCACTCTGTGACGCTGACCGGGGTCCTCACCGGCTCGTGGAAGTTCGTGACTTTCGAAAAACTCTCTGTACGCTTCATACCCGAGTTTATGTAGCGTTTTGCACCGATCATTCGAGTCAGCAAAATCAGTTACAGTTTCGAATGTCTCCCGACGTGCGACGAACTCGCCGAACCGTGCTGGGACGTAGGTAACGGTCGTCACGAGATCCGCTGGCTCTGGTGGGTTCCCTGCGATGGCTTCATCAGTGTCGTGAAGCAGGTATACGAAGTGCATGTCCAGCTGCTCGTCGGGGCGTTCTTCACGGTGTTTGGCTAGGTAGACGAGCGCTTGGAAATTAGGGTACTCGTCGACCGGATCAATCGCCGCAGAGTCCAGGATATCTGTAGCACTGTCCTTACTCCCTGATTTATAATCGACCAACGCGGTAGTGTCCTGGATCAGATCGATGTACCCATGCATTCCGATGGAGGGAGATTCGAACCAGCGTTCGGTGAGTGGTGAGTCACAATCAACGCCCAGTGTATTAGCGAGCTCATTTTCTCGATCTAGGAAATCATACGTCTCATACTCACCCCCGGAAGCAGGGTTTGCATCCAGATACGCTGTGATGGCGTCAAGACCGAGTTCCAAATGCGTTCGCTGCACAGCTCGCTTCGAATCACCCAGATACGGATCCAACTGAGCACACATCGCATCCAGAACCCTCTCACGCTGATCTTCAAGCACAGACGGATCAGCGACATAGATCTCAGCGGCTTCGTGAAGCACCGTTCCTCGCACCATCGGAAGCACCTCGGGAGAATCGACTAACCGGTCAAAATACGCATCCCGAGGCGAATTCACGAGCGACTTCAACCGAGACTGACTCACCGTCTCAATATCCTCATGCGGTGTTGTGGACGCATCCGGCCCAGCAAATGGTGTTGTTTGCGGTGTGCTCGGCACACCGTTGTGACGCGTGTGTGGGAGATCATCGAACGTCTCGAAGGATTCATCGAGGAGTCGACGGAGATACACGCACGGTGTAACGTCACTGCCTGCCTGAGTCTCCTGGACAAAATAGTACCGTTGCTCCCCGTTCTGAAGCAATCGTTCGAACCGTGTGAGATCTCGTTCGAGATAATCGGCCTGATCAATCCACGGGTACTCCGGTGGTGTCTGCGCCCAGTCTGGCCCGAGACCAATGTAGAACACAACCGGCCGGTCAACATACGCTGTCGACGTCGCACCTGCCAACAGAACCCCATCCGATGCATCCGTCTCGGTCGGAACAGAGAACGCATCTAAATAGTACTGGAAGCGCGTCACTCGCTCTTCAGTCACCGAGTCATCGATCACCCCGAGTTCATCGAACTCACGCCGGAGATCAGTGAGCTTCGTCTCAGCGATTGACTCATAAATAGCGACGACATCACGGAACGTCCCATTCTCAACAGCCTCCCGAAACTCCACGTAGGAACTAACTTGACTACTGGAAAGCGAGTCAACGCGCTGTTTTTCGATATCACGAGAGATCTCAATCCCTGCCGTAGCGAGTACGGGCCGGATGTCCGCTACCCGTTGATCTCCCCCGGCAAACGTCGTTTCCAACAACCGGAGGAACGCTCGTACATCCTCATCATCTTCAAATCCTGGACCACCACGGTACGGTATCTCTCGTGCTTCAAGCGCCGATTCAATCAAAGCACTGTACAAACTATCCTCAACAAGAACGATCCCGAATTGATCAGCCGTTTCCGGATCGATTTGATCAACGATGGTCGACACAATCGATGTCGCAGACGAGAATATCCGCAGTTCCGGAAACGAAACGTGACTACTACTCAATGAGGTATGTGTCTCATACTCTGTTGGTGGCGGGAGAACGGTCCGATCAAGCTCAGAGAGATGATCTTCGTCAATAACTGCAATATCCTGGTCTGCAGAGAGCCTCGTGCGTTCGGTCGCCAAATAACTACTTTGTAACTCTCCTAACATCGACACAACAGACCGTATTGCGGGCGTGTCAAACTCAGGGTACGCAAGGATCCCGTCTCGATCACCGGTCGCGGTCCAACAGTCAATACAGAGTTCAAGTGCCCTGACAGCCTGCTTCCATGATAGATCCGTCTCTGCAATAACCTCGAAAAACAGCGGCCTAATATCATCTGGAAACATTTCTTGAACGGCATGACTACGAGGCGTGGCTGATAACCGGCCGATCCGAGGTTTCTTAACGCGGTTATCGAGCGCAAGCGCGAGTGGGGCCTCGTCAGTTAGAACAATATCACATTCAGCAACCGCCGAATAGAGCTGATCGATTGATCGAGCTTCCCGTAATGGCACACCCGAACAAGCAAGCCCACCTACTTGTACTTACTCCGAAACCAACAGGTCAATATCACCGCATCCACACGGGGGGTGTCCGCAATTATCCAACTTGACAACAACTTTGAATCGACCTGTGGAGACTGCGTTCCCGTTTGATGTGCAAGCTCCGTGCAAACGCCGAAATTATTATTTTTCTGTGTGCAGAACTTGCACACGGAATGGGTGCAAGTGATGATCCCCGACGAGTCCATTTCCAATCCCCGGAATATCTCGTCGAACGGCTTGATGCGATTGCTGACCTCTTCGACAAGGATCGAACAGATGTCCTTGTCGAAGCGATGCGAGAATATATCGAAGACACTACCGATAGCGAGACGTTCCAAGAGTTGGTCGCTACGAAGTACTACGATGATCAACTCGATTTCGAAACAGCAAAACAGCTCGTCGGCGCTGAGACGGCCCAACGGCTACGGCTTCTCAGATCAGACTTGGCGGATGAACCGCTCGACATTGCTGCTCCGGATGACGTCAACATCTATCTGTAACTAGGAGAGAATCCCGGCGTTTACGGCGTCACCAGAACGCAGAGCGTTCTGGTTGCCCGCCAGACGTAGTCTGGCGAATGGGCATGAATCCGACAACCCCTCCACAGTCCACTGTCGATGGTAGGCCGGATATTCAACGTCAACCCACATCATTAAGTAGAATTATCTACATAGTCTATGTATGGCGATTAAGGTCACTCGAACCTACGTTGCTTCCATACGGAACCAGCAACAGGTACAGAGTGATCTGGACTCGCTTGGGTTTGCCGCCTCAAAGCTCTGGAATATCGCACGCTGGACGTGCGACCGCATCTGGAGCGAGACAGGAACAATCCCTGAGGATGGCCCACTCAAGGCGTACCTAAAGAACGACGAACGCTACGCCGACCTCAATTCTCAGTCGAGTCAGCGAGTCATTGAAGAACTCGCTGAAGCGTTCCGTGGTTGGTATGCCAAACGCCGAAACGGGGACGACCGCGCAAACCCACCGAAGTATCGCAAGAACGGTGACGATCATCCACGGTCGACGGTCACGTTCAAAGAAGACGGGTTCAAACACGACGCGAAGAACAATCGGATTCGCCTCTCGAAAGGCCAAAATCTCAAAGAACACTGGTCAGACTTCATCCTCTGTGAGATCGAAACCCGACCAGATGTTACTGTCGAGAACGTCCGTCAAGTGAAAGCAGTCTGGAACGGAGATGAATGGGAACTCCACATCGTCTGTAAGCACGAGGTCGGAGCCGAGTCTCCCGGCGACGAAACTGCTGGGATCGACCTCGGTATCTCGAACTTTGCCGCCGTCTCGTATTCCACGGGCGATCACGAGCTGTATCCGGGGAACGCTCTCAAGACTGACGAACGGTACTTCGCCAAGGAAATAGCGAAGTGCAACTCGTCTCGGTCGAACAAAGCCCTGAGACTCCGCAAGAAGCGGTCTGAGCGTCGGTCGCACTACTTACACGCCACCACGAAACACATCGTTTCAGCGTGTGTTGAACGTGGTGTCGGGACAATTGCTGTCGGCAACCTCGAAGGTATCCGAGAGGACGACGAGACTGGTGAAGCTCGAAACTGGGGTGATCGTGGCAACGAAGGCTTGCACGGATGGGCGTTCGACCGCTTTACGAATTTGCTCACGTACAAAGCGAAAGTTGAAGGCATCGCTGTGGTCGTAGTGAGCGAGCGAGACACGTCGAAGACGTGTTCGTGTTGTGGACAGAAACGAGACGCCAACCGTGTTGAGCGCGGCTTGTACGTCTGTCGTGGGTGTGATGCTGTAATGAACGCCGACTCGAATGGTGCAGTGAACATCCGGCGTCGGTTAGATCAAGCACAAAAGGTAACTCTGAATCCTCGGTCCTCCGGGGATAAGAGTAGCGGGCGTGTGGCACGTCCAGCAGTCAACCTGTTCCGTCGTGGAAAACACGACCTGAGCTGTGGACAGGGGACGTTCGCTCAGCAGGCGAGCAGCTGCAAACCATAAATATCCCAACTGCGGTCGGGAAGCCTCGCCGTCGTCGGGCTTCGCCCGACTGCCTGAGGGAGCTTTGCTCCCTCTCCGTTCACGGCGAGGAGGATGTCACGATGGGGATGCCACGACAGTCGCAACCGATGATGTCGACGACCGATGAGCAGGCCACGCCTACGGACGGTCGTCGCCGACACAAGCGCATTGGTAAGTCTCGCCGTTCTGCGTGCGGACGAAGCGTACGATACGACGACCGCACCAGATCCGCTTCAGTATCTGCTCACCGCTTGTGAGGTTGCTGTCCCACCCGAAGTCATCTCGGAGCTCCGTGACCTCACACAGTACCAAGATATCCACAGTGCTGCAGCTACCAACGTTCTCGCAGCTCAAGACTACTACACAGTCGAAGATCCGTATGCACGGTCGGATACCGCCGAGGCGAGACCAACATTCGGACTCGACGACGGTGAAACAGATGGCATCGTCCTTGCGAACGCACTCGGTGTCGACGGGTTTCTGACGGACGAATTCGGTGGGACGAATTTTGCACTCATCCATGCCGTCCTCCAGGGACCACGAATTGTCCCAACACCACGGTTGATCTGTGATTACGCACGGAACAGACATATGACTCACCAAGAGGCACGGTCACTCATTACCAATATCAGTTCCCATCGAAGCTGGGATAACAGTCCCTACGTCAGCCAATTGCTGACTCTATTGGACTAATCACGTATACCAGAGGGCCCAGAGAATCAACACGCCCTGCAGCGGGAGTCGACCCCAGCGAACGAGCTCGGATGGATCGCCACCACCTGGCATTCCCTCGATGACGACTCCATGAGTCGCCATATAGATGTTTGCTGGAAAGATCACTACGAGCAACGCGACCCTCGCCCACGCCGCATGCCGTCGAGTTCGAGGAACTAAGAGTCCGATCCCGACGGCGATTTCGACGATTCCAGACAGATAGACGAGAGCAAGTGCTGCTGGGAAGATTGGTGGGATAATCTGGACATACAACTCCGGGACGATGAAATGCATAACACCGGCGACGACATACCCAGGACCCATTAGATAGAGCAACGGACGCTTGAGCCGGTCCAGAACCTCTGCCATTGTACACAGATGATCTCACAGCGGTGAAACAGTTCCGCTATTTCAGCCAATGGTACTCGGATATAGCGAGTCGATTACTCTTTCTACTGGTACTACCGGCCCGCAACCAGCAGCTCACTGCTGGTTCTGTACTTTATCTATTTGACACTGCACACAAAGATCATCAGCAAAACAAGAGATACTGTCGTGCGGGCAATCGTACGCCTCCACATCTACAGACAAGCGCCGTTTCTCGTTTTTCCAAATCTTCTTCCAGACATCGATATCCATCTCTGCGGAACTGAACACAACCTCATCATCCCTATCGACGATTTTCGCTACTGTGACAGCGTGCTGTTTGTCTCTCACAACCCCAATCGCTTCAGTAAACGACGAACACGGAATCTGTTCTTCGCTCCCAGAATCATCAAGTAGATGCACCAGTACCCGCCCATCATACGATTCCGTAGGCTCTAATCGATTATTCACGCTATGTATATGTCTTTACTTCGAATGTTTATACTTGATTGTGGTTCTGAACGCACAAAAGATAGTATCAACTACGGAGAGTATACCGACCTACTCCAACAGTCGTGGTCGACGACCTGATCTGGCAGGCTCACACGCCCACAAACTAGATACTTCGACAAATCGGCCCTGGTCGACACCCCGATGAACTTGTAGCTGGCAGGAGACAGCAGACTTCAGTGCCACTCCTCAAGGGTAAAAATGAAACTCTCGGTGTTGATTCGAAGCCATGCCTCGTCAGACTCGGGTGACTTCTCAGGTTTGAACTCTACCAACCCATTCCGATTATTGAGGACTGTATGGAGATCGCTGTCTTTGTACTCGAGATCGGCGGCGGTAGGCACATTTGCTAACCCGTCGAGTTTCGATTCGAGGAATTCGTTACTTACCATACATTCGAGATGCACAAGGATGGCTTTCAGTACACGTCAGCTACTGTGAGTCAACACGCAGTAGAGACTGCCTACGACGACTAACTGACCGGTATCCACGAACTACTACTATGAGTAGTGGGTTTGCATTTTGAACGAGTAGAATTGTTGTCGTCCTGGATCACGGTTGAGAATGAAGACACGATACTGTCGGCCGACCATTGCAACTACCGCTTCAAAGAGTCCAAATCGACGGCCAACACATTGCCGTAGCCATGCTCTAACGAGGTATATATGCATCCCCTTCGGACTCTGGAGTCGTCCCAACCTGCTGCAGTAGGTGGAACTCTTTGGCTTCTCCCAGAACTCATCGTCTCGACGGTCGCCAGAGCCGACCTTTGTGATGTACAGACGCAAGCGACTTCGGCCTCAGTCGTTGACGGATCCTATGGCGAAATCTGCTTGCTAGACATGAGGGTTGTCTACGAGAACCGGCCATTCAAAATGTCTGCTCAAAACAGATGGTGGTCGCTAATGATTGATCCGCTGTCTCTCGGAATCGGCATCGTCATCGGTGCTGTCGTTGGTATCGGTGGCAGCATCTGGTTCGTAAAACGAAAACTCCAGCAGATGCAAAATAATATGTTCGGGCCGATGGGCGGCATGATGCAGGACTCAGCAACTCAACAGGACCAGCCCGACATGGAAGCCGTCATGGATATGATGGATGTGATGAAGAATCCAGACGGCGATGAATTGGACCTTGATGACGATGAGGTCGACTGGAAACAGTGACCTACCACAGTCGATCACAACTGATGCTGTTCACCCCTCAAACCCAGTAAACCGAGCCACGAAGATGTCCTCTCAGCCTGTGAGGACTACGGGATCGGCTTTATCACCTACTTCCTGATCGCTACCGTGTTCACTTCCGGCATCGACGCCATTCAGGACCGCTGTATGTGCGCAGTCGGGATTCGTCAACAACTGCTATTGCACTCCAGACCGTAGATAGAACCAATGGAAAAATCGTTTTCGGTCGATATCCAGCCAATCATACGGGACCTCCAAGATCGAGACTTCACCGTCAGTGATGACAACTCAGTAGTCGTTCGGGGTGACGCCACTGCGTTCGTTGGCATCGACGCACCACTTGAGGTTGTCCCGGTCGCCAACGGTCGACCGCTGACCGTTATTTCAGCGGTCTCCAATACTGTTGAGAGTGGGCACGTTCCAATCCTAGTCGCCAATCAGGACTGCCGTGAGACAGTAAGCAAGTTCCTCTCGTCTCCATTTGGGCTCGTCGGGGCTCAGAACGACACAAGACAGTTTTACGCCACTGAGGGTAGGATTCGACTCACCGACGGCAGCTATGCGTGTGCCGCCACAGATGAGCCTCTTCAATGGACTGAAGCCCCTGAAAGTGAGTCTGCAGAGTCCCGACAACTACGTCTCATGGTGAACAATGAGCTGATCGCAATCATTGATTCCGTCGAAGCAATTGCTTGCCCTGCTCCACAGCCAACCAGCTTCCGCTACCGATACAGCCGAAACGAAAACGGGCGTTTCGTCGTCTACGACGGAACCGAATCCATCGGTACGTATCCTGGAGTCTCTGCAATGCGTGCAGATGGGATCCAGCCGGTACCAGCGCCGCTGATCCCTGAACAGCACATCGATTCAAACGCTCAGTTGGCACGTGCAACTGTGCTTGCAACTGTTGATGATAGGAGTGTACGATACAGTAGCACTGTGACAACACAGTGAACTACCCTACCCTACTCAGCGGCAGTAGCCGCTTCCTTGAGGGTGGGGCTTCCTGATTCGACGACGCGCTTTGCAGATACGGGTGTATCCACAGGAAGCGCAGTCTCCACAGGCGTTCGCAAGAGCCTCGCTCTTGCGTGCCCATCAGAACCGTTTGGTTCTGAGGACGTTGATTCGGAGTGTCCCACTCCTATCTGCTGTAGACCGCGAGAAAGGATGTTGATCGCCGCATTCGCGTCTCTGTCGGCTTCAAATCCGCATGAGGGACAGGAGTGTTCCCGAACCCACAGCGGTTTCTCAGTTTTCACGCCACAGCTGGCGCACACTTTGGTCGTACCTGCTGGCTCAACTTCCACAAAGTGCGTACCTTCGCGTTCACATTTGTACTCAAGCATCTGCTTGAACGTACCCCACGATGCCGACGCTCGGTTACGGGAGTTGCCCGGTAGTTCAAGCAGTCCCTTCGCGTCCAAGTCTTCGACGGCCACCAAATCGTATTCGGTGGCGTAGTAGTTCGACAGCTTGTGCAAGAAGTCTTGCCGCTTGCGTTTGATATCGGCGTGACGTTTGGCGACGACGTTTCGCTGTTTCTCCCAATTGTTCGACCCGTGTTCCTTCCGTGAGA
>Ga0207995_100491_pt1 | contig 14558 bp, 17 predicted proteins | sample AntDeeMetag022AM_FD_184759 | JGI IMG/M metagenome (GOLD analysis project Ga0207995, IMG submission 184759) | Saline lake microbial communities from Deep Lake, Antarctica - Antarctic Deep Lake Metagenome 022AM (SPAdes) (version 2) | ecosystem: Environmental > Aquatic > Non-marine Saline and... | reverse complement strand
CTTGTTATCGGGATTAAGTTGCAGCGATCGCTTCAATGGTTATCTCCTTATCCAGATAAGGTACGGCGGTGAATCGGAATGTGTAGGTGCCGGGAAGGTCTACGGAAAAACGGATTTCTCCATCGGTAACCGTATCGACCTGGCCGTCTGGCCACTCAACTTGCACGTCGGAAGGAATGCCAGAAATGATTACTTCGTCAATGCCGTCTGCGATTAACGGAGTGTTGGTAGTGATGAGCGGTAAGTCCATTTTCGACTGGATCTCAGCCAGCTCGGTATTGAAGTAGTGTCCTTCGTCAGTAGCCGTAGCACTAACCACGTAGGCCTCTCCCTCCTGTACTTGCAGAGTGATATGGTCACTAGGGGCATCGACTATCCGCACGATACGCTCGGAGACAATATTATAAATTGCGGCTCTCATCGTTTTACCTCAATAGCTATAATACTTAAATCTGCTGGTGTGAACCAATTTGGGCCCCCTGTAATAGTTAACCGGTATTGGTGTGTACCAGCACCCAAAGACTCGCGCACAGATTGAGAGAACACGCCCCTAGCCGTTGCGCTAGTCGCGTCATAAGCACCATCTTTTGCAAACATACCATCAGAGAATACTTTAGGTGTACCGCTAATCCGCTCGAATTTAGCACTGACTGATGCAAAAGCGCCCCCTTCACCCTGTGAATCAGTAGCCGAACCAACACCAGATGCGATTACCGTTATCGGGGTACCGGTTGACGTAATAGATAGATTGAGAGGGCTACTTGACGACGAGACACTCACCGGTATGGTCACCGCCTGCCCTTTAAGCTGAAGCGTGTCCACTTGGGCATCATCTATCTTAGCCGTAGTGATCTGTGCATTACCTATCTTTGCATTTGTAATAGTACCATTCTGGATCTTGGCACCAGTAATTGCAGCCGTAGCAATATCAGCCGAAGTTACTGAAATATCGTTTATTTTGGCATAATCAACTTCTAGTTGATCCGCCTCAATAAACGACGCTTTGAGTTTACCGTCCTCCGTCACGTTCCCTAAGCCATCGTACACAGCCGGAGTGAACATTAGGCTACCATCGGCCGACCTCAACTTATTGAACGTCAGAGACTGGATCACCGCTTCATCAATGAATGTCTCACCGTCCTTGATAATGAATGGCTTTACCTTATCGGCTTGAGTACGGCCGACAAAAAAGGTATCCACATCAAACCCTGCGAGTACTTCACTGCCATCGTTGTAAACACCGAAGCCACCAATCAGACCATTTACATTCACCTTGGTTGTGTACAAGGCGCCAATGTTGGTGACCTCACCATTAAGAGTGTCGATGTCTGTCTGGGCGTTTGTTTCTACCTGGGCGATCTCATCCCCTAACGTAGACTGGAGCGTAGTCACGCTTTGGGCTAAAGCAGAATCTGCGTCTGCCCGAGCTGTCTGCTCTGCTACAACAGCCGCAGCATTGTCTCCCGACTTGGCTGCAATCAAATTGATCTGGTTGACCTGTGCCGTATCAGAAGAATCCAGACGAGCCACTTCATCTGCAACCAGGGTAGCGACCCCATCAACATCGTTTTGATAAACCCCTAAATCTGTTTGCAGTTGCACGTACTGATTCCAGCGATCACTGGTTTCGGTATTCAGTGCTGACGTTAATGAATCCAGACGTTGGATCTCTTCCTTTAATGCTTGACCCAATGCCGAATCATCAATCCGACCGGTTAATAACAAAAGCATATGTTCAATCGTAGGCCTGGCTGTTGCAGACGCCGGACCAATCAAATCACCTACTGTACCGTTCACCGAAACAATCTGAATCCAATAGAAATATTCAACATTCTGGCCCGGGTCCACTTTATCGTAGTGGAAATTCCCGGTAACAATACGATGCTGCACTTTGGTAGCGGGATCGGCATTGGTACTGCGGAACAAAATAGTATGTGCAACCGCTTGTGGGTTGAGTCCTGGGTACGTCCAGACAACATCAATACCCCCGAACGCTGGCGATACATTTAATATTGATCCGTTTAGATCTGGATCACCGGGTTGGGGAAAGTTACCCGATCCTGTTCCACAGACTTCTGCCATAAATAAATCCTAGATACTTACAATTTCAATCATTGTACTGATAAGCTCCGCATCCTTTTTAATTATTAACACACACCCAAACCAAAAGGTTTATTAAATGAAAGCCGAATACATAAGCCACATGGGAACAGACAACACAGTTGCAGATGCCGCTAGAGTTTCATTCTCAAAGACCTCAGAAAACTTTACCGCTGCACAAAATAAAGGCTTGATACAGTTTCTAGCAAGAGGCTGTATGAAAGGTGACTGGGACACAATGGTTACGGAACTGAGTCAAGGCCAAGGCACTAAAGAAGATGTTAACGCACTTCTGAAGCATGTCAAAAACATGCCTACGCATTTCTCGCCGTTTACACATCCACAAATCACCTTGCTCGAAACAGTGCCTATTTTCGTAGCCAGACAAACCTTCAAGCACCAAATAGGTTTCACCCGAAACGAAGTATCACGTCGTTATGTCGATGACACACCTGAGTTTCATGTGCCTGAATCCTGGCGCTCGCGGCCAGTCGGTGGAATCAAACAAGGTAGTGGGGAAGTACACCCAGATTCTGAGGATATGGCTTATGTATACCGTTCACATTTGAATGATGCAGAAGCTATTTACCAGGATATGATCGAACAGGGTTATGCCCCGGAACAAGCCCGCATGGTTCTACCACAATCCATGCTCACAACTTACTGGGTCACCGGTTCGTTGTACGCCTGGGCCAACGCCTACATTCAACGTAGTGATCCCCACGCTCAACTTGAAATACAGGAACTCGCTAAACAGTGGGACAGCATTATTCGTCCCTTGTATCCGGTGTCCTGGTCCGCGTTAGTTGATTAAATAAATCTGAAAAGTCTTATTAGGTTACTTAATCTGATAAACCCACGAGAGCCGGCTACATGCTGGCTCTTTTTATCTGTCCTCGTAAAAACACCAGGAGTTATTATGGACACACCCCACGTTATCCCATTCCCCAAAAGAGACATCAGTATCGGTAAAGATATGCTGTCTGAAAGTAAGTTCTTTATGGGGTACGCACGGTTCCTTGAAACACTGAACCGTTATGAAACATGGCCAGAGGCCGTGAAACGGGTCATGGACATGCACCGGGAGAAGTACGCTCACTGTATGACCCCCGAACTTGAAGAGATGATCCAGTTTGCTCAAGACTATTACGCGGATCAGTACGTACTGGGAGCACAGCGTGCGCTGCAGTTTGGTGGCCCGCAGATCTTCCAACACGAAGCCAGGCTGTATAACTGCTCCAGCTCGCACGTGGATCGTATGGCGTTCTTCCAGGAAGCCATGTACCTGCTGCTGTGTGGTTGTGGCGTAGGCTTCTCGGTACAGAAACATCACATTGCCAAACTGCCGGACGTCACGCTACGTACCGACGACGCTAAAACCTTTGTGATCACCGACGACATTGAAGGTTGGTCCAATGCCTTTGGTGTGTTGATCTCCAGTTTCACCGCAGACCCTGCACAGGCACCCTTCCCGGAATACGCACGAAAGCACGTCTCCTTCGATTTCTCGAAGATTCGTCCCAAAGGTGCGTACATCTCAGGGGGCTTCAAAGCACCCGGTCCTGACGGTCTCAGAACCAGTCTGATCCAGTGTGAAGATCTGCTCCAGAAGCACATTGAAACCAGTAATCGCCTAAGCCCCATTGTGGCGTACGACTTTGTCATGCACATGGCTGACGCCGTGTTGAGTGGCGGTGTCCGTCGCAGTGCCACCATCTGTCTGTTCAGTAAAGACGACAAAGAGATGATGAACGCCAAGACCGGAGATTGGTTTGTCACCAACCCGCAACGAGGACGTTCCAACAACTCCGTCGTACTGGTGCGTAGCGAAACCACTTACGAAGAATGGCAGAGCATCAAGGCCTCTGTGAAGGACTTCGGTGAGCCCGGGTTCATCTGGACAGCCTCCACCGAGTTTGCCTACAACCCGTTAAACGTAGCGGCCTAAAGTCGTAAGACTTTTTGAATAACTGACCAAAAAACGGGGGAACCCTTAACAGGTGATGCTGAAGCCAATCCCGTGCCAATCCGATATGGAAGGTGTAGAGACTATGAAAATTACAGACAAGAAAGAACTGGTGAAGATTATCAGCTATATGGTTATGGGGGACGGAGGTCTTTACGTAACCAAAGGCACTAAAAACGCATACTTTGCTATGAATATGGTAACTGAAAATCAAGACTATGTGGACTTCTGCCAAGGTGTATTAGAAAACATCACAAGTTGTAAGCAATACATCCGTTCAGATAACAATACTGATGGATGCAATCGCAAACAACAGGTACGTCTACAATCCCAAACACTCCCGTTACTTTCAACAATACGTGACAGGGTGTACACAGGAAAATATAAAGGCATAGACCCTCATGCCCTGAAGATGCTAGATGCCCAAGCATTAGCTATCCTGTACATGTGTGATGGGAGCTTGGTTAAATACCGGAGCAAAGGCTGCGTAAATGATATGTACCACGTCACCTTGAATTTGAAACGATTGTCTTATGGTGATCTCTTCATACTGAAGAAAGCACTAAAAGACCTACTCGATTTAGAGTGGAACATCAGCAGGCAGAATAGTTATTTCTACCTACGTCTACGTACTAAAGATATTGCCAAGTTTATGGGCATGATCCAGCCGCACATGACGCCATCGTTTCAACGCAAGGTACTTGTATGATTTTCGTTCGGTCAGCCCCCAATAGGGGTGATGATATAGTCCGTTCCCTACAGAAATGTAGGGAGTCTGGTAGAAATAACCAGGCCCTCACAAAACGTGAGAGTAACAATCAAGGCGTAGAGATTGGGATGCTGCCCAAGACCGAAGACGGTCGTTCTGGTTTTCAAATGTGCAACCTGTCAGAAATCAACGGAGGTGCGTGTCACACCGTCGATGCCTTCATGAACGCCTGTAAAGCGGGCGCCATCTTGGGAACCCTGCAAGCAGGTTATACCAACTTCACCTATCTGGGTGACGCTACCCGGGAAATCGTTGAACGTGAGGCTCTCATCGGTGTATCCATCACCGGCTGGATGAACAGTCCGGATATCCTGTTCGATGAAAAGAACATGGAAATGGGCGCGGTCTGTGTTCGGGAAACCAACAAGACCCTTGCCAAGATGTTGGGCATCAACGCCGCAGCACGGACCACTTGTGTGAAGCCATCGGGCAACGCCTCAGTGTTATTGGGTACCGCATCCGGTATCCACGGAGAACACAGCAGCCGATACTTCCGGAACGTCCAGATGAGCGATCAGGACGGGACCCTGGAACTGCTCCAGAGAGTGAACCCTCGTATGGTCGAGGACAGCGTCTGGTCAGCCAACAAAACCGATAAGGTGGTAAGCTTCCCTGTGGTCACGCAGGAAGGGTCGATCGTTAAGGACGACCTGTTGGGTGTGGAACAACTGGAATACGTCAAGAAAGCCCAGAAGCATTGGGTTGAGATGGGAACCAACCGGGAACTGTGCACCGACGATCGTATTCGTCACAACGTCTCCAACACCATCACGGTGGACGACTGGGACGAGGTGTTCGATTACATCTGGGACAACCGTCAATGGTTCGCCGGCGTCAGTCTGCTCTCAGCGTTTGGCGACAAGGCCTACCCGCAGGCACCGTTTACGGAAGTCAAAACAGCCCAACAGAACCTGGATACCTATGGGGACGCCAGCCTGTTTGCGTCTGGATTGATTGTGGATGGGCTTCACGCCTTCGACAACAACCTCTGGATGGCCTGTGACACCGTTCTGGGACATGGACTCAAGTTGGACGAAGAAGCCAGTCACACGCTTCTCAAGCGGGACTGGGTCCGTCGTGCCAAGAAGTTCGCCCGGAACTACTTTGACGACGACCTGCAAACCATGACGGATTGCCTCAAGGACTGCTACAACCTGCACAAGTGGGAAACCATCAAGCGGGAGATCCAACCGATCAACTTTGCCAGGGAGCTGGGTGAACAGCAGTACACGGATATCAACACCATGGGCGCACAGGCTTGCAGCGGAGATGCTTGCGAAGTCGCCTTCTAAACCAGGCTGATTGGCAGGCGGGTGGCGTAGCCAAACCCGCCTGCCTTGTCAAAGATTTAACAACGTTTCACAAAACGACTCTTATATATAGAGTTTCCTATATATAGACTCTCTCGCTTTTTCCGGTACCGACAGACGCACCCGCGGCGCGGCCACGCTGCGCGTGTCGCTTGGGGCACTCGTCGGTACCTGGCACTGGATCAATAAGAGTTTCAGATGGCCTGCGGCCATTTGGCGAACCCTTAAAAAGGGAGAGGAGGGTTTTAGGGATCTCTCATGGGTGCCGAAGGTACTCAGGGGAGATCCCCTATATACATTGAGACGTTCTATCAAAAATCACTAAGAGGTTGTTTTGTCTGGAAAACCACCGTCAATCGACGATATGCCATCTTTGAAGGCCCGACTGGGAAAAGCACGCACTGACCGTATCCGATACGTTGGGCACGCGAACCCGGAACCTGAAAAACACTCAACCAACCTGCACAACACTGTGCTTGAAGACCTGCGGTATTTTACACCGCACCGTCCTGGCTGCCGTGTCACGGATATCCTCACGGGTATCGCAAGAACCACAGACACCAATAAGCCATTAAGCGTTGATCGTTTATTCAACATCCTCGGATGTATGGAGACCGTCAATACACGGGAAGTAATGAAAATGATGGATATAAATAAACGCCAAGCTCAACGGTATGTCCGTGCAACCAAACTTGCGTTACCCCTTGTGGAATATTATTTGTGATATGTGTAGCTGGAATTTGTTTTAATTAACCTCACCCACACACAAATGAATAAGGTCCGCATGAACTTCTGTAAAACGATTGGATGTAACAATGAAGTAGACGTCATGAAAGACTTGGACTTCTGTAATAAATGCCTAAACAAGCCTGCAAGTAATGACCTTCAGTTCAATCCGTCATCAGACACTAAAACCGCATCCGAACAACAACAATCCTCCGGTGGTGATAATGAGTACTGGATCGCCCACGTATCACACCCTAAGCGTCTTGAGCCATACATGGCCGAGTGCGAAGACCTTATTGAGCTGTTCCAGATGACCTTCCAGGAAGGCGAAGCCTTCAAAGCCTTGTGGCGTAAAGGTCAGATGCGAATTGGTAAAGGCAAACCGGGTGACACACTTATCCGCAACTCTGAAAAGGTCTATCACTTTGGTGGTCGTATGGTTGCCATGGAATCATGAGACAAGGAATGCGCTCATTAATCAACGTGCTTATGCAACTGGCTTCCGTACTTTGGTGGTATATCCCTCATTTTACGGAAGCTGTGTATAAGTACACACCCGCCACACGCTTTGAACGCCACAAATTCCAACACATACCTCCGGGTACTGCCGTGGTTTTAACATGTCGGGAATACCTGATCGTGTATGAAGTGTTGCATGTGTTTGGCGTGCATTGCTTTGCAAAACCTCTACGAACTTTCCGAATATAAGTAACGGGACTCCGTTATTTATTTACACACCCTTAAAGGAATCACCATGCGTAAATACATCAACGGACGCAATGTCCCGTTGTCCATGGCCGTGTTTCTCGCTCATGACGACTACGATTATGAGGAAAACACCATCTCGGCAACGAAGCTCATCAAGCCCCTCCGCCAGTTAATCCTGGCCGACAGGGTACCCGCCAATGACTCTCTGGTAGATATCAGTGGTTTGGTCAAGTCCCGTATGGGCCAGGCCATACACGATGCCATTGAGCGGGTATGGCTCAACCATAAAGACACGTCACTTGCAGCCCTTGGCTACCCAGCCCGAGTCATCGAGAAAGTCCGGGTGAATCCAGACTTCGACACGCTGACGGAAGATGACATTCCCGTCTACGTGGAGATCCGGTCATACAAGGACGTGCTTGGATACCGGCTATCCGGCAAGTTCGATATCGTCGCAGACGGTCGTGTGGAGGACTTCAAGTCCACGTCCACCTTTGCCTGGGGATCGGACAGTAAGATCCTGGATTACAAGCTACAGGGGTCTATCTACCGCTGGCTCAATCCAAAGATTATCACGCAGGATCAGATGGCGATTAACTTCCTGTTCACGGACTGGCAACAGGCCCGGGCAGCGAACGACCCCACCTATCCGCAAACCGCTGCGCCCCAGAAGTTGATCCCTCTGCTGTCTATCGAGGAAACCGAAGGGTACATCACCGGCAAGCTGACCCAGTACGAGCGCTTGAAGGACGCCCCACAGGAAGAACTTCCACTGTGTACTGACGCTGAACTCTGGCGCAAGCCACCTCAGTGGAAGTACTACAAGAACCCGGAGAAGACCCAGCGAGCCACCAAGAACTTTGACAACAAACAGGATGCGTACCTGCGCCTGGCCAAAGACGGTGGCAAAGGTCTGGTTATTGAAAAAGGCGGTGAAGTCATGGCTTGCAAGTACTGCCCCGCCTTCCCCATTTGCACCCAGAAAGACGACCTCATTGCTGATGGATCGCTCCGGTTGTAAAAGGTGATATATGAAAACCAGGCAAAACTTAACTGGCAACACTTATGGTGAATTAACCGTGCAAGAATACGCAGGACAAAGTAACAGCAACAAGACCAAATGGAAGTGTATGTGCTCTTGCGGAAATTCATGTGTTGTATTGTCTGCCAGCCTTAAAGAAGGACGTACTAGGTCTTGTGGGTGTTATCACATTAAGGTCACAGGTGACCGTTTTAGAAAACACAGGCAGTGTGATTTACCTGAATACAACGTATGGATGAGTATGCGATCTCGTTGTAATAACCCTAACAACAAAGAGTTTCGCAACTATGGGGGACGTGGAATTAAAGTCTGTGACCGTTGGTCAGATTTTGATGCATTTCTAAGTGATATGGGAGCACGTCCCTCACCAAAACACTCCATCGACCGTCTAAATAATTCTTTAGGTTACTCTTTACATAACTGTGAGTGGGTATTACCTAAAAAACAAGCTAACAATCGCAGGAATACCCATTCATTTACTTACGGTAACCAGACTAAAACGTTATCCGAGTGGGCTGCCTGCACTGGAATTAAACATGCAACGCTTTACTATCGTCTGGTTTTAGCCGGATGGTCAGAAGACAAAGCGCTGAAACTATGAGGCCCCAATATGGATATTAATTTCAAAGAACTCAAACATCACCCGATGTCGGAGAAGATTGTCCAGGTCATGCAAGACCGGACACAGACGGACGAGTCCCTGTTCTACCGCCTGATGGTGGCCAACCACTTTGCCATGGCCGCCGCTCAGATGCGGTGTGACATGCGTATGCCGGAAGGCAACAAGGTACCGGTCAACATGTACAGCGTGGAACTGGCGCCTTCCAACTTTGGTAAGAGCCGGACCGCGTCCATCATGAACGACGAAGTTTTGAACCAGTTCTCCCGGACGTTTGTGGATCAGACGTTTCGAATCCTGTCCGAAAATCACATCGACAAACTCGCCGTAAAGCGGGCCAACCGGCGTGCCACGGATCCAGATGAAGAACGTGAAACCCTGGTGGGCGAGTACAACCGTGCCGGGCCCCTGCTGTTCTGCTTCGATTCCGGTACCGCACCCGGGGCCAAGCAATTACGTCACAAGCTGCTGCTGGCAGACGCGGGCGCCTTGAACCTGATCGTGGATGAGATTGGCCTGAACATGGGCAAGAACTCGGAAATGATCGACCTGTTCATGGAGCTGTACGACGGTAAAACCGGCAACGCCCTGAACAAAAACACCAAAGAGAACCCACGTAACGCGGAACTCAAAGGGGTCACGCCGGCCAACATGCTGCTGTTCGGAACGGACAACAAGCTGTTTGACGGTGGCCTGATGGAAGCCGCCTTCCTGTCGCTGCTGAAGAGTGGTTACGCCAGACGGTGCTTCTTTGCCTACGTGGATGAGAACGTCAATAAGAAAATGGTCGAAGCCTCAGAAGCCCTGGAACGGGCCAAACGGGCCTCGGACAGTGCGGTACTGGAAGAAGTCTCAGACCACGTGCACCGCTTGGCGGATATCATCAACAACCGTAAGACGTTGCTGATCCCGGATGCCACGGCCAAGCTGATGTACGGCTACAAGGTCAACTGCGAGAAGCGAGCCATGAAGCTCAAGCGTGCCCAGAATCTTGAGAAGACCGAGATGGAATCGCGCTTCTTCAAGACCATCAAACTGGCGGGCGCCTACGCGTTCATTGACGATGCCATTGAAATTTCAGTGGCCCATCTGGAAGCGGCGATCAAGGTCGCAGAAGAATCCGGGGAAGCGTTCATGCAGATGCTCAGTCAGGATAAGCCTCACGTCAAACTGGCCAAGCACATCGCAGACCTGCAGGAAAACGTCACCCATTCGGATCTGACGGAAGACCTGTCGTTCTACCCACGTGCGGCAAACCAGCGTGCAGACATGCTGACACTGGCAATCTCATGGGGATACAAGCACAACGTCCTGATCAAGAAAGAGTTCACGGACGGGATTGAATTCCTCCGTGGCGAAACGTTGGAGGAGACCGATATGGACAACATGATCGTGTCTTACTCGGACGACATTGCCACCGGCTACGCCAACGAGACGCCTTCGTGGGACCAGCTACACATCCTCACGCAGACGTCAGGCTACCACTGGGTCAACCACCATCTGGAAGGCGGTCACCGTACCGAGGACACCGCAAAAGAAGGGTTCAACCTCGTGGTGATCGACGTGGATGGGGGTGTGGATATCAACATTGCCAAGAATCTGCTCAAGGATTACAAGGCACTGTTCTACACCACCAAACGTCACGACCCACAGAATGGCCACCGTTTCCGGATCATCCTGCCCACCAACTACGTGTTGCATCTCGACAAGGTGGACTACAAGCAGTTCATGCGAAATCTGTATGACTGGCTTCCCTTTGACGTAGACGACGGTACAGGCCAACGGGCACGCAAGTGGCTGGCGCATGCCGGCCACTATGAGTACACCGACGGTGAGTTGCTGGACGTTCTTCCGTTCATTCCCAAGACCACCAAGAACCAGGAACTGCGTCAAGCCATAAACGAGACCAGCAATCTGGACAATCTGGAACGTTGGTTCATCAACAACACCGGAGATGGCAACCGCAACAACCAGTTGCTCAAGTTTGCCATGGTGCTTGTGGATGCCGGGAACGACTTCAACACCGTGCGTCAGAAGGTGCTGGAGTTTAACAACAAGCTCCCGGACAAGCTGGAAGAACAAGAAATCATGAACACCATCATGGTCTCTGCCGGCAAAGCCATGGCACGCAACCACGCAGCCTAACGACAGGGGGCCTGCGGCCCCTCTGTGAAACTTAACAAAACAAGGCCACTAACTATGTCCGAAACTGTCAACGACCACCTGGTACTCCTGGGTGGTTCCTCTGCGGCCGGTAAATCCGCAGCCCTCATGGGCTTTCGTAACCCGGAAGGTGTCTGGTACTTCAACTGTGAAGCAGGCAAGAAACTCCCATTCCGAGCCAAGTTCCGTGAATTTGTGATCACCGATCCCATGCAGATTTACGAAGGTTTCCAGGCGGCTGAAGACGATCCAACGTGTCACACCATTGTGGTGGATTCCCTGACGTACCTGATGGACATGTACGAATCGGTTTACGTCCTACCCTCCACCAACACCATGCAGGCTTGGGGCCAATTTGCACAGTACTACAAGAACCTCATGCAGCAATACGTTGCACGGTCAACCAAGAACGTGGTGTTCATCGCGCACACCATGGATACGTTGAACGAATCCGAGCAAGTCCGTGAAACCAAAGTACCGGTCAAAGGTGCCCTGAAGAACAACGGCATTGAGTCTTACTTCACCTGCGTCATTGGCGCCAAGAAGCGCAAGCTCAAAGACCTTGAGTCCTACGGCTCCGACCTGCTGAACATTACAGACGAAGAAGAAGCCCTGGGCTTTAAATATGTCTTTCAGACCAAGCTCACCAAAGAGACCGTGAATGAACGTCTCCGTGGGCCATTAGGCCTATGGGACACCAAAGAAACCTTTATCGACAACAACATGCAATCTGTCTTTGACCGATTGAAAGAGTACTACGGCTAATCCCTAACCCCGCCGTACTGCTTTGAATACCCAACCAAACCAAAAGGAAATACCCATGAGCCTACTATCAAACCTTGCAAAGACCGCTGACGAAACCATCAACAACGAGAAAGATACTGTTGGAGGTGGTGGCGTCCTCGACTCTGCCCTGTACCCGGCTACCATCGACATTGCGTACCTGGAGAAGAAGCAGAGCGGTGCTCTGTTCCTGAACGTGCACCTGAAGACGGACGACGGGCGTATGCACCGTGAAGGCCTCTGTATCGCCTCGGGTGATGCCAAAGGCAACAAGTCCTACTATGAGAAAAACGGTCAACGTTTCTTCCTGCCAGGCTTCAACCACGCCAGCTCCATGGCACTGCTGTCCGCCGGTAAAGAACTGGCTGAGATGGATACTGAAAAGAAAACCATCAAGCTGTACAACTTCGACGCCGGTAAGGAAATGCCACAAGACGTAGATATGGTCACCGATCTGGTCGGTCAACGCATCATCGTAGGTCTGCAGAAGCAGATCGTGGACAAGCGTCAGAAGAACGACCAGACCGGTACCTATGAAGCCACTGGCGAAACACGTGAAGTGAACGAGATCGACAAGGTCTTCCGTGAGCGTGATCGTCTGACCACAGCCGAAGTCCGTGCCGGTGCCGAGGAAGCCACCTTCTACGCAACCTGGGATGCCAAGTGGACCGGTCAGGTACGTAACAAGGCCTCAGCCGCTAACGACGGCAACGGCAACGGCGTAGCCGGTGTACCCAAGGCCGGTGGTAGCACCAAGCCGAAGTCCAGCCTGTTCAGCTAAACCGCACATCCAAGGCTGCTTCGGTAGCCTTGGTTTATTCACACCTTTGACGGAGAACCTATGTCTCACAACGATACCGAGAATGCGATGGAAGAGGCCGTTGAAGCCCTCGGCCTGACCGCCCCTCGCGTGACGCTGGATTACATCAATGAGATGTTGGAGCAACGGGTCACGTACCGTTTCGACCAGCCAATTGGTACTACAGCCACGTTCTGTCATGCGTTCCTGGACGACTCATTCCATCTGGACACGGGCTTCACCGCCTGCGTTTCAATGGATAACTTCGACGCTGACCTGGGCCGGGAGTACGCCCAGATCAATGCCAAGAACAAGGCGCGTAACAAGCTCTTTGAGCTGGAAGGTTACCGGCTGTATGCACAACTTAATCCAGATGCCTACGTGGGGTTCCCACATGAGTAACCGCATCAAGAAGTACCAGTGCATTAAGCAAGTCCATGCCGAGCCCATGACCTACGGGGCATTCAAGACGAGTGTCCGTAACGTACGCGATGTGGGAAACATGGATCCGTTGGCCCCGGGCTACCATGTGATCTACTCACAAGGCACTGCCGAGGAATACCACTCGTGGTCACCTAAATCGGCCTTTGAAGAAGGCTACATTCCCATTCCCGCAGGAAAGGCCGACCAGATCAAGGCCGGTATGCGGACTGCGGCCGGCTCCGTATCGTGAGCAGGGCTATTCCAGTATTAGGAATGGATCCGTCCATGAGCAACTGGGGCCTTGCCTGGGGGATGTATGACCCAACCGATAGAACGCTGCGGATCAAAACCGTGGACGTTATCAAACCTGTTCCAATCACCGGCAAGCAAGTCCGTCAGAACTCCAAAGACCTTGGACGTGCTCACGACTTGTTTGAATCTGCACTCGCTGCCACCCAGGGAGCAAAAGCTGTTTTTGTTGAAGTCCCTGTGGGTAGTCAGTCTGCCCGCGCCATGGCGTCTTACGGCATTTGCTGCGGGGTGCTTGGTGCTTTACGGGCCTCCGGTGTACCGTTCTTTGAAGTCACACCCAATGAAGTCAAATTGGCCACGGTGGGCAAGAAGACAGCCAGCAAAAGTGAAATCATCAAGCGAGCTGTCACGCACCACCCGGGCGCCAACTGGCCTATGCAAACCAAGAACGGCGTTACCTCACCCGTTGCCTCCAAAGCCGAGCACATGGCAGACGCCATCGGCGCCATTGAGGCCGGCATAACGTTACCGTCGTTCCAACAACTCCTCCAATTCTCAAATGTGGCCTAGCCACATCACAAGGAAACCAACATGAAAGTTCAAGTCATTCTGGATCAAGACAGCATCACCGAAGCGATCCGTGATTACGTTGCCAAAAATGGCATTGCCACTCCGGTACAGGACGTCGAGTTTACCGTCGCCCGTAAAGGCGGTACCTCAATCACAGCGGAAGTTATCCTGGGTAACGAAGCAGTCGTCCCACCCGAGCCGGTGAAACGTAAAGCGACAAAGCCCACCAACAGCGAACCCAAGAAGAAAACCAAGCCATCCCCTGAACCAGAAGAAGAACCTTCTGCTCCGGAAGTGACGGAAGCTCCTGCTGAAGAACCCAAAAAGG
>Ga0207995_100477_pt1 | contig 14817 bp, 14 predicted proteins | sample AntDeeMetag022AM_FD_184759 | JGI IMG/M metagenome (GOLD analysis project Ga0207995, IMG submission 184759) | Saline lake microbial communities from Deep Lake, Antarctica - Antarctic Deep Lake Metagenome 022AM (SPAdes) (version 2) | ecosystem: Environmental > Aquatic > Non-marine Saline and... | reverse complement strand
CACGCCGCAGCAGCACGTAGTCGGTGCCGAGACACGTCTGGGGTGGGTCACCGATGCATTCGTAGTTCAGATCGGGTGCGTACAGGTTCCCGTTTGTGAACAGGTCCGCACAGACGGCGTGTCGGGCGTCGTCCTGGAGTACTGCAAGCGGAACTCGCTGTCGAACCGCCTGCTGATAGGTGGTGTCGACTGGATACGCGTCGGCAAAGACGACATCTGGGGTCGATGTGTCGAGCCACTCGACGAACGGCTCGGAATTACCTCTCGACGGGAGCTCGACTGTGGTGATACTCTCGGGGAAGACAGCAGTGGCCGGCTCAGGGGTTGTCGTTGCGACCGTAATCTCGTGGCCCCGGCTGTGTAGTTCGTCGGCGAGTGCCCCCGAACGAAAGAGATGGCCGTAGCCGATCTGGGAGCCACCGTCGACGCGAAGTGCGATGTCCATCGCCGCGTTAGACGCGTTCGACAGGGTTCGTCAGCTCGCCAATGCTCTCGATCTCACAGGTGACCGAGTCAGCATTATCGAGGAAATCGGTTGGGCTACCAGGGTCGCCCAGCGCAACCACGTCGTTCTCCTGAAGTTTGCAGATGTTGCTCGCAAACGAGATCATTTCGGGGATAGTGAAACTCATCTGGGTGGTCGACCCCGAGACGATGGTTTCGCCATCAACGCGCACCTCGACGTCGAGATTATCGTAGTCGGCCTCCTCACTTTTCTCGACGTATTCGGTGCGGATCGGTGAGAACGTCGGTAGCAGCTTGTAGCCGACGCCGGTGATCATCCCATGGTCGGGGTCCGACCAGCCCGGCCAGTCGCCGGAGGCCGTCACGTCGTTGGAGATGGTGAATCCTTTGATCGCATCCCAGGCCTCCTCCTCGTCGGCCTCGTAGATGTCCTCTCCGATAACTGCAGTGAGCTCCGAGCCCGGCTTTACCTTTTCGACCCGATCCGGTATCTCGATAGTCTCGCCCTCGCTGATCACTGCTTCGGCTGGCACGACCCACAGATCCGGCCATCTGTAGGTTCGGTCTTTCTCGTCGAGGTGCGACTGGAACCCCCCACCAAGCGCGACGAATTTCTCGATTTCGTCGGGCGAAAGTTTGGTCATACCGAGAGTATCCGCTGGTCGCTTGTTATAGCTTACCGTTCTGCAACCCACTCGGTCACCGCATGTGGCTCTTCGCCGACTGCCTCGATGGCATCCGACAGCCGCCAGTAGTCGGCCGGGGTGTCAACGGCTGTGTGAGCCTCGCCTAATGCCGTCCACTGTTTGTTCGGCGTCACTGCGACAGCCCACTTTTCAGGGTTCTCTCGTAGCCGGGCCACTGGATGGCTGTCTCCCAGCTCGTGGAGCTCTTCGAGAACCTCCCTGTCGATGACGTCAACGGCAGTGCCGATGGGCATATCCGCTGTGAGATTCGTCGTATATCGGGCGTCGTTTTGCTCGTGTTCCCTGACTACGCGGTCGATTTCCGAAGGCGGAACGAACGGACAATCACCCGTAACGCGGATCACTGGATTGCTATCAGCCATCTCTGCCGCTATAAGATGCCGATTCAAGAGATCATTTTCTGGGCCTGTACTGTAAGAAATCTCGTTGCGCTTACACCATTCAATAATCGCATCGTTTTCCGGTTGATCTCCGGTCGTCACTATAATTCTATCAGGTTCGTTAGCTGTTTGGGCTTGATTGACCACATTCCCAAGTACTCGTCGTTCACCTAGTGTATACAATACTTTTCCGGGGAGTCTAGTTGATCCAAGTCGAGCTTGAATTTGTACGGTAATGTTCATGATAACAAATCTGTGAAAACACGAAAATTTATAAACATTTTTTCATATTTAGTTTATCTTTGCTGATTTTGACATCATCTCTCCAGTTGATTTACACCGAAATTTTGAGAACCATTGCCTAAAGAGCTTTTGTCCAATGCTATCATTCATTGTTGGTAAATTGGGTGATCAAATATGTCTTTCCAAATAAAGTGGCTCTAAGTGTTTCAGTTGTGCTTCTTAATAATGTCTTCAAATGCTTCTTCTATATTTTCGATTGGATTTGGTTCAAATAAGTAATCTATATCTAATTCAGTATTCTTTTTAGATTTATCTAACTCATTTTCAAGATCTGACACTGAAGAAATAACTGACACTACTTCTTGATCAATTAGGTGTGATAGTCGTTCATGACCTGGGGCATTAATAATATACGTCGAAAGATTAAATATTAATCCTTCAGATAGTACTGTAGAATTCACACCAACTTGCGCTTGCGCCTGAGAAAGAAGTTTGTATAGTGGAGTTGAGTCATCGTCTATCACGATAATATCCGAATTTTTCAACCAAGGATAGTATTCTTCCCAACAATGATATTCTTTTGGGTGCAATTTATATTTTATTGTGAAATTCCCGTTTCGTTCAGCAAATCTTGACGCAAGTTTTGATATATACTCTCCAGTTGTAGGTTGTGAAATAAACAGAATGTCTTCACCATCCTTTTTTGTCTCAAATTTTGTCCGTTCTTCTTCCAAATATGGATATCCTACTGGATATACGTGGTTATCAGCTATCGGAAAATCAACTGACTCCTTCCAAAATTGACCGAAAACGAAAAGATAGTCCGGAAATGTTGAACTATATCGATCTCCTGGAAATGAATATCCTAAGTGATCTGGACCAAATCCACCGTGTTGAAGTTCAACAACCGGTACATCTAGTTCCTTACAACTTTCAATAAATGTTTGTTTCGATATGTTAGCGACTATTACAACAATGTTCGGATCTATTTTTTTAAGTAGACGTTCATATAACCACTTCTCTGACGATCGCTTTTGTATTTCTTCGGATATTTTTTTACCGAAATCGATTTCCACATCAAAATCCGTGTTAAGATTACTCTCAATTTCATGTATTAATTGTTTTTCACGCTCTGGAATTTCATATTTCACAATCCCTAGCTTTCTCTGTACAGCACTAGTATATGTGATGAAATCTAAGTATTGGATATTATCTGTTTTGGGTGGCTTTTGATGCGAGTGCCGAAATGGCGGTTCAGCATAGATATATTCAAGATTAATCGTGTCAAGGATTGGATCACAGATGATATCCCACCACTTACCATCTTCACGTAATTTTCTTCTTGAGGTTCCTATAAATAAGAAATCAGAGCTGTTTAGATAGAATGGATTTTTCGAATAAAAGCTTTTAGACCATTGACAGAAGGTTTTAAAATATGTTGCTACGCCCTCTGTTGAGGCTACGCTGTTTTTTTGTTCTAATCCCTTTTCCACAAGTATTTGTTTGAATACTCCTTGTCTAATGCGTTCCCATATTAGAATATCGTTGATACGTAGTGAAAACAAATCGTTATTAATTTCAAATTTCAGGAATTGGTCCAATATTGACTGGTACTGTCCATCATATTGTATTTCATAGTCATCCATCGTTATGACTCAGTAACATAGCTTTTGACAAAGGTTTTTGCTATTGACCATGTCATCATAAAATACATAATTTTGACACTTATTCCTATTTTATTAATATTTGATTTTACGGCATGAATTTCTGAACGCAAATTATATATTGAGCTATGTATTTTAGCCTATATCAACCGTCGTACTAAGGCACGAATCTTCCGATGGCGTGCACGCAGCTTCGCACGGAATGTATGGGACGAGCTTCCGCTGAATCTCTCGTCGGTTGATTCTACCGAAGCGTTGATGTTTGAAGAGGTTCTCAAATCGTTCGACGCGTCGACGGTGTTCGTCCACGCCGGATTGAGCGACGTGAATGCGGCGTTCGATGGCAATCCCTATACCTTTCTCTACGATAAACTCACACACCACTTCGAGAACGTCTTGGTCCCCGGATTCACACCCTCGTTCCGCACCTGCGGCGTCTACCACAAACAGTTTTCCACCCCGGAGTACGGCATGTTCGCCAAACTATTTCACGAGGATGCCGACTACCGAACCGATGATGCTATTCATTCGATTCTTGTTGACGGTAAGTATCGGTTTGATGGCTGCGATCATCACGATAGCTTTGGCTCGGATGGCTGTTGGAGCCAACTTGAAGACGACAATGTGCTGTATCTTGATATCGGAACGGACGACTTGCTGACCACACAGCTCCACTATCTCGAACTAGCCCTAGAGCTGCCCTACACGACCAAACCACAGCACGATGGGATTATCTATTACGACGAACGGATGTACGACACCGTCTCACAGCTGAACTACGGCTACGAGTACGACTTCTGGCTTGACACGTATCCGAACTGGCCGAAGATTAGACGCTTCCTCCAGAATGTGGATGCGTTGGACGATCATTCGAGAAACGGGCTCACTCTCTATTCGTTCCGAGCCCAAGAGATTCGAGAAGCGCTTGAACCGAAACTTGAGGCTGATCCGTATTACTTGGTCACGTAATAGGAGAGAACTGGTGCTGTATGGCGATCCATTATAGCCAACTATTTGGAATCGAATCATGTTTCTGACAACTGTCTAATAAATAGATAAATGAACTAGTTGCGAATACACCCGATAATCCTGAATGGCGATAAAACAATTAAATATTCAATCAAAATACAGAAGTCCTTTCATCATTACCTACTCATAGGTATCAATCACACTATCGACGACAGTCAGAATTTCGTCTATGTCAACAATAAGATCACTTCCGTTGGCTACACACTGTATGGCGGAATACTCATAATCAAGCAATCCAGACAGTTGGTGGTACGTATTCAACCGCTTTGACCCGAATAGCTCTATTATATTTGGATTTTGTGAATATATGGCGTTTGCGAAGCCAGCACCGTGGGGCCCTATAATGAGTTCTGCTTCCGCGAACAACTGAACTTGCTCATGGACCGATAGCTCTTCGAGTTGGTATGACCTAACACCTCTTGACTTCAGTGCGTCGATGAGTTGTTTTTCATTACTTATCTGTCGCTTCGTGGCGTTTTTACGAGAGATATATATACGTGAGTTGGTTTCGTTTGTCGAGATTGATTCAAGAGCATGTTTCCTAAGCCACGATTTATATTCGGGGAAGGCCCTTGGGTATGATGTCACTAAGAGATTGTCGACAGATATGACAGGTGCGTCAACCATTTCATAATCATCCTTGCAGAATCCAAGCATAGAAAGCGATTCAAGCATCCACGCGGACGTGTCTGTCGGGAGAAGTATTGTTGGATAAATACCTGTCTGTTCGGCGTACCGCTCTAGCCAAAAGAGTCGAGGAAGACACTCGATCGTCCAGTGGAAATAGTTTGTCCAGAGTGGCATAAGAGCAATCGCATTCTCATAGTGTTCTAGTGATTTCGGACCTGAATTACCCTGATTAGTTCGAAGGAAGTGAGTTAACCCATGATTATATGCGGTCTTTGAAAGTGCGATGCTCAGTCGCCCATAATTTCCGGCTTTATCAGCTCGACGAAAACTTTCTATGGGGTACACTGATTCACTCATATACTCTCCAGATATACTTTCGATAACGCCAACTGGAGTGTGGATAACACCATTTTGAAGACAATACAGATATTCATCACTGGGACTAATACGTTGAATTTCGTCGAGAGATTCTACAGACTCAAAGGTTGATTTTCTGGGATATGCAGTTACTGCAGGCGAAAAAGAGTCGACAAACTCAACTGTATCACTAGATGTGAGATCTTGTATTGACACGGCACGTGAATTGAGATCTACTGTTTGATTAACGAGTGGTCGAAGAAATTTTTCTCGGTAGATTTCTTCAAATACAGCCCTCAGAAATCCATTTAATCCACTACGACGAATTTTTCGGGTAGACTGCTTCCAGGCCCCCATTATGTCTCACCTCTGTCAAATTCAATATTGTATTCATACACTTTGTATTGCTGACACTCTGACTTTTTTAATAATTTTAGCATTTAGGATCTATTTAAATTTTGATGGTAATAATGTTCTTGATCTATTTATTATCTGTGTGGAGTTGTGTCACACGAATAGCAAGCCAATCTTATTCCTCGGTGTATCCTAGTGCTTCCAGCCTATCTATCACTTCTTCTTGATCTAACTTTTGATCGCCATTTACTGGAGCGTCTTCAACAATACCTCTTCTTTGGTCAGAATTAATAACAAGCCAGGGTATAGTCCGTAATATCTTTGTGTTGAATCCTTCTGAATGACCCCACACACGGGATGTGAACGGAGTAACACGTTCTCCAAGCATTTCACCGTGATCTGATGTAATCACTGTTTTTCCATCTATATCATCGAGCAACTCTTCAACAGATTCAAGAACAATATCTAGCGTCTCAGAATACGCCATTTTGGTATCTTTTTGTGTAACCTTACGTTCTTTGACAGCCCCCCAGATCTGCAGCCCATCACCTTGATTTCGATATCCAATAAGATCTACTTCTTCTCGGAGCTTATTTGCTGTAGAACCTAAATACGGGCGATGTGGTTGCATGAAATGAATGATGAGACGTTTATCTGGATGTTCTCGGTGAGCTTCTTTTGCAGCAGAAACTACGTCTTTGGGTAAAACCGTTCCAATCTCATCATTCCAGTCATCAATAAGATAGTTCGTTTTGAAAAATGTATTTTCTGGCAATTTTTGTGAATGAGGGTTGGCAGTAATATATATCGTGTCATGGAACTCACGACCAACAAACGATTCAGTCATAAATTCCCAACTCCTTTTACCTGGAGATATTTTCTGTTCGAATGTTCCCTGGATATCACACTGTTGTTGGAAAAAATCAGGTCTACATGCGTCCAATATAATTAGATTGTCCCAATCATTCTCCATCACGTCTATGGATTGCGAAAGTGAATTGTTAAGATACCAATCATATATGTAATGGAAGGGAACACTTAACAAACGATGAAATTCTCTCTTTATTAACGTGGGGTTTTTAATAGCTCTTTTTAAATTTGAAATGGAGAGATTACGCATCATAAAAATCTGATAACAGCACGTATATAAATCTGTTGGGGTGTGTTGAATATGGTAAGACAGTGTGACCACTCGCTTCATAGCTCGCTCACTGTTGCAGAGAATACTCCTGAAAACAATCTTATCGGTGCAGATTCATAGATTGTGTCGATAGGAGCATAACCAGTGCGTTTCTTAACGGATTCGCCGAGAAACGCGGCCCACGTCTTCATCGAAATTCGACCAAATCGTGTCGGGAACGGTGCAGTGAGGAATTCCGATAAGACTACATGGATGGCATATAGCACGAGTCTACCCATTCAGCGCCCATGACTTCCTTAGGGGCCGGTGGAGTCGTTTGAATTCGCGATAACTTGTTTATTTTATGAATGTATTCCGGCTAAAAAGATGGATTTCGGATATCAATCTACTCTATCTCTTCGTTCTCTATAGTAATAACAAAAATTTCATCATTATATCTATCGAAATTACAGAGCCTCTATTAACCCCTACAACGGTATCCAGACAATTATAATGTGCCAGTGTCCATCCGCATGTAGATGTTTGATGATCGTCTTTAGCTTTGATCGAGACAGTACCGTAGATGTGAATCCAATCGAGCCATCCCAGACAGTGGTGCCGCTCAAGTGGATCCAGTATCTCGCCCACGATACCGACAACGTTGTCTGGGCCCACGGCAACCAGCAACTGAAAGAGGAGGCAGTGATTCCGGGCAAACGAGAGCTCGTCGCCGCCTACACCGAGCGCTGGGGCAGCCCGGTCGACCACGTCAACGACAGGCAGTACAAACATATGGAAACCGTCCTGGAGACACAACGCGACAGCCAGCCACCGGATCCGGACGTCATCACGGCCGCAGCCGAATACCTGAAGCGAGGCGATCTCCACAAACACCAGATTCTCCGTCTGCTGCAGGCGATCTACCCCGACGCCGAGAAATACGTCTGTGTCGACAACCAGTATCTCGGCTACGTCGATGGCTGGGAGTACCATCTCCCACACGAGTTCGTCAAAGCCTACGACTATCTCGGCGCAGACGCCGAGGCTGCGGCTGTGAATATGGACGCCGTTCGGCGGTCGAAACTCTCGACACCAACCACGAAGCGACGGCGATCCGCTGCACTCATCCGACAACTGGGACGGTACGCACCCCAATCGGTCAAAGAGATGGTCGACATCACGCCCGATAACCGAATTCCGATTCGACTCCGACGCAAGCGGTAATCACTCCCGAGATATCTATGCAGGTCACACGCTTCGACGGCAATCCGATCATCGAAACTTCCGAAGCCATCGGCGACATCGTCAACTATCCCTCGGTCATCGAGGTACCGTCGTGGATAGACAATCCCCTCGGTGAGTACTATTGCTACTTTTCGCACAAAAATGGCAAATACATCCGGCTGGCCTACGCCGATTCGGTGACTGGCCCGTGGGAGATCTACTCGCCGGGAACACTTCGGCTCGAACAGACTCCCTTTGTCGGTCATATCGCCTCGCCGAACGTTCATGTCGACGACGACAATGAGCTGATTCGGCTCTACTACCACGGCGAAACACGGATTAGGGATCTCGTTGGGACTGCTGGACGGAACACCGACTACCGGCGAGATCATTACAACTATCGACCGCGCTCGCTTCCCCACCGCGTCCTCTTCGAGACCGGCCGGTATCTCGTCAACACGCTCGAAACCAAACGCGCCGCCAAACGATCCAGCCAGCAGCGTGGCGTCGACACAGCTCCCAATCAGTCGACCACCACGACTGCCAGTCAGTCGACCCAGACCGCCCAGTCGACAGCTACAGCCCAGACCGACACCTCGGTGCTTTCCTCGCTGGTCGAGAACGCGCCGTATAAACGGCTGTTGCGTGGGAGTCGACTCATTCCGCCTGCTGTCCAGGAGACCAGACAGGCCGTCTCGACCAATGGCCGGTCGTTTACGGCCGACTCACCGATTCTTGGTCCTTCGTGGTTTGCGGTGTTCCAGTACGATGGTCGCTACTTTGCAATGGGTCGAGACGGCTACGTGTACGAATCCAGCACTCCGGACAGGTCATTCAGTCGACGCCGTAACCTGTTCAGTGGCCACCGCCATTTCGGCGTCCACGTCTCCGGCGACGGGTTGGAAGTCTACTACTCCCGAACTGCCGAGAGTCCGGAATGTATTTTGCGGACACGTATTGGGCTGGCTCCGAGTGTCGACGACTGGGAGATTGGAGAGACAACGACGGTTATCTGTCCGGAATTGGCCTACGAGGGCGTCGATGTCGACCCCGAACTGTCGACCGAGCGGAACCCATGGGAGCGGAGACAAGAGCTTCGAGACCCCCACGTGTTCGTCGACGGCGGCACGAAATACCTGTTTTACGTCGTCGGCGGCGAGTCCGGTATCGCTGTTGCTGAACTGACGGAGTGAGCGCTATCACTCGACCGAAGTGGATTGATTTGAGTTTCGTATCACATCACGCAGGTCTGTTTCGGCGTACTGTCGGACGATCTCCCACGTCTCCTCGTTGTGGTCGTAGTTGTCGGCCGCGTGGATCAGCAGGTTCGCTTCCGGGGTGTCGGGATCGAGCCGTGGCGTGAACGCCTCTCGCACGCGTTCTTTCATCTTGATCATCTCGTTCGAGAACTCTTCTCTGATCCGTGGGTTCGGCACTTCGACCCCACCAACTGTGACGACCTTCTCGTAGGGGGCCATACTGTCGAGTTTCGTCTCGATGTGCTTGGGGTCGAGATCGTCCTGTGATTCGTACAGCGCCCAGATGAACGACTCGAAGGCCTCCTCGCTCAACTGGAGTGTCGTCGTGAAATGAACTCGTTTCTCCGCCCGGAGCTGTTCGAGGATCTCCTCGCGGTACTGCTGGGCCGGCGGCCACAGCATAAACGGAAACAGCGCGTTGGACTGGTACAGCAGTTCGGCGAACCGGCTCTCGATCTGCTGACGCTGGTCGACCGGGAAGCCAGTCGACTCGAACCACTCACGGGAGCACGCGCCCTGTGTGGTCCCCGACTGGATCGTTACCGGCACCGACTCCGGCGTCCGGGCGAGTCCACAGGCGAGTGCGTTTGCATCGAGAATCGACGAATCGTATCCGACCGCAACCGGCGCGTCGCTCCGGGCGTCGAGATTCTGTTCGATGTCTGCACGGAGTGTGCTCCCCGTTTTGTCCTCGAACTCGGAGACGACAGCCGGCACATCACGGTCCGCACGCAGCGCCTCAACAGCGAGCAGTCGGACGACTATATCAAGTCGGGTGAATGCCTCACCGTCGTACTGCTTTGCGAGGAGTTTGGCTGTGGGGTACTGGAGTTCGAGTTCCCGGTCGACGAGCGTGCCAAGCTTCACCTTCCGTCGGAAGCCGCTGTACCGATCTAGCAGTCCAGTTGGTTCTTGTAATTTGACGAGCCGAACCCCGCGACTGAGGGTCGTTCCAATCCCATCCTGCCGCAGCGAGCGCACTGCCTTGCCGGGAATCGTTGTCGGCTGGCCGCTGTAGTCCGAGCCGCCACGTGGCAGTGGTCCATGCCAGCGGAGGTGTGTGATCCCGTGTCCCACTGTCCTCAGCAGCCCATCCTCGCGGAGCGACTGCACTCCACGGCCAAGGAGGTCACCGACGCCGGGCGTGTAGTCGTCGACCTCCAGTGTGGGGTCCCAGCTGTCGGTTCGGGCTTTATACTCCTCGAGGAGCGCGATATCTTCGATATCCTTCTCCCACTGTCGAACGTTTTTGTGGGAGTACTCGATTTCCGGGCGGAGGATCTTGTACCCCTCGACGAGATCGTGATATCGGTCATTCGAGAGCAGTTCGTCGTCGGAGATACCGATGTGTTCGTACTTGTTCGGGGCTGATTCGATCCCCTCGAACTCTGTAAGGTCGATCTCTGCCCGGACAGAGGGGGCAAAACAGACGTCCAGATCACCGTTCTCACGCAGGTCGACGGCAGCCAGCGATGCACTGCCAACGAGACACAATTCCTCGGCCGAGAGATCGTACCGGTCGATTAATACCTCCAGCGTGTCGATCCAGTTGATAGTAGAGAGTGTTCCCGGCATATGATTTTTGTAGACTCCCCATTCGATCTACCTAACAATTACGCTCGCCAGTCGGCAGCGCTCGGGAGACGCCAATGAGACACCGGGTTCGGGAGTTCGGTCGTCGGTCGAAGCGAGCCATCGAGTACGGGCTTGCCCGAACGCCGGGCCTCAAACGGGCCTACTGGCGATACGCGCCCACTTACTACCGGTGGACACGCCGTCGACAGATCAACCACGACGCGCCACTCGATCCTCTCAGGGTGCTCTCGGTCGACCTAGATCGAATCACCCGATTCACCGGTCGACCGGATGCCACCGCCTACCGATATCAGGACCTCGGGACCGTCATGGGTGGAGAGTGGGACACTCAATCAACACAACAAATCGAGGAGACGGTTATCTACCGCTCGTTCGTCGACCGGTTCACGCGTGATCACCCGTGGGAGGAGACCGAACTGTTTGCCCAGCTGGTCTCGGGCAAGACCACGAAAGTCGACATGAATACTGAGTCGGCGGCGACGATCCGCGAAGCGTTGGCGCGCTACGACGAGCTGTATCGGACGCTCCAAGCGGGATACAAAACACAGCAGGAACTTCGCCGGGAGACGGGCGTTCGGTTCGATAACCGCGTTGGGGTTCTTGATCGGCTTTCCGACGAGATCACGGTCGACATCGGTCGGGATGGCGAACTCCTCTTTGTCGACGGTCGACACCGACTTTGTCTGGCAAAAATACTCGGACTGTCGGAGATTCCTGTTGTGGTGCTGGTCCGGCACGCAAAGTGGCTGCCCAAACGGGAGGCTGCGCTGTGTGGTGGTTCGGACGAACACCGTGGCCATCCCGACATCGCTCCGTACATCGAGTCGACCTGACGGCGTCGGTTGATTGCGCTCCACTCGGCTATCAGTCAATCACTGTCTTTTTAGCGTCCATACTCCTCAACGACGGTAGCTAATGTCGCAGCCAGCGATCTCGATTATTATCCCTGTCTACAACGATGCCGAGGGGTTAGGTGTGACCGTCGACTCCCTGCTCGCTCACACCGACCCCGAGGCGGAGATCATTCTCGTCGACAACAACTCTACGGACCGAACCCCCGACATTGCCGCCGACTACGCCGCCGACCACGACCACATCAGGCTCGTGTTTGAACGCGAGATTCAGTCGTCGTATGCGGCCCGCAACACCGGCATCGAACACACGACCGGCGAGATCATTGTCTTTCTGGATGCCGATCAGCGCGTTACCGATGGCTGGCTGACCGCGCTCGTCGACTGTCTCGACGAGGCTGACTACGTCGCCCCGAATATCGAACTCGATGCCGGCGAGAACCCGACACTCATCGGCCAGTACAACAAGACAACCGGCTTTCCAATCGAGGATTTTCTGGAGTATCATCGCTACGCGCCGACCTCCTGTCTGGCCGTCCGCCGCGAACTCATCGATGACGTGGGTGCGTTCGACGAGCGACTCATCTCCGGCGGTGATCTGGAGTTCGGCAACCGCGTCGATAGGGCGGGTTACGAGTTCGCCTACTGCCCAGCGTCGACCGTGATTCATCCAACGCGAAACTCGTTTGGGGCATTGTACAACCGAAACGTTCGCATTGGACGGGGCCACTGTCAACTCCAGTCGGCATACCCCGACCGCTACGGGCGGGTTGGAATCCCGCCGCGCCCCAGCGATATCCGCTCTCAACAGTACGACGAATCGCAGGGTCGACTGCTGTTTACACTGTTGACGCTAATCATGACGGCGACACGCGGGGTGGGCTACTACCGAGAGTGTCTGGCGGTCTGGGCAGCTCGGCTTCGAAACTGAGTTGCGGTGACTGTCAGGTTACGACTCACGGCTGAAGATGGCTCTTGAATCGCCGTCGATATCCCACGTCCCGTCGCCCTCGTCGTGGTGGAGCCGAACCCGAGCGATCAAAAGCGAGAGATGGGCATCGAAGACGGCATACGGGGCCTGCAGCGGGCCGAGACGGTCGACTTGGCCGAGTAGCACGCCCAGCACCACACCGAGGACTGCGACGACCCCGACCGGTGGGACGGTTGTCAGCAGTCCGAGAAGGACAAGGGCTGCGCCGCCGACCGACAGCCACGGCGAGATCGACAGAAACCACCAGTTGACGGGGACGACGACCCAGCCGTAGAGCCCGTACCGCCCGAGAAGATCCCGATTACGGTCGAGCAACTGGAGCAGCCCCATTGCTCGACGATCTTTTCGAGCACGTCGACCGCGAAGGTTCGAGGTTCCGGCCTCCGTGAACTGCATCGCCGGATGCATCAAAATTCGTTTTCCCTGTTTACGGATTCTGACGGCGATCTCGGTGTCGTCGGCCAGCGAGTCGGCCGCAATCGGCTCGAAATACTGCTTTCGGAACGCGAAACAGGGACCGTGAACGATGAACGTCGAGTCGAGATAGGATTCCAGCGCCTGATTTTGGGCTTGCAGCCCTCGGTACTCCGTCTCGACTTTGCTCCCGCCAAGCACGTCGACCTGACGGCCAGTGACCCCACCGACAGTGTCGTCTTGGAGGGTTGCGACCGCATGGCCGATTGCCTCGCTGTCGAGCCGAGAGTCACAGTCGGTTCGGAAGATCACGTCGTGGCTGGCGGCCTCGATGGCCCGGTTGACTGCCCGGGCGACACCGCCACGGTCCGACTCCTCGATCAACTGCAGCGCTGGCTGCTCGCGGTCGGCGAAAAACTCACGCACTACGGCTGCGGTCCCGTCAGTACTGGAGTCGACGACGACGAGTTCGAGGCTCTCGGCTGGATACTGGAGCGAACAGAGGTTTTCCAACGTCTCGGCAATGAGTGCCTCCTCATTGTAGGTCGGCAATACGATAGAGACCGACTCAGTGGCCTCCGTTTTTGTTGTGGGAAGCGACCACACCGGAAGCACCGACGGCAGTCCGAGGTAGAGCAGATACGGGAGACTAGCCACACAAAGTACCACAAGCCCAAGCCCGACGAGTATCATATCTAGTGGATTTGAGTAGTCTGATATAAATGTAGGTTTCCGGCTACGAATCAGTTGGTTGCGTCGACATTTCACAAGGCTTATTCAGCGGTTGAAACTGCTTCCATACAATGAGTAACGCAGCGACACAGCGGAGCGAAGATCAGACGGAGTCTTCTGATTCCGTTCTCTCCATTTTCAAACAGTGGTATCATGTCCCCGTGCTTGTGGCTCTGATGGCATTCATGCTAGCCACACGTCTCCGGGCACTGAGCAATTTCCAAGGAAATGGTATTACGTTCCGTGGTAACGATCCATGGTATCATTTCCGTGAGACGACGTATCTGCTTGACAATTTCCCGTCGACGATGCCGTTTGACCCGTGGACCAACTATCCATCGGGGACGAGTGCCGGACAGTTCGGGACGCTTTTTGATCAGCTTGTGAGTGGGTTTATTCTCCTGACCAGCTTTGGAGATCCGTCTGCAGAATACGCGACTCTGATCATGCTTATCGCTGCACCTGTCTTTTTGACGCTTGCGGTGATTCCAACATATCTCATCGCAGCTCGCCTTGCTGGACGTGGCCCAGCACTCGCAGGAGTTGCCGTCCTTGCACTGCTCCCCGGAAGCGTGCTCAATTACACCTTGGTTGGCTTTTTCGACCACCACGCAGCAGAGGTGTTTTTCCAGACACTCGCTGTCTTCGCTTTCATTATCGCTCTCGGCGTTGCCCAACGTGAACAGCCGATTTGGGAGTTAGTCGTCGACCGTGATTTTGAGGCTCTTCGAACTCCATTGTTCTACTCAGTTGGAGCCGGTATCGCTGCGGCTCTCTACATGTGGACTTGGCCACCAGGTG
>Ga0207995_100474_pt1 | contig 14851 bp, 25 predicted proteins | sample AntDeeMetag022AM_FD_184759 | JGI IMG/M metagenome (GOLD analysis project Ga0207995, IMG submission 184759) | Saline lake microbial communities from Deep Lake, Antarctica - Antarctic Deep Lake Metagenome 022AM (SPAdes) (version 2) | ecosystem: Environmental > Aquatic > Non-marine Saline and... | reverse complement strand
TTTAAGTTTGGCGTACTTCAATATTCTTTCTTCAAATTTCTCCTCTCTCGTTTCGTCTGAATCTTTCATTTTTTCACTCATAATTATACCTCTTTTAGGTTTTATTTATTAAGCGCTTCTGCTATTTTTTCAGCTTCTTGCTGGGTTAAGTAGCTACCCTGTATGTTATTAATCTTTCTTTTATTTTTTGTCACACACCAATTATCAGCAGTTGTCCATGTTGCTTTCCACTCTTCTTCATTGGGTGGATCTGTACGGAAAATAAATGTACCAGAAGCGGCATAAATATTTTCTTCTTTGATTGGCTCCCCCCAGTTGCCTTGGTAATAGACTGAACCGACTAAGTTTCTCAATTCATCTTGATCAGGTGAGTAATAAAGCCGATCATTAAGCCCCAAATTAAACATTTTGCAGCCATTCTTTGCGCCCTCCCATTTCTTACAGGGAAAGCCTCTTTTCTTTGCCTCTTCAATTAATACCTCTTCCACTTCGTTGTCGGTTAGAAGGGTGTAAAAATCAGGCAAATCTTTCGAAAATCCACTATGCTGCCCAACTGGAGCATATTGTGATACAAATGTGTAGTAAGCCACGTCGTCTTCTACTGCTTCAATTCGTACTATGTACTTGGATTCAAGCTCCCAGTATTGGCCTTCCTTGATTTCAGGTTTTGGCTGCAATGCTGCTACTTTATCCCAGTCCGCGGGCAAGGTGTAGTCCCACTCTTGTGTACTTAGACGCTGCACTAAAAGAGAAAATTTATTATCACTATCTATCGCAAAGCCAGTTAACACTGAATTGGAACGTACTGAAATTAAATCGCTACTCTCAATAAAGTTAAATTTTTGTTCAAATCCCTTCTCCTTTAGCATAGTAGCGACCCTTAAAAGGTGTTTATCGGTGCATTTTATTGTCTTTTTCATAATAGTATTAGGTTTTGTTGCATTTTTATTTTAATATCTTTTTTTATTGTTATTCTTGATTAAAAATTATTTTTTTACTTTCATAATTATTCCCACTTAATTTTAGTTTTACCATTTCCGGGGAAACTAATTTTATAATCGAAGTTTTTTAAACACCTGTTGTCTTATTCCAAAGATTAATTTGTAGTCTACTTGAAAAATGAAATCCATATTCACCACAAAGGTCTGCTACCAATGGGCTTACCTTTTCAAATTGTTCTCTTGTTGTACAACCAGGCATCAACCAAATTTTATCCTTAGGAATGTCAAAAACATTAATAAAGGTTCCAAATATTTCAGCAATATCTTTTTCATGAGTCACAACAAATTTAAAAATAGCCCGGTCTTGGTAGGAAAGCCCTACCAATTTGTTTAATGGGTCAATTTTTACTCTGCGATTTTTGCTCATTCCTGAATTTGACAGCTTAGGGGAAACGTTAAACTGATCCACGTATTTAATTGTCTCGGGTTCAGGCAAAATAGTACTATTTGTTTCAACCTCTACTCTAATATTCTTTGATAATCTGTTCTGCAAGTACCCAATTAGCTCTGGAAATTCAGATTGTTGAAGCGTAGGTTCACCTCCCGTCAAAACAAGTTGACTACCATTCAAAAACTTTTCTGTGTAGGTCGTAAATAAGTGTTCTCCAAGTTCTCTGGTTGTAGATTGATCTCCATCCATCCAGGTTGCAATGGTATCACACGTCCAGGTGGCATCCTCACCCTGGGAAGCCTCAATCTCTTTTTGGGTCCTATTTTTAAAATCCTCAGCTTGCGGATTACCACATAATAGATTACAAGTTTGGAAACGACAAAATACGGATGGTTTGCCCATTGTATTGCCCTCCCCTTGTAAGCTGTGAAATATTTCCGATACGTTAACTATATTTTTTTTAGTCATATTCTTAAATATTTTATTAAAGTTTGAAATCGACGTCCAGTTTTTACTGATTCCATGATACACCCACCTCCGTGATCAGAGCTAATAAGCCGATAATCACGTCCAGGATTGCTTATCCAAGTTACAAAATATAATGTGCCTACCTCAATATTATTAGGGACCTTTTTATCTTTTGTTAGTTGATGTGTAGGCATATATTAATCCCCCATGAATAAAGCGGAGTTATTTTTATCCTCTCTGACATGTATGTACACTAAGGAGAGTCCTCGTTGACGGAGTGTGGCTTGTGATTGTAGCATTGTATCAGTTTTTTTATATATCATTTTAGCCAGCCCCTCAGCCGACCCACTTTTCACAAGGACTAAATTAAGTAGGCTTTCACTTTGGAGCATTTTAAAAATTTCAACCTTAGGGTCATCTTCATTTATGAGACAAGTATGATCAAATTTTTGTTCAAACCACTTTCTTAATGCCTTAAATTTTCCAAAATCATATACGAACCCGTTCTTATCTAATGTTTTAGCCTCTACACAAACTTCAAAATCCCAATTATGACCATGTACTTTCCTACAATGGCCAGAATGATTGTGTTGACGATGGGCAAATGGGTAGTTCTTGAATTTTTTTACTACTTTATACATAATTACTCCTCATACGTGTCTTTTGTTTTGATTATAATTTTCTCGTCCTCTTTTTTTACTCCAACAACCGCTAATCCAGACGCCACACCGTATTGGGCCGCCCAAACCATAGTATCCTCGTGCATAGTGTATTTTCCACCTTTATAACCAGAAAATATTTGTCCGTTTGTGCTGGAAAGGGCATCTATGAAATCCCCCACTTTTTGCTCTTCTTCATCATTAGGTTCAAATGCAAGTTGTTCATAAAAACCTCGGTAAGAATGTGGGTGGATTGGAGAGCCGCCTACATCAAATTCAATATACTTATCGTTATCATATTTCTCCAATTCTTTTTTCAAAAGATCAAGGTTGTATTGTCCTCGGGCCTCGGCTTCTTTTTGCAATTCGTCATTTACCATATTGTCTAAAAAATTGTTATTCATAGTATGTTATTTTTGGTTCACATTATTATACAAAATACATCTATTTTTCATTTAAAGTAATTACCAATAGGAAGTCAAAACTGGTTGCCCTCGTTTGAGATTTTGTAGTATGCTCACTTGACCTTTGGTTCCACCTTCCCGTATCACTAATTTATTCAATCTCATTATTCCTATATCCTTCTCTCGATCTCCTGGCTCCTGATTAAGTCCAAACATCGCGGTAACGTGTGCAAACTTTCTTTTATCCTCGCTGAAGTTACTTAAATTTAATGTCGCCTGGTCGTATGATGCCGCATCTGACTGGGTAGCTGTGACAAATAAACAATGATACTCTTCACTTAGGCTCCGCATTCCTTTCCAAATTTCATTTTGTTCGTGTCGGTATTGTTGAGCTTCTCCTGTAAGAAGGTCCGCATAATCAAGACAAATAACATCAGGAACAAATCCTTTTCTGTACCATCGGTCTAAGTGGTTTTTAATCTTAGCCATTGATAGTGTATTATTTGGATGGGTGGAGAGCATGAACTGCCGATTATTTTGTATAAAGTATTCCTTAAATATTTTTTCAGCTTCTGTGGCACCAAGCGGACTTCCTGGGTCAATCTTTTTAAACCACGGGGCACCATACTTATTTTCAGCTTGGTGATATTCCTTACAGTTATGACAGGGGAGGTACCCCTCATTTTGTCCGTGTAATTTTGTGAGCTGTGGGAATGTTAGTTCCTCCCGGGCCTCCTTCTCAGACATTGGGGCGTCCCCGGAAAGTCCAAATGTATCCTCACGAACTTCTTTTTGACAAGTATCTACTTGATTTTTTTTACAGTCCTTAACTGGTTGATATTGGGTCTTAGTGTACCTCTCTTTATCACTACGGCGGGCAAGGTGGATACCAAGCCTACGGAGTTGTTGACCCTCGCTCATATCTCCTGCTTGGAAAAAAGCTACATTAAGTCTTTGGGAAACAGCCCTTCGTGCCAAATCCAACATAATCCATGATTTACCAGTTTTTTCAGGCGCAAGGAATGCCACAAGAGCGTCTCGGGTTAATTGTTCATTCATAAACTCTCCCACTGCCCCTGGGTACTCCACAATGGGTTTTGCGGTGTCACTAAATGCTTTATGCACTCTATCCAAGGTGTGTTCCTCGGATAAATCTAAATCAGCATCCATATTTTTTTCTAAAGGCGCGTACTGATTTGCTAAATCTTCAGCTTCCTCAATCTCACCATCTTGCATTAGCCCAGATATACGGTCCTGGTGGAGGGAAAGGTTCCGTTCTGAAAAGTATTTTTGCGTTCGATCAAGCAAGTACGCGACATTGAATGTATCTGATCGTTCATATTCTTCACTTAAGCCTGGTAATATGTCCTCCTCAAGCTCCTCAGCCAGATCTCTATGTATATCACCTTTGCGGAGTTTTTCAAAATAAATTGATTCAATTTCCTCCCCGGGGGCTTCTTGGTACGTTTTATAGTACTCCAAACACCATGAAGATACTTTACGGGCCACTGGGGATTTTATGAGCCTCGGATTCCAAATTTCATATACTTCTTCAAGATATTCTTCACTTACAATTAGGCCTATCAAAATATGTCGTTCTATAAAAGTCTCATCATTACCCATATAATTTAAAAATATATAATTAGCGTTAAAATTAGCTGCTAAAGCGTGGCAATACTGTTAGATACATACACACACTTGTTTTACGTTGCCACGGGTTTAAAGTATGACTGTCTGCGTGACACCACAAATCACACTGGTTAGTTACCCACGATCCCAAGCTTTTTTATGTGATATTGTAGAAACGCGGTTGATACGAGATGTAATGCGAACATCGCCGTATAGTTTAGAAAGCCCGCTTAAATCTAAGTTAGATGTAATTATTGTGGGTATCATGTCATTGTACCTCTTGTCAATGAGGAGGTATAATTTTTGCAGTAACCACGTACTTGGTTTCTCACCAGCCCCTAAGTCATCTAAAATTAAGAGCCAAGCAGTTTCTTGCTCCCTCATGATCTCGGACTCTCTGGGACCTTCATCAGTGCCGTAGGACGTTTTTAAGCGGTCAAAGAGTTGGGGAACGGATGTAAACAAAATATTCTTATCACTAAATTCCAACCACAAATGATGCCTAACATCCATTGCTATGTTAGCTGCCGAGACTGTTTTGCCCACACCAGCTTCACCATGGATGAATGCCCCTTCCCCATCCCATAGGTCCGGAGCGGGGGCTTTAGTGGGTGCAGGGATAGTTTTGAGGACTTTTTCTAAACGTTGGGGGAATAATTTACTCCACTCAATTTGCCCGTTCCTATCCCATCGCTCTGTTGGGCGTCCTTTAGTGAGCTTTTCTCCATGTTCAACGCTGGGAGGTTTATTGTATGGAATGTGGTATTTGTTATCGTGCCTGTCTTTATTGCGAAAATTGTTCATAGTAAAGTATTTTGTGATTTAAATTAAAATTAAAAAGTTGTCTCGTCTTCCTTGAAATCGTAATCCTCTTCATAGTAACTTCCTGGAACCCTTTTGACTTGGGGGGAGTCTTGGTCATCAAAAGATTTTAATTCCTCAGGATCATCTAACCAGCGTTTTTGATTTAGCCATGTACTGGCATGAGGTATATATTTTTTAGTTTGCCATTGGTCTGATTTCTGTTGTTCTCGTATAGCTTTTGATATTTGTTTTGTGTGGGGTCTTTTCTTGGGTTTCTTATCGCAGATTTTATTCCAAGCTTTAAGAGCCTTTCCTTTACTACCTCTATTGGGATATAACTTCCAAAAAGTATCAAAATGTTTAGGTACAATGGGGGATCCCAATAAAGATTTTTGTGGTTTTTCATTGTCATTCGACGAAGAATCATCTGTGTTTATATATGTGTTTCTATCTGTATCTATAGTAGAATCGTTAGATCCGTTGGTTCCAATTGTGGATTCTCGCATCTCGAGATTAGTGTTCTCTAATATGCTTTTTAGATCTGTGAGGGCGTACCATGTTGTCTGATTATGTGAATTTTTATTAAAGTTTCCTTTGACTAAAACATCCTGTTCAACCAAGGAATTTATACGTGTTCTTACTTGATTCTTACTCCAAAAAGGAAACAATTTAGCTAATGCTTCATAGCTATTATAGGTCCATGTTTTTCCTTCATGTTTATGTTTATTATTTGCTTTATTTTTAAGTATCCAGAATAAAAAATTCTGCATTAAAATTGCTTCACCAACACCGTATTCTTCTGCATGCTTGATATCAAACGTGTAATTCATAATAAATTAGTTTTTATTTTTTGTTATATAGTCGAGGGCTTCTTGCCCACTTAATCTTTTTTTATTGGGATGTTTATCAAAGGTACCATGATTAAACTGAACGTATGCCATATTATTTTCTCCATGCCCACAGCAAGCATTCATCACATTTTTAAGCTTTCCAATACATCCATCAAACCCTTCCTTGTGTCTGTACTTTTTGCAATGTGTACAAAATTCTTTTCCGTATCCATCAAGGTAATTTGTCATATTATGTATAGTTTTTGTCTTGTAGCATATCAGTAATGTTCATAGCCTACTGGACCACGTTGCCACAATCATTATACTTTATTTCCCACTCCAATTTTCCGTTAGATCTAAATTTCTTATTCACCCCAACTCTAATCCAAAGTGTACCGTCAGGTGCTTGTCGGTGGTTAGGATATCGGGCTATCCACATTGGAGAAATTACTGCTCTGGTTTCAATATATTTTATTTTTCCGTTTTGCCTCTTCTCTACAATTTCTTTTTTCTTAATATCATAATTTTGTGTTTAATTCAAATTTCCAAATTACTTTTTTCATGACATTCGTTTTTTTTAATTTTAAAGTTAGAAGTGCAGACAATAAAAAAACCTGTACAGAAAGACGACCAAAGTGAGAGAATGTGGAAATTCCTAAGCAGGAAGGTTACACAATGGCCGCCTTTCTCTACAGGCTTGTATCTGCTTAATTAGGCTTTCCACGGCCGGTCAATAAATAAAAAGAACAATACAAATAATCCTTTACGACTCTATCAAAATCGTAAAGGAATCGGGTATGGGTTCAAATAATGCCTACCAGAGCAATCAGCTCCGGCAAGCCATCTACCAAGATGTGGGCATTAATTATGGGGGTAATTAATGCCCTGCTTTAATATACAAAAAATAACGCAAAGTCAATGAATTTTTTGTACTAAATTTTTAGCTTGTTTACTTGTCAACCCCCCAGGATCACCAGAAATAATCTCAACCTTAGATTGTACACCGCGAATTGATAATGCTGATTGTAATTTGTTCGCTTGTTTAACGGCTTGTGGGTCATCGTCAAATAATATGGTAACGTGTTTAAAATTAGTAGCCATGGCACGTACTTGGTTTTGTGTGTATTTAATTCCAAATGTTGCGAAGGAGGACGTGCCTAAACGCCATACATCTGTTATGCCCTCGACACAAATACCTCTTTCTCCCCACAGGGACTGTTTTCCGTACAAAATATCCTTGTGTGGAGTCAATTCCCTCTTCTCTGGACATCCCATATATTTGGCATCGTGCATACTTGTAATATCTCGGGTTTGGAAGGATACTCTTTCCCCCTCCCAGTAAATAGGGGCAAGAATTCTATGGGAGTAGTCAATACCATCAAGCCTACTTATAGGGCCTGTGGCTTTTAATTTCCATTTTCTTTCAAGTTTGTTAGGATTAAACCCTCGGGAAGCTAAATATTTTTTATGCCTCACCTCCATACCCCCTACATCACTTGGTAGTTTATGGGCTTTAAGTCTGGGGGCTTGCTTTACTTGGTTTTCAACTGCCCTAGACTTTCCTCCATATTCTTTAATCACGCTTTGAGCTTTAGACTTGCTGATTCCCACAAGTCCTGCGATGGCTTTGTCTGGGGGTTTCCAACCACAGCGCCAGCATGTAAAAACTTCTCCGTTCAGGGAAGCCCCTAAATGTAGGCCCGCGTTACCAGTACAAAATGGGCACACGGTATTCACCCATCCATCACGGCAATGCTTATGTCCACTGGTTTGATGGGGTATATTATAGTCTCTGTAAAGTTCAAGAATTTTCATAGTCCAGAGGCTCTGTTTTATATGTTCCAATGGGAAGAATTAATGGGGTATTAATACCGTTATAAAATCGAGCCACTACGGCATTGGTAATGCCATAATGACCCTTCCATATTTTTAATCTTCTGTAAAATTCATCCCTGTTATCAGTCGTTACTATCTTTGTCTTTTTCATACTTGTTATCCAAATTATATATTCTGCAGTTTATTTGTCTGAGTTCTGGGTATTTTTCATGGATGCGTTTGCGGTATTTTAGTCTGTTGTCTATTACCGTCCTGGATGGTCTTTTCATAAATAGTTGTTTTTAAGATTTATCATTTAAAATATACTGTTCATATGATTAATAGCCATTTGAATTCTCTGATGACCCCATCCTCTTTCTCTGAGAATATTCTTAGTTCTCTGTTTGGGTGTGAGTCCAGAGGGTTTATAGTCAGTCGTTTCTGAAAAAAATAAATCTGTATTGCGGAGTATCAGAGAGGCTATTTTTTGACAATCTTCAGGCCATGTTTGTATAGTCAGCAAATACTTTTCTATTTGTTTGTCAGTTAATCCCAGTTCTAATAATCTTTTACTTTGACTTACTTCAAATTGTCCAGGGGACTGCCCCCTCGAATCATGAAGTTCAAGTCTTTCTGCACGTCCAGAAAATTTTGTTTCCTTTTTACAAAAATTAATGAGGTGGTTTTTCATACACGTCCAGGCATACGTACTAAGTTTGGCATTTTGGTCCTCGTTAAAGTTATTGACAGCGCGGCAGTAGGCCAGGGAGGCTTCTCCAAATAAGTCTCCATATTCAATATCTGTTTTATCAGCAAATTTATGGGCCATATGCTGAATTAATCTTAGATTTTTCATATATAAATTAATGTAGGGTTAAGGCGCTAATTTTATCTGTCATTTCAGACCTGTATTTTTTATCACTAATCATGTGAACTATTCTTAGTGCTGTTTTTTTAGTTTTGTCAAATCTTTTTTTCTTTATGCCGTTATGCTTATGTAATTGTCCAAGGAGCTCATCCCAGGCATTGACAGCTTGGCAGGAATCATGATGTTTTTTAATGTCATCAGTATTAACTGACCTTTCCATAGCTTCTTCCTTTTCTCTCTTAGCGATTTTGTGTGCTTTTGGGTAATCCATAATATTATTTTTTTGCCATTGCAGGTAATCGTTTTCCGTTTTTCCAACCAGATATCCAACCTTGGATTGTAGTTTTTCTAACTTGCCTCCCAATAGCATCCCAAAGCTTCCCAGGATCATGCTCACCAGCCTCCCAAGCCTTGTAAACCTTACCTTTATTTGAGAGTGAGGCGTGCTTTTCTTTATTTATTTTACTTTCTTTGTCCGTTCCATTTAGGGCTACCTTACATTCTTTTTTTCCAACAGCTTTCACGAATTTATTTTTTTGCTGGAAATGCTTTTTGCCGTTTAATATTTTGAGGACTCTGTGCGTTTGAGGGAGCGTTCTCCAATTAAGTGTTTCATTTTCTATCTGATCCATCTTTTTAGTCGGAATATTTAACACTAAAATATGATCTAAATCAAAGTAATGGCCACCACATTTCCCACAGGTATATAATTCATCTTTTAAATTTCTTCGGTACCTGCCGTATTTGTGTCCGCAATTAGCGCACCAATGAAAATAATCGTAATCGACGCCTACTACTTCATCGGGATCATAACATCGGTCAGGATCAGCGCCAACTTTTCGAGCCCAAGCTTTCCAATGTTGACTGTGGTCACTGTCTCCCCGTTCCTCCCAGTCTAAAGCGTGGGCAATTTCATGTAAAATGACATCCTTTACTTGTTCAACATCATTTCTAACTGCGAGGGGTTTGGATATACCAATTATGCCCTTGTCGCATTTACATACGCCGAATCGTTTTTTTGCATTGTTTAATTCAAAGGACCATTCGAAGTCTAAGTCCCATTTTCTTATTAATTTGTTTCCGAGTTTTTGTACCTTGGTAGGTTTCATTTGGTAGGTTTAGTTATTGTTTCAACTACTATAATATAAGATAATTAGTTTAAAATTACAAGTTTAATTTAAAAAATTTGTGGTTTTTTAAGGACTATATTGAGGCTGTACTAAGGCAACATTTAGGGCATAGCTACATATACCCGTACGTATTTCCTCTTGGCTATGCCCAGGCTCAAGCCCGTATATCACTTATATTGGGCAATGAGGGTAGAAAACAATGAATCCGCACTTGTTTCCTCTCCATCCAATACGCTGTCAAGTACTTTGCGTTTTTGATCAAGCATGGATGCTATCTTTTCCTCAATAGTTCCTTCCGCGAGGAGGTAATAAATATTTACGGCATTATTTTGTCCAATCCTGTGGACTCTGTCTTCAGCCTGGCTAAGCTCTCCTGGTGTCCATGGATATTCTAAAAATGCTACTGCTGAGGCGGCTGTTAATGTAACCCCAACGCCAGCAGCTTGTATATTCCCCACAAATAATTTGGTTGATGTATCATTTTGGAATTTTTGTACTGCATCCTCCCGCGCCTGAATTGGGACGGAACCGTCAATTTTGACTGCAATGTCTTTAAACTCCTTCATAAGCCGGCTTACTACAAATTTATGGGTGCAAAATAGAACAAGTTTATCCGCTTGATTCAAATAGTCCTTTATCCATTTGATGCTTTGGGTCATTTTACCATGTACGGCGACTTGTTTTAGTATTTCTATTTTAGCAAGGGCACCGCCTGCCTCAGCTTTTTGAGCTTTCTCTTCTTTTAGGGCATCAATTTTGTCCTGATTTATATCAATTTTGTCAAATAAGGACGGATCTAATTTTTGTTTGATCTCATTTTTTATGTCCTCTTCCGTCTTTTTCCTAATGTGGGATAAGAAGTCTTTCTCCGCATCATTGTATTCAGTTAAGTTATCAATTTCTATGGGGACGTGACTTCTCATCTTATCTGGTAGATCCTTTAGTACATCCTTTTTCTTACGGCGGATCATAATTGTACTTGCCAGTTTTTGGTGGAGTTCATCAGTGTTTGAAGCGCCACTAAAGTCCCATCCAAATCCATTGTGTTTTGCCCCGCAGTATCTTTGGAGGTAGGTCCATTGATCTGGGGCTATACTTTTGTCAACCATTTGTATTGCATTCAATGCCTCCTGAGGTCTATTGACAATAGGTGTTCCTGTCATCGGCAGTACATGTGGGATTCCTTTTGCCAGCTTTTTAGCAGCTTTTGTACGTTTGGAGGAATTGTTTTTGAAGTAATGAGCTTCATCAAGTATGACTACTTGTGGATTGGAGTCTTTAATTTTATCCACCCAATCCTTAAGAATCGCATAATTAAGTATAATAATGTCTCCTCTCAATTGGGCCTCAGGCGTCGTTCCTCCCAGTATTTGTATCTTGGGCTTACTAACCCATTGCCTCGCTTCCCTTGCCCAGTTGAGCTTGAGGGAGGACGGACATACAACCACAGCGGGCCGTTTTTTGGGATGCAGTTGCAGCCATGCAAGAGCTTCTACTGTTTTGCCTAATCCCATTTCATCTGCAATTAAAGCACGGCCCTTATTTGCCTCAATAAATGCAACGCCCTTTTTTTGGAAATCAAAGAGTGTTCCTCCTAATCCTGGAATGTCTAAATCTTTAGACAATTTAGATTTATCAATTTTTGAATCTTGCAGTATGTCTAAAAGTTTGTTGTCTAAGGAAAATCCAAACGTTTCCAGCTTTTTAATAGCCTCAAGCCCTACAGGAGCTGTCCAAAACTTTTCATTCTTTCCTTTATTGTGGTATTTTCTCCCTGGGAGCGTTTTAATTTGACGTACTACTTTTTTAGAAAAAGGAAAAGTTATTTTGATTATCCTATTCTTAGCGCGGGGGGAGAGGGTAAATGTGGCTTTCTTTTCCTGAGGCCCCTTTCCTTTTATCATATCATGGGAGGGGGGGACAGTGACTTTTTGAGTAGTGTTTTTGGTTTCTTGGATCACTGATTTAGGAAACCATCGATCAATTTTCTTTTCTTTCCTCCCTTCCCCATATAAATAAACGGCTTTGTCAGTTGATAGTAATTGTTTAGCTATAAAGGTGGGTGGGATTTCTTTAACTTCAGCGAATCGATCTGCTATTTTATACGTTTTTGTTTTCATAAGACAAGTCCTCGTCGTGGGTTTGATTGTCAGTTACAGTTTATGTCGTTTTTAATTATTGTTTTATTTTCACCCCTCCCCAAATTCCGTACGTAGCCAGTGTTCTTCCAGTCCGGTAGCTTTTTATCCACAAGCCCATTTTATGGTCTAAATCAAACAGCATACCCATGTAGTCAGCAAATAATCTAACATGGACTTCTTTTTGAGGTCCTGGCGTAACGTTCCAATTAGATTCCTTGACCCATATTTTTTGATTAGGCATGTCAATCTTTTTAATATAGCCTACTTTTTTGAACTCTTTAATAAATTCCTTTGTTTTTTCCTTTGTCCGTTTAAAAGAATTTAAATCTTGAGCATTTGCTGACATTGTGAATGCCAACAGTATTGCGAATATAAAAGTTAGTTTTTTCATAATATGTGTCTTTATGTATTGAAGTTACTGTTTAGCTTTAATATGAACAAGTCCAGTACCATTCCGCACATCAGCGTGTATCTCTCGTGGTGTGGACATTTTTTGATGTTCTCCCTCTCTCTTAAGTTCTCCATTTAATCGGGCTTTACGTCTTTTTATATTGTATTCACGACGGTACTTGAGGGTTTGGGAGGGTGCGGGAGCTTTGAATACAAATGAGGCATCAGGTTCAATAGCCTCTCCTTCATCATAACGGGCAATTAAATCTTGCCCGTGTCGGTCTATTGTGAATCTTTCAATTTGCATTTCCCCTGATTCATCAGGCAGAGCTATATATGCCACAGTTCTCATAAGGAGAACTTTAGTTGATCCAAATTGCCTTCCACAAGCTTTGGCAAAAATACAATTATCAAAGGATTTACGCTCGGCCTTTCCTATGTCATCCTGTTTAATGACAAGCCTTATATCATTTTTAGCGTCTATTACGGACAAATTAGAAAATGTGTCCTTTATGGAGTCTTTTAGTTTATCTGCAAAGTTTTTGCCACTCATAATATTTGGTAGTTTAATTAATAATTAAGCCTAATACCCGGGTTTCTCCGGGTTTCGTCCCTTGGGGACTCATCAGTTAGGATGGGTCACAAAAAGAATCAAGTGTCTCTAACAAATTGTCATAGTCGCCTGACTTACATTTGTCTATGACAGCATTTATTTCATCATTGCACCACCCCTCGCTTCGGGCTTGCTTGATAAATTTGCCCATAAGATTGTAGGCATTTCCATTTAAACCAACAAGAGTTAGATCAACTTTTTTATTTATTTGTGAAATTTGCATAATAGTCACCTTAGTAGATTAATTAAATGTTAGGTTAGTCAACCTTACCTTTAATTCACGTTCAACCTTACCTTTAATTCACGTTCAACCTTACCTTTAATTCACGTTCAACCTTACCTTTAATTCACATACGTGTAAGCCTATTGCATTTTCCATCTTTTCTGCTTGTTTTGCGTGCCAAGCTTTTGAAAATGCTCTATATATCTCAACCGCTCCGGAACCTACTTCCATCTCATCAACCAATTTATTTACTTCTTTATTGTTGGATGGAATATGGGACTCATTGTTCTGCCAGGCTTCTTGGCCTAACTTTTTAGCTTTATTTATTTTTTGTTCTATTGTCATATTAGTAGCTATTCATTTTTTTGTTATTAAAGTTGGAAGTCCCTCAACTATTAAAAATTTAGAGCCATTTAAAGCTCTAATCACATTAATACTATCAACTCCTCTTTAAAATCCCCAAAACTCATCCATCTTGGTAATTACATCTTCATTACTCTGCATATTATATCTATCGGCAACATTATCCCAGCCGTGGCTATGATTAGGCGACTGACCACATCCACAGGAACTATTATAAGATGCTTCACCATTTTTTATTTCCGTTCCCACGGGGGCGCCACAGAGACCACATTTGTGTGATTCCCAAAATGTAATTCCTTTTAATTCTGCTTGGTTTTTAAATTGTTCTGCTGTTTTCATTTTTTTAGGTTTTGTTTCAGGTTATTTTGTTAATTCTAATCCGTATAGATAATCCACGTCTATGACTTCATCGTATTGATTTATTTTGATCACTCTAATGGTTATTCTGACCAAATCAGCCCCTGAATTATCCGTGTGAGAATACGTGGAAGGGATAATTTCCAACGCCTCTTTTTTGCTTCTGCCATGATACCCAATTCGGTTTGCGTGGTTGCCCCAGTGATCAACGTATATTTCCCAGTGCTCCCAATGTGAGTGATTGGCTGTTAAGCGTATAGCTTCTATAATAGCGTCGTTTATCTTTTTATGTATGGATTCAGGTAATCTTTTCATTTTAAGTAGGGTTAGTCATGATTAAATTTTCTTGGATACTTTATTACTTGGTAGTTAGTTGTTGTTTCCACTGCTTTAATATATGACAATTATAGCTAAAGTGCAACTTTTTTAAAAGAAAGTACAATTTTTTAAAAACTATATTAAGGCTATAATAAGGCAATATTTGGGGTATAGTAACGTATGCCCATGGGCGTTTCCTCTTGGCTACACCCAGGCTCAAGCCCATATATTACTGACATTACGTATTACAGCTATAAAAAAAAGAAACAGGGCTTTATCCACAAGCCCTGCTCTCAAGGTGTACATTCTTAATAATTTGCCTTTTATTTTTGTCGCTTGCCGTTCTAATTTTGCTTTGTGGTTTAGCTCTTCATTACTCTTTTTTCGTGTGAACATATCTAATCTTTTTTGCATAATTATTTCCCCTATATATTAGAAAGGTCAAAA
>Ga0207995_100472_pt1 | contig 14938 bp, 23 predicted proteins | sample AntDeeMetag022AM_FD_184759 | JGI IMG/M metagenome (GOLD analysis project Ga0207995, IMG submission 184759) | Saline lake microbial communities from Deep Lake, Antarctica - Antarctic Deep Lake Metagenome 022AM (SPAdes) (version 2) | ecosystem: Environmental > Aquatic > Non-marine Saline and... | reverse complement strand
TACTCGATTTCAACGGATAAACGTTCGCAAACCAACTTATTCAACGATACGGATTGGGTGCTGTATCACCTCCCTACTCACAACGGTTCGTTGAGGAAGGCGACTTAGCACCCACCCTTACCGTTAAATTCGGGAGAGATGACGTCGTAGACCGGTCTAAGGAAATCGCTACACAACTCCAAGATTCTGGCGCAGTTGAACGCGTTGCTGGCGCTGCTGATCAGTACGATGAGTACTTCGCACAGCAAGATGACACGGGGTTCGGCCCTCATACATTCGGGAATCGAGGGCAAAGCCCACCCGCCAACGTGGGCGACCGTATCAGAATGCACGCCCGTGAATGGAGTGACTGAACCTGCTGACCGCCCTCCGCTTGTTAGTGTTTGCGTCAGGGAGCAAACCTCGGTGCACACCACCCTTCAAACTGACTTCGCCGTCCAGTGTCCGCCGGCAGCATGAAGGGGGTGTGCAGATCACGAAGAAGTAATGACGCAAACACGTAGTCTGCACCGCACTGACGACAGTAGCGGTGAATCCCAAACACCCTTTACTGAACGTGACCAACACATGAGTATGGAACTCGGTGTCTACCGTAGACCTCAAATCGACGAGGACAGCGATGTGTATGTCCGTCTTGCACTGTACGATTTCGACGCTGGTGAATGGGACGAAACGAGCAACGGTAACATCGTCTCGAAAGCCTCAGAGAACCCGTCACCGGAAGAGGTGAAGGTTCGATTCGACTTAGACCCGGACGCCCGACGAACCGTCGTTGCAACGCCAGAAGCGATGGAAGCCGCCGGGTACGAAACCGAGATTGGTGAGGGAAGCATGACCGTCGAAGAAGGACATGCTGCCCGTGAAGAACGCGGTGGGCCGCTCATGACGCAGACTGAACGACAAGCTCAGAAAGACCGAGGGTTCCGCGTATTCCCCGACGACCACGAGGTCACCGAAGACTCCCGAGAGTTCTACGAAGAGAACGGTGAAACCGTCATCACGGAATCTGAATGGGACTTCAATTTCGCAGACGAATACGACTTCGACTTCTCCCCGGCATCTGACAGTGACGAGTAACTCGACACCTCGGGTCGCACTACACGACCACGAGAAGCAACCGGCAGCTGAAGAAGACGACACCGAGTTTCACGCCGAGCACGAAGAAATCCCGCCAGTCCTGTCACCGTACGCTATCCTCGGGTACGGTCCGCGAACGCAACTTATGATGCTGTTCACTCGAACACGCCGTGCACTCCCGTTACAAACGGTTATCGACGCAGTTGACGGGACGCCAGAAGACGTCGTAGAGGAACTAAACTACCTGTACCGATTAGGCGTGATTCAAGAGCAGACAACACGGGCTTTCGTCCTCGATCACAGTAACCCCGTTGCAGAATCTCTCCGCGATCTCATCTGGTCACTGCAACGCGAAGCAGACGACATGGACCCCGCGGACTACGTCACCCGGTAACCGCTCCCGGCAGCCTCGCCCCTGTCGGTGCGTGACCAGGTAAGTATCCCCGTTCCCGGCGTCACGGGAATACTTACTCTGCTCACCGGGGACAGCACTTCAACCACGGACAGCTCCGCATCAGTTGATGTGAGCGCGGTCCCCCGCACGTGAGTGCGGGTGAAGCGCGGCGGACACGCGCTCCTCCACCTCAGGTGAGACTAACCATGCACAACACAGCACGCCCACCTCAGTCGTCGCCCGACACGTCAACCGGACGCGTTCAACCCCTCACTATCGGTGATAACGCTGAAATCACTGACGCGTTCGTCAACTTTAACATCGGATTCTCCAACCCGCCGAAACTCATCGTCATGACCAGCCGGAAGGTCAGTCGTGACTTCGCCTACCCCGTCGAAGCAAGCGAAGACAGTGACGTCATGATCGGTGAGACTGACGAAGGCCTGTTCTTCGGCTGGCAGAACGAACCGGCGCACCCGCCCGCCGACACGTCGCCCGTCACGAAGACCGAACCCGTCACTCACGAAGAACTCGGTGTCGTAGACCGTGTCCCGATGTTCGACCACGTCGTGAAGCGAATGCAGAACGAACGCGAAGAAGACTCTGTGCTGTCCGTGACGTACAATCACGAGTACCCGAACACGATCCCCACTCGCGTTGATTTCGCGGAGGAAATCATCGACCGGTACGTGAACGGCCCGCTTGGAACCAACATGGTCTCGTATTGGGCGAACAAGAAATCCCGACACGACCGCGGTGACAAGTACGACGACTACCTTCACTGCGACGTGAAACTCGTCGAGGAACCGATTTACACGTGGGCTCCGAAAGCCACACACGATATCTCCGAGTAACACCGAAACGTCACTCCACCACTCCCTGATTCACAATGGATCCTGAACACATCGATACTGACACGGATGAAGCACAAGCCACGATCACCGAATTCCTCGAAGCCAACACCGGGTCAGTCCTCGTCGTTGAGGAACTCGTAGACCGATTCACCGGGTACGCGTACTTCATCCCGTTAGAAAACGGGGACACTGTCCGGCGACGATGGGGGTTCAAACACGACGAGCACGTTGACCACCCGGACCCAACGCCAGTCGGGACGTGGTCATCTTCGAGACTCCCTCACGCCACTATCGCAAAAGGACTCCTTTTAACCGGCATCGACCGTCTTACCGTCGCGGAAATCGGGGAGATAGAGATCGTCAACGAAAACCAGAACAACACGAAATTCCTCGTAGATATCGGCGCTGAACACATCGAAGCGCACGTCGATAACTACTACGAAGACTACGCAGTCGAAGAAATTCCAGCCGAGTAACGCACTTCACAAAACGATGATTTCACCAGCAACCTCCCTCGACCTGAGTATCAACGCTGACTGGCTCGACTGTTCAACCGGTGCCGTTGCAACCGGGATCGAACAGAGCGGCAACGGTCAGATTACACGAGTCTACTACGAATCGTACGGGAACCCCGAAGACGACATCGGGGACAGAGACAGTGACAGCAACAAACCAGTTTCCCGACGCATGCTTACACTACGTGCTATCGATGTTATCCCGTTCACCTCAGACACGTACCCGACAGTCGTCCTCGTAGATGACGACGGCACGAGCTTCTATCTCACGCAACTCAACCGTGTTGCCGAGTACCCGTCGCTCGACCACGCTGAAATTGAACGTGACATGAAAGACGCTGATACGGAACACGTTCTCGCAGTCCAAGACGGCGACAAACTCGTCCCGATCGGCGTGCACGTCGCCTTAGCAATCCCGGACCATGAACGAATGTCCCCGCAACTCGCATCTACCACAGAATGAAACTCTCCGAATCCGATATTCAGGAAAGCAAGGAACAACTCGCAGCGTTCCTTTCACACGCCTTCCCTGCAATCACTATCGAACACGTCACTTCCGACGCAATTCAACGACCTGACGCAGCCGAGCTACGGGACACGTACCAAGCGTACTACCGTATGGTCATCCCGGCAGAAACCAAGCAAGACATCATCGAAACACGAGGTGATGTTCGGAGCGTTCTCCGCAGCCAACTCCAACAGATGGAACGGAATAGTGTTTCCCGAAAGACGCTCGGTGTTGCCGGGGTCATCCTCCTGATTTTCAGCGTGTCTATCTTTTGGGTGTACGCCGCTGGACTCGTTGAACAACGAGAAATGGCAACGCAAACGATGGACAGCGCGAACAACGTCTCGGAGTTCCCCGAAGTGAACGAAGAGAACCCGCGAATCGTCCCGCGGGAAGTTGATTCGAACCAAGTGAAAGGCTCTGTCTCCTACCGGCAACACCGACTCGGAGTAAGCGACGTCGCACGAAACCCGAACGGCTCGATGATGTGGTCGTACGCAATCGAACCTGATGACACGCGGAACAAACTCATCGAAGAGCAACGTGGTGTCGCACTCAGCGACATGACGCGGATGGACGACCGTGAACTCCGTCTGGAAGACGACACGAGCTTCCCCGTTGGTGAAGGCATGTACTTCCACCGCAGCTCGCGCTGGAACCTCGTGAAAAGCGATTACTGGTCGGAGTACAACGATGACTCCGTCCGATTCGTTCACAACGACAACGCGTACATGTCGTACCCCAAAAGCGGGGACGAGTGGGACGTCGGTTCCCTTGGAGGAATCCCGGTCCCGTACACGAAACCTGTGTCCAACGGTGTCGGTGTCATCGACACTGACGGGAACATTGACCACTACACGTTGACCGAAGCGCAGAACACCGAACGGCTTGACGGGCAGCGCCTCTACCCGCTCGATGTCACTACGGAATACATGCAGTCTCTCGGATACCGTGAAGGCATCATCAACCAGTTAGACACGTTCGGAGCGCACGAAGACCAAATCGAAATCGCGGACATGCCGGAAGGAGCCGGGAACAAGCAACCGTTCATCGTTGACTTGGAAGATGAACGCTTCTCGTACGTCATCGCCTTCGAACCGTACGGTGAGGACACGCGTGGACTGGACGAAGTCTGGTTCGTGAACGCTGAAACCGGCGAGGAAACGTACTACTCGACCGGTGAAGACAACTCCCTACTCGGCCCGGAACGCGCGATGGGGATCGTCCGAAGCGAAGACTCGCAAACCGGATGGGGCGATAACTTCGAAGTAGTCGAACCCGTTCCCACGGTCGTCAACGGTGAACTCTGGTGGCACGCGAAAGTCGTTCCGACTGACAACCTCGACGTCACTCGAAACGTCTTCGTGAACGCGCACTCCGGAGAAGCAGTTGAACTGCATACCACCGACGCGATCCAGGAGTTCATCGCCGGCGAAGACCCTGAAAACATCAACGAAACCGTTGATGAAGTTGAGAAAGAACCCGTGGATGATAACCCGGATGTCGCGTACATCCTCGTCATCAAGAACGCTGACGGTGAAGTCATCGACCGAATCGAAGTCGAACCCGGTCAAGAGATAAGTATCGTCCCGGCGAACAACGCCAGTACGAATGAAACCGGAGCGTAAATCCATGCAGAAACACGACTCACCCCGATCGTCGAAACCACCGGTTAGACCGGATCTCGCCCGGCAACTCCCGGTTCTCCTCTCGATACAGAACCCGGGAGCCCTTCGCCAGCCGGCTGAAGACGTCCGGTTCCGCATCGGGCCAGAATACATCATCCGGGACGACCGGTACGACTCGCACAACGGCGGATACGCAGCGCTCAGGTGCATGGATACCCCGATGTTCCTCACTGAGGGACCCAAGCACACACATGGAGACGGTCGTTCCACTGAGCAACAGAACGATCTGCCAGACCTTCGCGTGGAGACACTCCGGTCGGCGGAACCCGACGCCAGGGCAGTCTCCCTCGCAATCGCAGAGATTGTGAAGCGACTCGAACCGTACACCTGACGCACGTCGCGTGTCAAAGGGCGGTGTATCTGCGTGGTTGCTGTTCTTCGGTTTCTACCGTCTTGCCCGCCAGAACGGGTAATGCAGAGCGGTCAGTTGGGTGCAGGTCGCCAAGTCCCGGAGGAGGTAATCAAACCGGGTCGCTGCGCTTCAAAGACCGCTCGCTCACCGGAATGAATACTCCCCTCCGGGACTTTCTCCCACGTGAAAATGCCACGCAATCCCGCTACAGACATCGAACTCGCTCTTGGCACGTTGGAGAACGGGGCGGATGTGGTGTACACGCCGGGTGGAGAGGTCAAAACTGGCCGGACAAATACGCTTGGGAGGCCGATTTTCAGGGATGTCCCGTACACGTACACGATTAGGCATTCTGACGGCGAGGTTGAAGAACTCACAACTGATCCAGACGACCACAATTACCCGGAGACTCGGCTAGCAGAGATGCTTACTCGCATTGGTGAGGAGTATGGGTGGCAGTCGCTCACTGCAGAAGCATACGTGGTTGCGTACGGGACGGTTGGTAGCGCTCGTTCCTGGCCGGAGAGCTCACCGGCTGGCCACACCTTCGTTGGCGTCGCTAACTGCCAGGTCATTCGTGACTGGACGGTTCACGGTGACGTCGTCGGTCTGTATCGTGTTAGTGACCGGGTTGAACCGTACGTGGTCAAGCCGGGCGTTCGAGCGCACGGCATGCACCGATTACCTGATGATGCGAAGGCGGTCCCGCTCCCCGATTCTCAGCTGAAGAACGACATGACGTTCCAGATCCCGGAAGACGGAAACATCGGAACTCTGATCCGGGACCTGGAAGACGAGGGGAAGTGGCACACCATCGGAGAGCCGTATGAGATCTCTGACACTCGTAAGGTCTCTTCGGAAGTGGTGCAGGTCGCAGACTCGTCCGTAGACAAGTTGAGAAAACGCAGAATCATCCACTGAGACCCTATTTCGGTATTGTTGCAGTCACCAATGACCGCTGTCTTTCGCGTTTCGCAAGCCCTCCCTCATTCGTTCCGCGATCACGATCGCGTCACCCTCGCGGGCCGCTGGTCTCGACCTCGCTGCGCTCAGTCGACACGCTCCGGCCCCGCTCCCTCGCGTCGTTCTCGCCAGGTCGTGCCTCCCGGCGATTCATTCGTCGCGCCATCTTCCCGGCAATCACTCGTACCCCACCGTGCCTCTCATTTAGGTATCCAATTTATTATAAGACTACAGGCGGTACAATGTGCATGTCGAATCAGAGAGACGCCGCCAAGCAACGGATTTCACAGACGATTCCATTCACTTCTCTCGGTGCATCGGCCCTGTTCATCGGCGGGATCGCCTGGATTGCCGGGGTACTGTCACCGTGGTCAGGCAGACTTGCAATTACTGGCGCTGTCCTGTTCATCGTCACTACGCTGTACAATTCGCTGAACTTCCTTCGCATGATGACTTCACCGTCCCGTCCCGAGACAACTACAGAAGCAAACTGAACTGCAGTGCATCCGGTTGTGTTTTGCAGGAACCCACCCCATTCGTTCCCGATGTCCTCAGACGAGCTGAGTACATCGGTCACCCTCGCGGGCCACCGTGCCTGCTCGAAAAACACCCCTCTTCCCGGCGTGATTCACAGGCTTTCTTGCTCGTCGAACTTTCCTCTCCGCCAGTCGGAAACTTGCTTCCTCGCAGCAAAACCACGGCCTGCGGCCTCTGTTAAATCCCTTGGTCGTCACTCCTTTTTCTCACACGCCCTCCAGGCCCCTCTCCCTCGCACGAAAGACCACTCCCCGTCGGTGGCACTCCCGCACAACAAGTCGTTTCCGACGGGTCGGGTCTTCGCGCGCCGGCTTGCGGCAAACACTGTTTGCAACAGTTTATCACCGTATCACGCTTACAGCATGATAGACGGCCACGGTTCCCTACCGGGTAAGCCTCCCACTCAACCGCGAGTTGGAAGGCCTACTCCGGTAGTGAACAAACAGCCGAAGTGAGATTGCACATGAGTTCACAGGTAAGCGAGGTCGGAGACACAGGCGTCGCATCCGAAACGATCACCGATGACGACATCGAAGCGTTCGCAGGGCTCTCCGGGGACGAGAACCCGCTGCACTTGAACGACCAGTACGCCGACGAAACGATGTTCAACGGCCGCATCGCCCACGGCACGCTCGTTGAAGGTATCATCAGCGCAGCGCTCGCTGACCTGGACGGTGTCATCGTCTATCTCGGGAAAGAACTCTCGTTCAAAGCACCCGTCCGCCCGGGTGACACGGTCACAGCCGAAGCCACGATCACTGGCCGCGACGACAACATCTACACGACCGACGTTATCGCTATCACCGACGACAACACCGTCGTTATCGAAGGCACAGCCACCATCCAGATCAACGAGGAACCAGACGTCGAAAGCAGCGACATGACCGAGTCTGTGCTTCACTTCGATGGGGCCTGTCGCGGTAACCCTGGCCCGGCCGCAACCGGGTACGTCCTCGAAACCACCACGGAAACCATCGAAGACGGTCGTCCGTTGGAGGATCATACCAACAACGAGGCCGAGTACAAAGCCCTGCTTGACGGGCTTGAAACCGCTCTCTCCAACGGCGTCACCGACATCACCATCAAGGGCGACTCGCAGCTCATCATCCGGCAGGTGACCGGCGAGTACGACTGTAACGCTGACAATCTCGCCCCGCTCCTCGATGACGTCCGCGGACGCCTTGCAGTGTTCCACTCCTGGAGCATCGAGCACGTCCCGCGAGAGCAGAACGCGGACGCCGACACCGCTGCGAACAACGCCATCGCAGACTAACAATGCCATCTACTGACGTGACACTCACGGTCCTTGCTGGATACCCGGGTGTTGGGAAATCATTCGTTGGCCGGGAAATCGCTGCACTGGAAAACGCGGTCATGTACAGCACCGACCGGATCCGGAAAGAACTGACCGATGGTGACCCGACCTACAGTAGCGATGAAAGCGCTGCTACGTACAACGAGATGTACAGTCGCGCTCGGAACACGCTTCAAGACGGCACGTCCGTTATCCTCGATGCGACCTTCAACCTTCAAGAAGGGCGTGCCCGAGCAGAAACCATTGCCGACGACCGCAACGTTACCTACCGTCTCATCAACGTGGTGTGCGACGATGAAACCACGAAACAACGCATTCGAAGTCGAGACAACATCAGTGACGCTGACGTAGCTGTCTACCAGGGCATCAAAGCAGGGTTCGACGAATTCGAGCGTGACGTGATTACTATCGATAACTCTGGTGAGAAGACAGCCACGCAAGCACAACTCGTCGAACTTCAATCCTGACCCACGGATTTCGTGTTTCCGGGCGTCCCGCCACGACCACTGTGCGTGAGCGGGTAAAACACGCGTAGTTGCGTCTGCGACGGACTACGAGGTAATACTCCGCTCTCGCCCAAACCTGCATCGTGATGTCTCACGAATCACGTCAAGACGGTGCTGCAACAGCAGAACAGGTCCCTGGTGACGATGAGGAACTTCCTCGCATGTACCGCGGGTACGACGATGACCACGAAGCCGACACGCTCAGTGACTTCGGTCTGGAACTCCCCGTTGACGAGACTGCCGGGATCCTCGTCTCCCCGGACGCGGTCGATCACATCTTGCTGAATCTGGAGCGAGACGACGAGTTCCCCGTTGAACACGTGGTACTCCGACCGGTCGGTGTCGGCCCGTCACAAGCCGGCATGTTCAGCGATGTCGAAGGCTGTGAAACCGTCTTCGTCAACATTCACCCGGTCCGTCGATACGACATTCCCGGGCATTACGTGCGAGCAGAAACCCGCACGACGACTGCCTCCATGGAACGGTCTACGTTCGACCAACACGCCCAACAGAACACGATCGTCAAGCCGCGAACCGAGCACGACCCGGTTCACTGGCAGGACCCGGAGAACGACCCGTCCGGTGTTCTCGACGAGAACACGGACAACTAACCTGATCGCGCCCATCACTCCAACCATGCAACCGTACGGCCCATTCAGGACGGAACTCGCGTACACCGTCCGTCGTCTTGAACGTGAGACCGGTATCGGCTACAGCGAACGTGCGGCCGAAGCAGGCCGCAACGTAGCCCACCTTCGAGACTAACGTCTTCACCGGCACCGTCACCGGATAGTTCACAACTTCCACGATCAGTTACTCGTGTTTCACAGGACAGCCCCTCCCTCCGGAGCCTCGCAGGGCCACCACTCACTTTCTCGTTCGTTCCGGCCCCGCTCCCCTCCCTCACTTCGTTCGGGCTGCGCCACCGCACCGTCAGCCGAACACAGGACCCCGCGGTAAAACCCCCGGTTGCGGTCTTCGACGGACACGGAGGAATTACCACGGGGTCCTGCGTAGACTCATGTACATGCCGAGCATCAGTGGCTGCTCCAGACGTTCGTCCCACAGGAGAACCGTTTCCCCGTCACAGTTCGTTGGCACGCACTATCAGATTCACCAACCGTTGAAGGAGAATCAAACGAGTTTCGGAGGTAGTGATACCCGTGAAATCCATCGGAACCCGACTGTTGAGTCGCGTGAATCGGTTGAAGCCCGGTATTACTCGTCACCCAACGTTGAATTCGATAATCCCCTCGACGCACTCTTCACCGATCGGTACCTCTCTCACTACCCTCACCACTCCGGGAAGGGAGTCGTCGTTGCTATCGAAATCAGGAAAGGGGACGTGTTCGAATTCGCCCACAAGGACGGACGATGGGAATTCGTTGGTGTGGAGGCTCACCAACCCGATCTACTTCTCTTCGAACCAGCAAACTCCGTTGCGAAGGAGAGTCTTATCGGCAGTCGAGAGTACGCCACCTACTACGTCACCGATTTCACGTTCAAGCTCAGCGGCGTGTGCAACAAGGGATCGAACCGTCGCATCGATCCCGACGAGTAACCACCCCTCTCGGATACTGACTTCTCGGCCTCGTTCTTTGATTGTTCAGTCCCGTCGCACTGCAGACCGGCTGTGCGAACATCCTCGGTGCTACCACCGGTGTTCCCCACTCAGGGCGGGAACTCACGACTAAGCGCAGTGTCGGTCGCTTCGCAACCGGAAACTGGCTTATGCAGTGACCCCGGTTCCGCACCGACCGTTTCGCACACCCGGTACCGCCTGATTACAGGGCTGCAGACTCAGCGCCGCGCGTGAGGAGAAAGTGCAAGCGGCGCTGAGAGGCCCGCAGGCAACCGCACCCCAACGAGGAAACCGATTACAATGAACGTACTACTCGAAGCCTTTGGCAGCATAGTTAATGATGACCTCCGACAGGACGACATGTCCCTGGAGGACCTGATGGTCGAGGCCCTTGACCGGGTCAGCGACGTCGTGGACTTCTCGAACGTGGACACCGTCTACACCGGGATGAACGCCGACGTCACCTTCGCTCTGCAGGACGCCGTCGAAGCGTCCGACATCGATGTGGATGTCCGCGCGTTCTATCCGGACGTGAGCAACATCGCAGAGGAAGACGACATCGAATACAACGAAGCGTGGAAGCGCGGCTACACCTGGCGGAACAACCAGCTGTTCGTCGAGGACTCCGAGAACGACCAGCAGGAGCTCGTCTCGCTCGTCATCCGCGTCGGTGACGCTGGCAACAACGGATCGGCGCTCCTGAAGCAGGCCCGCAGCAAGGGCGTGACCGGGATGGACGTCAACATGGACGACCTCATCGACCGTGACGCTGCCTACGGCGGCAACGAGCAGTCCGCTGACGCCGACGCTGACGCGGAAGCGCAGGCGTAACGGCCTAACCGCAACCGCGATTTTTTTATTTTCACCCGCTTCCTCCCCATCCGCTTCACACTCACTGGCGAGTGTTCAGCCCTCGCGTGCATTCCCACTGTCACTGTGTCCCGGACGTTTCATTGCACGCGCCAACACACCGGGCTTCCGGTGAAACCACGCAGTAGACGCTACCTGCGCTTCGTGTACAGACCTCAACCGAGACCGGAGTAAAGGCGTCGGTCACTCCACTACCGGTCGTGACGCGAACCCAATACTACCGGTCCCGGTCGTAGCTTCACGTATGAAGCGCCCACGAGACCCGGAGAAACGCGCACACGAACGCGAACACGCCGAATGGGGCGAATTCGAAGTCGCCGTGATCCACGAAGACCACGGCGAACTCGGCACACTCGATGAAACGTTCAACAACGACGCTGAAGCCGGGTACGCCGCCCACGACGCAACCGTTGATGACGTTGGCATCACCGCTGACGTGCGAGAAGTCCAGAACACTGAAACCGCGGACCCGACCGTTTGAACTACCCGGCAGAACACCGTAGAAACACTCAGAACACCCTGCACCGACTATGAAGAACCCAAAAGTCCTGATACTCGCTGTGATCGACGCGTCAGAACAGCAAACGGTGAACGGGCTTACCCGCATGCAGAAACTCGTTATCCTCACCCAACGCGAAATCGAGGGTATCGACTCTCAAGCGTACTCGTTCGACCCGCACGAATACGGTCCGTTCTCGAAGGGCCTGTACAGGGACCTCCAAGCACTCATCACCAACGGGTACGTGGAGAAGACCCTGATGGATACGCCCGGGAGTACCGAACGACACGAGTACGCGCTCACTGCAGACGGGCAGGAACTCTTCGACCGGTACTGTCGCGTGTTGGAACGTCCTGCCTCCCGCGATGAAATCAGAGACATAGTGAGCGAATACGAAGGCATGCCGCTCCTCCAGCTCATCAAACGTGTTACTCACCGGTACCCGGAAACCGGTGTGAACTGCACGATCGTGGACTGACCCGGCTCAACACCAGCGACCCACGGGAACGCCGAGTGCACTCGGCGCTGGTTGCTGGCACTCGTTCCCGGCACACTGCCGGGTTACCACTACCTTTGCTCCCGGTTGCGCCCCTTCGGGACGGACACGGAACCAAGGTATGCGGTAAACACGTCGTTCACTGCCCGCTGCGCGCGTGCGCTCTCACACAGCACCTGAGCGTTCGGGTCCGACGCGCCTAAAGGCGCGGTGAAGCGCGTCGGAACCCGAACCAAACCATCAGGTGAATACGATGACTACAAACCCACACGCTGACTCAGCCCCGTCCAGTACAACGCAGACTGCACAGACCATCGGGACCGTCCAGACCAGCATCCCGGACGACGCCGTTATCGAGGACGTTCTCCACATCCTCGAAGACAACCGTGAAATCGCTGCAATCACGTACCGGCAGGAACGGTTTTACCCGACCAGGATCAAGTCTGAACTGCAGACCCGATTCGGATGGGACGTCGATAAAGACACTGTCCGAGCAGCGATACGGGAACTCGGCGCTGACACTGTTCGGCGCTGCGCGCACCCGCACCCGAACGGCCGATAACCACCGTCAACACTACAGAGACCACCATGTCCGAAACAGAAACTCGAAACCCTGACCAGAACCCGTCACCAACGGAGTCTGAGGAATCAGAAGAAGACTGCGTCGTCTGCGAGATGTACCCCGTAGACGACGAGCCGACGAAGACCAGTAACCGTGCGCTGTTCAACGTGAACAACCGGTACTACATCGATCCGATGTGCGAGGAGCACGACACCGAAGACGCCGCATCAGCCGTTCAGAACGCGTACGACTACGCCGGCGTCTCGTTCGTCGTTGAAGCCGTCCAGCAAGGCGTGTTCTCCCGTGAAGATGCACTCGAACACCTTCCGGAGGCTGAACACCAGGCCATCGAATCCGCGCTGTAGAATCCCCGGTCATCATAATCCCTGACTCGAACTCGTATTCATGAGCATCCAGTCCACCTTCGCTAACCAGTCGTTCTACCCTGTCCGGAACGTCTCAGCAGCGAACTGTACATCACCCATTGACGGCGAAATCCCGGGGGAAGCAGACGGTGACTGGACGCGCATCACTGACTACGCCGACAGCGAAACCATTCTCTTCCCATTTGACGGCGACAAGTACTGGACCGGCGGGTTCCGCATATTCCGCCACGACTTCGAACGCGCTCACGAAGTCCTCGTCTACCACTTCTCGGAAGCCCACGAGCACATGGACACGCACTCAACGCTTGACCTGTGGTTCGTTCACTGGAACGGTGTCGGATTCCTTGATGCCGATAACCACCTCGGAGAAATCGGGTACCACACGCCGTCGCTCCGTGATGCTCGCCGCATCGTCGCAACACTCCTGACTAACATCGCTCGCGCTGACGTGAATCAGTCGAACTGGACAGACGGCGTCAAATCCGTCGTTGACCAACTCGACACGATGAGTATTCGTGACTACCAGAAAGCGCACGCTGATGGTCTCGATAAGCACACACCGTGGTGTGAACGCCGAGCGCAAATCCATGCGAACGCCCGGTTGGAATGGCAGAACGTCCGTGAGTACCGTCAACGGATCCTGCAAGAACTACGCGTCGAGATTGCGTCTCACCCCGGCGGCCCGGTTCGGGAACTCCTCCCGGCTACTGTAACCGGTGAGGAAGACCTGAAACAACAGTTCATCGACGATGACCTCACCTTAGACGAATTCGAAGACAAGATCGAACAGTCGTGGGAGAAAGAGGAACTCGTCACGTTCGACGAGTACCTCGCCGGGTTCTAACACCCTCCTCGAACCCTGCTGGTGAGTCACCGAGTGATACTGCCTGTATCTCGAAGATTGACTACCTCAGTCTCAACCAGCGCTTTTCCATACAGCCGTAAATCATCCATACGACCAAACAGGTAGTAATCGCTGTGCGAGCCTAAGATGAAATCCCCGCCGTTGTTTCCATACGGCTCTTCCGTAACACCGCCAACTGTTGCTTCCAGCACACCATCGATGTACAGGCGTATTTCCGCTGCTTCTGCATCGTACACGCACGTCTGCATGTGCCACTCGTTATCTGCAATGTTCGGGCCTTGCGCGTGGAAATTATCGCCGTTAGTATCTCTCAGGTAAAACTCAGCCTGGTTCTTTGGCCGGGCAAGATACCACGGTTGTTGTTGACCTGATGCGTCCTGAGAGTACGAATTAGCGATATACGCGGCGTTACCAGTGTCTGAAGATTTCCGCCACCACGTGACGGTGAAGGACTCTCCAGCTGCAAACTCGTGCGCCGAGTATTGCCCTAAATTGACGTAATCACCGTCGCCGAACCGTAACGAGCGCGATCCTTCAACGCTATCTGAGTCGTATGACGGCCCATTGATCACGCCGTTATACCCGTTCCAAACGTCAACGAGCGTTGAATCCACGGTTTCCTCGAACGTGTACCGTGAGATCCCGCTTTCCGGGATTTCACTCGCTGCAATCGCCCCATCGGCAGTGACCGTGATACCGTCGCTCGACTCTATCGCCTCAACCCACGACTCACCATCACCGCCACCCCATGCGAGTTCACCATTACTCTGGATGAATCTCCTCCGGGTGCGAAATGATGAACTCTCGCCACCTGCCATACTCTGTATTATACCTGCACCGGGGTGAACTACCGCGCCCTACTCACCCACAGCGGTGGGTTCCTTGAGGGCGCGGCTTCCTGCTTCGGCGACGCGACTTGCATCCACTGCAACGGACTCTCGCCCGCCGTCAGTAGACGCAGCGGTCGCA
>Ga0207995_100470_pt1 | contig 14941 bp, 16 predicted proteins | sample AntDeeMetag022AM_FD_184759 | JGI IMG/M metagenome (GOLD analysis project Ga0207995, IMG submission 184759) | Saline lake microbial communities from Deep Lake, Antarctica - Antarctic Deep Lake Metagenome 022AM (SPAdes) (version 2) | ecosystem: Environmental > Aquatic > Non-marine Saline and... | reverse complement strand
GACGTGATCCACTCGTACCACGCCGAATGCGTGATCACCTATCGGAGCTTGCGATGCTTGGACTGATCTCGGTCACCGAACGAAACGAAGGGCGCCGTGGAGGAACGTACCGTGAATACGACATGGATATGAGTCCAGAACTGATTCTCAGCGCGTTAGATGACGTTCTCAATGATGTTGGTGTTCACGAATCGGTGAAGCAACACCTCATTTCGGATACTGAATCCGAAGAAACGACCGGCTTAACCGATTTCTCTTAGGCAAAACAGGCTAAGTCGTTATTACCTGTTACCCCTCCGTGTCCGCTGTTCTAATTTTATTTTCGCGCACCATTTTACCACACTCGAACACCACTCTGTCCGGAGTAAATCTCGGACTAAAGCTCTCTACTCCGTATTCTAGTAGCGTAAGTTAATCGGTGTTTGAGCACACCACACTGTCCGCTGTTCTGGTGTTCACTTCGCACATGGTGTGTGTTCTCCCGGGATGCCGATAGTTCTCGATCTACTCGTCGGGATTGACTGGTGATTTATATTTGGACTTGACTTTGTCTCCCTCCCTCCACTGCCAATAGTAGTAAGGATTGTCGTTGATTTCTTTGATTGTGATCGTCGCCTTTGCTGGGACATTATCTGGGAGGTCATTGGTTCGCTCCTCAATGTCAGCTTCATCTGCCTCTCTTTGGAGACGAGCTTCGCGCTCCTTATGTTCGGCCAACGATTCGGCGTAGCGGGCAACGTCCCGAAGACGTTCCGATGTGGCCTCATTGAGGGTTTCAACGACCTCTATCGAGAGGTTCGTTGGTGGGGTCGGTGGATCGTAGGACATCGATGCACCTCTGTGTTAACCAACATAGATTGGTCTTTCCGCTTGTAATGCAACAGTCGACTCTTCCTCTGGGTCTCTACGAATGGGTGTTGATCAAGCTGAGGATGCCTCTCGCATTGCGTCCCGGAAAGACCAAGATTGGTCTTTCCACTCGTAATGCAATAGTCGACTCTTCATCAGGGTCTCTCCGATTGGGTGTTGGTCAAGCTGCCAATGCCTGTCGCATTGCGTCCTGGAAAGACCAAGAGCCCTCTAAATATAGATTTTGTTGGTTAAGTAAACTCGTCGCGAATCGTTCGAATTCCTCGTCGACCGCCTTGCTGTAGGGGGATTCCACAGCTCTACTCTCATAAGACCCACAGTCGGTACTTCCCAACCGATCTGAGAGCTGGTGCTAAAACGTAGCTCTCATCAGTAAGATGTCTGGTTGAAAGAATGTGTTCAGCATACCTCAACCAGACGGGTGTCTTTCAGCCACGGACGTGAAAGAACTAGCGAAAGATCTCGTTGGACAGCTCCCGCTGCCGGGAATCGAGGGCTCGCCCCTCGATCCCGGCGAGATTTGGGCTGGCGTCACCCTTGCAGCAGTTAATCAGACATCCATCTGGGAAACCTGCAAAGACAACGACAACGCTCCCTGTGACGACGTTGTCATGGACTGGCTCCATACACTCAACCGAGAGTGGCTAGAGCGGATTGCTAATGACCTTCTCAAGGAGATGGCAATGACGATCCTCGACCCTGATCGGTCGAGGATCGTCTCCATTGATTTCGTCGATAACCCCTACCATGGAACGTACAGCGATGCGAGCGGCGAACTCTGTCGAATGGCAGCCAAAGACGGTACAACAACGTGTCACCGCTACTGCACCGCATATCTCGTCTCAAACGGGAAGCCGGTGACGCTGGCAACGACGTACGTGCGAAGTGATGAGAAAGAAGCCGATGCGGTCGAGCGTATCCTCGACCGCATCGAGGCCTATCCCTTCGATACAGACCTTCTATTGGCTGATCGTGGCTTCTACAACGAACGTATCCTGCGTCGATCACGTGACATTGCTGCGACTGTCGTCCCCGTCCAAAAGAAGGGGAAACGCATGAAGAGGAAGCTAGACACGCATTGTTCGTACATGATGACCTATCGAATGTACAAAGACTGCAAGCGGGAACTGAAATTCCCGCTTGCAGTTGCTGTTTCCTATCAAGCCGGAGATCGTGGCAAGAGCGGGGAAGTCGTTCGAGGCTATGTGGCGTGCGATCTGGCTGATCGCACGCCGAAGCAGGTCGAACGACTCTATCGGAAACGCTCAGCGATTGAGACCAGCTATCGTGTTTTCCGCCAAGCACGGGTGGTAACGACGACTCAGGATCCAATTGTCCGCTTCGCATTTGTCCTAGTCGGATTCTTGCTGGAGAACCTCTGGCTCGTGCTTCGATGGGCGGTCGTCGCCCGCCCACGGCGGGGCGGGCGCGACCTGCCCGAAGAGTTCACGTTCAAAACCTTCTGTGACTGGATCAGACACGCATTAGAGGAGGAATTAGAGCGGAGTTGGGAGATCGAAATGAACGGCGTCGGTGCGCCAGAAGCGTATGCACCGGCCGCGGGCTGAGCCAGCCCGCGGCCTCGGGTAAGCGTTTCCTGAGCTACAGCACCCGTCTCTGACGGCTGTATGAGTTCTTTCCGCTTGGTTCTCTTAATCTGCGAACACTATTCCACTCTTCACAGAGCAATCACGAAGCGTTTGATCCAATGGAGCGTGACTCAGCACAGCTCACGAAGCAGCGTTCGGGAAGTACCGACAGTGTATGCACTCATACCAAGCCAGGAACCCTACCGCTCCTGATAGACGGTCACTGCCTGCCGGATTAGTGCCTCGTGGGGATCACACGCCCCGCGGTGTTCTGCAACTTGTTCGAATGCTTGCTTGATACCAATATCCTGTACGATTCCGAGAGCAGTGGCCGCGACCGAGGGGCTTCGGGAGGCACCACGAGAACAATGTTCCAGCACGGTCTCGCCAGATTCGAGCGCTGAGAGCAGTGCGTCGACAGCTGCCTCAAACTGCGCTCGCTTGTTTTGTGGACCGTCAGTAAGCGGGACCTGTGTTACCGACACCGACTTCGAAACCCCGGCGTCGGGAGGGCTGTGGGTCAGCGAAACGATAGTCTCGATGCCATGATTCCGTAGGATTGACCCCGTGGCAGCGTCTTCGATTGTGCCGACGAACAACGACTCAGCGACGCGATCCACGTGTCAGCGTCAAACGGTACTTAGATGCGACATCGAATGTTTCCTGGCCGGTGACGACGCTAGGTGTCTCGAACTGGTCGACCATTCATTAGCAAATATGATGTGTTCTACCTTTGTTCCCTGTCTCGACGTTCTACTCTCTTGAGTTCTTGATCGCCATGCTGGGTGGTTGACCGAACAGCAGATGGGGCGACTGCCTCAATTATCGGTTGAGGCCGACCCATGCACAGAACATCTTCACCAACAGAAGGAGTACGAGCTCAGGTCATGAGATTCTGTCATGATCTGATCAGGAAGGCAGATTGCTATACTTAGAGTGACAGTGTAGCAACTGAATACACAACCGTAGCCCAACAAACCTGTTTACCGATCTCTATCGATAGATGATAATCTATGGTTTTTCGACCGATCAACGTTCTTTTCAGTAATATTACTATAATCGAAATGTTTTCTACCTGTCTCCACAGAACAATCGCATGACTTGGCAGTCACACCCTAGCGCGGTGCCGTTGCTATTCGGCTCGGCACTGCTGTGGGTGAACGTTGGGTATCTGCTTTGGCGTCGGCAGGCCGGTCGACGTGCACCAGGGCAACTACTTGCAGCCGGACTCGTCGCCTCGATTGCGCTTTCGCTCGGGTTATTCGCAATACGACTGTCCGCCACGACATTGGCGGCCAAACAGTTTTTGAACACTCTCATTTATTTCGGTGATGCCTCAGTGGTGGCGTTCCTGTTGGCATACGTATTGGTGTATATTGGCTATGATCTCTCCTATCGCCAGTATGCCGCTTTGTTCAGCCTCCCAGTGATCACCATCATCGGCGTGATCACTAATCCACTCCATGGGCTGTATTACCAACTGAGCCTCAACGAGGTCGGCAACTACGTCATACTAGCCAAAGACTACGGCCCGCTGTTTTGGCTGTATGTCGTCTACAGCTACGCGTTTTTGCTCGTCTCAATCGGCCTGCTCGCTAGAACTGCCACCGGCGCGCAGGGGGGCTATCGTCGACAACTGTTCGCATTGATTGGGGGGCTGCTGTTGCCAGCGATTGGAGGATTTGCACACATCACCGGGTTTGGTCCGGAGCCGACGCCGAACTACATGGGGTATGGCTACATCGGAACGGCAGTCGCGTTCAGCTATACGGTCTACCGCCACGACCTATTTGCAGCGGTGCCGGTCGCTCGTCGAACTGCAATCGAACAACTCGACGAAGGACTGATCACCCTCGACCTAGATGGAGTCGTAGTGAGCCTCAACGACGCTGCACGTCGGTTTCTCGGGGAATCGGAGGAGTTACTTGGTCGCCCCAGCGTCGACGTGCTTGGTCCTTTCGTCGAACCGTTTGATCTCGAAGCGTCGGCCGAACAGTCCACAACCGTCGAAACTGACGCTGGTGTCTTCGACGTTACCCTTACCCCGGTAGTCCGCGGAGAGTCGCCCATCGGCAACCAACTATTACTCCAGAATGTCACCGAACGTCACCGCCGCGAACAGCAGCTGACGGCGCTCAACACCCGGCTCTCACTCGCCCTTACTGAGACCGATACGGGTGTCTGGGAGTTGGACCTCGACACCGAAGAACTAATTTTCGATGAAGCCTCCGAACGTCTCTACGGTTACGACCCCGGTGCGTTTCCCGGGACTGTCGAAGCCTTCGCCGACCGGGTTTCGGACACCGACTTCGCAGCAGTCGAAGCCAGAATCGAACACGCCATCGAGACCGGCCAAGAATACCGTGCGGATTTCAGGGTCGACCATCCCGACGGCGGCTACCGCTGGATTCAGGCCCGCGGCGTGGTGCAGTCTGACGCCGACGGCGAGCCGGAGAGAATCCTTGGCATCCAGACTGATGTCACAGAACGTGTGGTTGCTGCCCAGAGCATCGAACAACAGCGTGACGGACTCGAATTACTCAATAGTGTCGTCCGCCACGACATCCGGAACGACCTCCAGCTCATCGACGCATATGCCCAGATGCTCGGCGAGACTGAGACTGAACAAAACGAGCAGTATCTGTCGGTGATTCGTCGAGCCACCAACAACGCCGTCGACCTGACGACAACCGCCCGGGAACTGGCCGAAGTGATGCTCCAAACAGACCCCCAGCCGGAGCCGGTCGATCTGCGGCCGGTTCTGGAAGCCGAAATTGACGCAGTCAGGCAGTCGTATCCTGAATCCGAGATCATCATAGAGGGATCAATTCCGGACGTGATGGTGTCGGCCGATGAACTGCTTGATGCAGTCTTTCGGAACCTTTTGAAGAATGCGATCCAGCACAACCGCCAAGAGACGCCTGGTATCTGGGTATCGGTCGACTGTCTCGCTGAGACGGTCGAAATCCGGATCGCTGACAACGGGCCGGGTGTCGACGACGCACATAAAGAAACGATCTTCGGCAAAGGAAACCAGGGCCTCGACAGCGACGGTACCGGGATCGGGCTGTATCTCGTTCAGTCACTGGTCGACAGATACGGTGGTGACGTATGGGTAGATGATCGAGAACCCCCGAGTGCCTCAAATGATCAGCTACAGACCGCCGCCAACGAGTCGACTGGGGCGGTCTTTGTCGTTCAACTTGCGATACACAAGTGAGGAAAATGCCACTATAGCTACGAGTTGAGACGCAGAGAATTATATCGAGAAAAGATCCCCCGGTTAGATCCGTGGATTAAGACGAACAGATGTTTCATCGTTGCCGTTGTAATCGAGTTATACGAAAACTGATCAAGACACGATATGCAAGACTGCGACCGCAAGTCGGTCAACGGACTTCCGCACAACATTCGAATGATGAAACGTCTGATCCCGGACTCGGCGAAAGATAGTTGTCGGTGTATGCAGACTGTATACATATGAGCACGTCCATACGAGTTACCGACGATACGAAACGGATGCTGGAGAGCCTGAAACAGGAAGAAGAGACGTTTGACGAACTCCTCGAACGCCTCGCAAAGAGCGAAAAGCCAATCAACATCGGTGCGTGGAGTGAGGAACAGGCTGACCAAGCCCGCGAGGCAGTGAAGCGTTCTCGGGAGAGTTTCCAACGGTGACGTTCCTCGATTCCTCGGTCATTATCGACATGCTCGAAGGCGTTCCTGATGTCGTCGACTATGTTGAAGACCGGGGACAGCCCTACCTCACCTCCTCAGTTTGTGTCTTCGAGGTCATCGATGGTGAGGTCGGCTCTGGAACCACGGACGTTGTCAAGGCACGCCAGGAGTTTGGCGGTGTCCGCGCTCTCGACCTCAACGAACAGATCGCCCTGGAGGCGGGGCGGATGCAGGACCAGTTGATGGATGACGGGGAACGGATGGCTGCCCGGGACCTCCTCATCGCGGCGACCGCGCGATCTACTGGTGATGAACTAATTGTTGCAGACGGCGATTTCGAGACGCAACTCCTTACGGAGTTGATGGACGTTACGAACCTTCGAGAAGACGACTGAGGTGGATTACACCTTTTCTACAAACAAGCGGATGCAGTTGTGTTGTACTTGGTCTCTAAGTATATCATTGAGCGACGTAGACGCGTTTTGAACAAGGCGGTTACGTGATTCAATGCTCTACTTAGAGTGGGGATGTGCGAGGAAGGTTGGAGGGATATGGGGCCAGCGGGGTGGCGGAGGGCCGCCAAATTTCCTCTTAATACCCAAATACAAAAGTGTTGGGTGAACATACTTTAGAGAATATTAGGTCGTAATTGGATCAGTGTAATCGGTTATTCTCAACCTATTCTATTTAATACCCGATTAGCGCTCGCAGTCTTGCATGCCAGGGTTTGATCGGATACTCTTAAACTCGATTACCAGGCCTCTGACCAATCAAAACTGGCGAGATCCTGCCAGACATTTCTTTACTCAGAGGGTATCTCTCGTGAAACCGTACATCGTCCCACTCTACCGGTGCTGAACTAACTCCGAAGTAGCGCGGGCGAACCTACTGATGAAACGATGACACAGCAGTTCAGCACGAACAGGACTCGCTGGAGTTGGAAGAAATCAGCCGATCCAGTGGTCACAGAAACTTTTTGATGACTGGCTGGCTGATGCCCGTATGGCCCAACAGATTCTATTTCGAGAGACGCAACACATGCGTCAAAAGTGGCTTTGGGCACTCATCGGGTTGACCGGTCTTCTCCTCCTCGTGTCGGATGTGCTGATTGGTCTGGTGACGCTGTTGCCGGTCGCCGGGCTACTCTTCGTCATTCGACTAACGACGGAAGTGCGTGAAGACGGGGTTTACGTACAGTTCGCCCCGATTCACCGTTCGTTTCGGCGTTTTCCATTTGAACAAATTGAGCGTGTCGAGGTCACTGAATTTGGGTTACTTACCTACGGTGGAATCGGTCTCAGGTGGACACCAAATGCAGTCGCCTACATGACGAAGCGTGGGAGGGGTATCAGAATATCTCGTAAGAACGCGAAGTCGGTCGTCATCGGGTCACAGGATGCCGATACGTTGGCACGAACGGTTGGGGAGTTGCTCTGATTCCAAACGTCTGGATGTTCTTGAATAAACTCAAGAACTCAAAGTCTAACTGATAAACAATACTTATGACCTGCTCACATCTGGTTTATATTATATCAACGCAGCATAATCTGGTGTTAGTAGCCTAATGACTGCCAATAGCCTGTTGCAGGCGTCATTCCCGCTGTTCGAGTTGTACGTCGTTGCGTTCGGAGTCGCTGCTGCGGTCTGCTTTGGGAGTATCTTCCGTGCCAAGCAAATCAAACAACGCGACACGCGGAGAGGATTGATCGCACTGCTTGCGACTAGTGGTGCATGGGCACTCCTTCACCTCGGATATCTCATCGCCCCGACATCGGGCCTCAAATACGTCTTTTATTTAATCGGTCTGGTCGTGGGCCTCGCCACCGTCGGCCCATGGCTCTACTTTTGTTCGGCCTATACGGGACGGTCGCTCCACCACAATGCCACCTATCAGAGGGTTGCCGTCGGAGTCTATCTCGGCATTGTCGGTGTTAAGCTCACGAATCCGATCCACGGGCTGTACTTCACGCCGACGATGACCGACCAGCCGTTTACTCACCTCATGATCAATCACGGCATCCTCCACTGGCTGGCAATGGGGGTGGCCTACGGGCTCGCAGTCGTTGGTATTTTCATGTTGTTTGAACTCTTCGCACAGGTCGACTACGACACTCGACCATTCGTCGCCCTCGTCGGACTGACGGCCCTGCCGGTTATCCTTGATATCTTGGGAGCTGTCAGCGACTCGGTTGTCGACATCGGCTACTCTGCCCTCGGCGTCGCTGTCTTTGCCGTTGGTGTCCTGTTCATCTATACGGATCGTTTCGAGACGATCCAATTGGCTGGCCAGTACGACGATCCCGTGATCGTCCTTGATGATGACGACGAGATCCGTGATTTCAATCGGAGCGCGGCGAGATTGTTTCCGGCACTCGAAGGCCGTCTTGACGAGCCGCTTGCTGAGGTCTGTCCGGAGCTCGCAGCCACGACACGGAATAGAGCTGTCTACGAACACACCGACGGCGACGAGACTCAGTACTTCCGTCCAACGAGAAACTCCTTCAGTGCGAACAACGTCCAGCTTGGCTTACTGCTCGTGTTGAGTGACGTGACCGATGAAGAACGCTATAGGCGGCAGCTGGAAGCTCAAAACGACCGACTCGAACAGTTCACCGGCATGGTTTCCCACGACCTGCGGAACCCGCTCAACGTCGCCCAGGGTCACAGCGAGATGATTTACGAACTCCTTGAGGTGGCGAAAACTGATGACGGATACCAACCGCTGTCTGACGAAACGCTCGATACAGTTGGCACTTCGGCGAAAACGCTATCTAATACCCTCGACCGGATGGAGCGACTGATCGACGACCTGCTCGTGTTGGCTCGACAGGGCCAAGCAATTGATAGCCGTGAGGCTGTGTCGCTGGCGGCTATCGTCAATAACTGCTGGGAGATGGTCGACCACAAGAACGCGAAGTTGATTGTTGACGATGATCTCACCTTCGTGGTCGATCCCGACCGCCTCCAACAACTCTTCGAGAACCTGTTTCGCAACGCCATCGAACACGGAGGCGATGATGTAACGATTCGAGTCGGCACGTTTGACGGCGAGGGGTTCTACGTCGAAGACGATGGCCCGGGTATCCCCGAGGAGAAACGAGAGGCAGTCTTCGACTCCGGGTTCTCGACGAACCGTGACGGCACCGGATTCGGCCTTGCAATTGTCAAGGAGATCGTTGAGGCCCACGGCTGGACGGTTTCGCTGGTCAATGGCAACGAAGGGGGCGCACGCTTCGAGGTTTCAAACCTCGAGATCGAGAACACAGACGTATGAACGCGTGTCTGTAGCACTGGATGGATTTCCATAGGCATCGAGATTCCAAACTACTGGTTCATCGATGGAAGCCTGACCGTGAGGATGTTCCCGTCGTCGTACTCGAAATGGATCTCTCCTTGTAGCTTCCGTACACCCAGTAGACAATCCAGAGACCAATTCCTTGTCCGTGCTGCAGTGCCGTTTCTTCGCCTGCACGAAGCGTCTCGATTTCTTGATCTGGGATGCGATCATTATTATCACGGATCTCAAACCGAACGTCGTTGCTTGTATCCACTTCCGAGACGGTAATACTCACCGTCAGATCGGATGATTCCGAATGAACAATGGCGTTCTCGACCAGATTCGTGAGAAGCATCGAGACCAACACTGGATCTGTACGAAGCTGAAGCTCCGACAGATCAATCGTCGACTTGACGGTGGCTTCATCATGGTCAGGAGTACACGTCTGTTTGATATCGGCTACTACATCCACGACTTAGATTGCTTCCAGTTTTATAAAGCGAGCCAATACAAGCACCAAATAATGCGACGACGATTCCAAGTCCAAGAGTCGTCGACGTCGTCATCTCTATCTCTAACTCGAAATCCTTGCGTATTGACTATGAGATTGTGGAATATCTCAACCCCAAATAGAGGGGGTCTGAAGTCACAGTGTGAGAAATATTGGTAGAACAAATCTATTGTTCGGAAAAATATTTCCGTTTGGGCAATTTATTTTGCTAATGATGGTCGACTCATTGCGTGGGTTTTTCGAGGAAATCAAAAATCCCGACCGGCAGCTCGTGGTACTCAACCGTGATGCTGAGTATCCGGTTCGCAGACTGCTTGATTCAATGCTTGATGGGCAGCCGGTCTCGGTTAGCGATCTTGATGTTGCTGATGAGGAGACTGATACTGTTGCGCTGGTCGAAGATGGTGGCATTCTTGCTCGCTCGACTCTCGATGAATTGCTCGAATCAGTGTTATTGATTAATTCTGACCTCTACAAAACGGGTGCCATCGATCTCGAAGATATCACACTTCCCGATGTTTTGCAGGGCCTTGATGAGGTTCCGTTCCGCCTCCGTGGATATCCGGATTCAAACAAAGAGAAACTCTTGTTGATCAGCATCTCACGAGTTATCGAACGAATTGCAGCCGAGACCGGAGGAGGACGACTCCGTGCATCGTTCCAGCGACTCTCTCGACTCAACGATGAACGTGGGACCTACAGAGTCTATGAAATCCTCAGTAACAGTGGCATTGATGTCCACCTCTATGGGGTTGGTGATACCGATCCGAGCGACGATCTCCCAGTGACTGTCCATACAGGTACTTCTTATCCATACCGTCGGTCGTGGTTTGTCGTCTTCCAGCCGCCACCGGATGCCGAGATAACAGACCACGTCGCGCTCCTCGCACTTGAAGACGAACCGAACGTCTGGGATGGCTTTTGGACCTTCCGACAACCACTCGTTGAGGAGATTGAAAGCTATATTGCTGAAAACATCTGAATGCGTGTGTGAAGAACAACTAGGACGTTATTGTGTGCAACACTCTGTGTGACATAAAGTCGTTGCGAGGGCCCAAAATATCGTCTTGCTACGCGTTCTATCGCCTCAACTACTCCAGCTTCCGCTCTGCCTCGGCTACCGTCGTCGCAGTCTTTCCGTCATAGCCTGCCTTTCTGGATCGTCGCTGGAAGGCGTTTTCGGTGACCGAACTGGTGTCGTCGGCTACGACACGGACCACGTCGCCGACGCTCATCTCCTTGAGTTTGACCTGTGCCTTCTTGATGGGTTTGGCGGCCTCGGGAGACGGCGGCGTGAACCCAGAGATGTCGTTGATAATGCGGAACCCATCATCGAGGCGCTTGGCTGTCTCGACGGTCTCGTCGGCGGCAGTCTCCATCTCGTCTGCGGTCAGCGTACCGCTAAACTCCAAATATAGCGTATTAGATGTCCTGTCGGCTCGAATTTCGTAGCTTGCGTCGGTGTTCTCACCGGACTTTGAGATAGTCGACATTATACTTTACAAGTAATTCTCTCCAGACATATAATACATACAGCTAGCTAGGGGAGAATGGCGGCACTGAAACGATTGAACCAGATCGTTTGCTGGCCGGAACACACATCGAACGGCCAGACACGTGCTGGTGAGTCCTGACCTATATGTTAAATATGTGTTCGCAGTCTTGCATAACAGTCTAGTTGCATTGTAGCACTTTGTTTCGTCCGTATCAAACTCAGAGGTATCCAGTTACTCATTGACGCTTTGTACAACTCTCTGTAACTATCCTTCCAGAACAGACGTGACCCTCGCGGAACCGTGCTTTCTCGGGACTGACCTGAAGTAGCGAGCCCCTACCAGCAATTCTCTACACAAAAGCGATCCCCATTATCTCATCCTGACTTACAGTATCGAACATAATCTGTCGTTAGCTATTTTGATCCAATACCTCCATCTGTTCTTGATAGCGATTTCGAACAGTAATCTCAGATACATTTGCGACATCAGCAATTTCTCGTTGAATCCGTCTTTCATTACAGAGCCGTGATGCGATGTAGATCGCGGCAGCTGCAAACCCTGTGGGAGATTTCCCAGAGAGAAGACCTTCCTCGGCAGTGGTATCGATTACGCTTTTAGCTTTTCTACGGGTCTGTTCGCTGAGACCTAATTCGGAGGCAAATCGCGGTACGTACTGTTTTGGGTCAGCAGGCTTCATTTTAAGGCTTAAATCGTTGGCAACATGTCGGTAGGTCCGCCCGATTTTCTTGCGGTCGACCCGGGAGACCTCGGCGACTTCTTCGAGGCTTCGAGGAATTCCCTCTTGTCGACAGGCCGCATATAACAGTGCAGTCGAGACACCTTCGATAGATCGTCCACGAATCAAATCTTCATTGAGAGCCCGTCGATACATAACTGCAGCAACTTGCTGAACCGTATCTGGAATCCCAAGGGCACTTGTCATTCGATCAATCTCACTTAGTGCGAGTTGAAGATTTCGCTCACCTGTGTTTTGGGTCCGGATACGGTCCTGCCATTTCCGTAGTCGGCGCATTTGATTCTGCTTTTGAGAAGAAAGTGATCGGCCAGATGCATCTTGATTTTTCCAGTCGATAGTTGTTGTGAGTCCTTTGTCATGGAAATTTTGCGAGATAGGTGCTCCAACACGTGACACTTCTTGGCGATCTGAATGAGTGAATGCTCGCCACTCTGGTCCATGGTCGATTTGGTCTTCCTCAAGAACGAGTCCTGTAGGTTCGTGAATCAACTCACCATCTGCTGTCTGTACAACGTCTTCAGCGTCGACTTCATCTGGCTCAATGTTCTCGGCTGTATCATCAACTTGTTGGGTCTGAAAGCTCTCAGTAATTTGTCGACTGTCGGGAGATACCATTATATTAGGTTAAAATATGTGTTGATATGAATTTGGCTCATGATGACACTATTTCAATAAACAATTTTACTTTCTATCTTGCGAGATACGTAATATCACGCTCAAGATCATAACCCTGTGGAACACCAATTGCACCCAGACAGTCAGAGCATAATGGTTTGAATATCGATTTTGACTTATTGAGTCCGACAGCGTCCTCTAATTCGATAATATTCTCACACCGGCTACATTCAATTTGGTTTCCTTCTAATACTTCCATGTGATATTGTAGACACTCATAATAATAAACCCCTAGTAGCATTATTAATGATAATAAATTTATTTAAAATCAACCAAATGTGGTTTTAAATATTTTATTGGGCATACTCCCAGTATCTTTGAAACTCTTGTTATAGACTTGCGGATAGCCACGAGCGACTACCTGTCAGAGTATGCGAGCAAGTGTGTCTCTCGTTGAGTAGTGATCTCAGCCAATTCTTACAATACTACAATCAAGTCCTTCACATCTTCTATCAACCGTATAGGTGGTTTCACTCACTGAGCGAATATTCTTCGTAAGTTCGAACCCGTTTTGTTCCCAGCTGGACTTTCCACCTTTCATCAAGCGTAACTTCTCGTGTCCAAAGTACCAGCAGATCCAGAATGCATGAAATGCATGCCAATTACGCTCATCACTGTAGAGAATCAGCGTTGTGTTTTCAGTAATGCCGCACTTTCCCATGACCTCCTCAAATGTTTCTCTCTCAATACGGTGGCTTCCAGAAATTTGAGACATCTCATGATCCCAATTAAGAGCTATTGCTCCGGGGATATGCCCACGTCTATATCTTTCAGGATTACAACCTATTTCTAGTAACCGTACCGACGAATCCTCTTTTTGAATCTCATCAAGCTGGGACTGTACCCATGATGAGCTCACTGTATACGAATTGCGTGGGTCAACAGTCATCAATATCTACCTGGTTTGAGGGGTTTTGGAGTTACAGAAATGTATTTGAGAAGCCCAATCTGGATGTACCAGACTTGTAGCTAGGCGCAATTCGTGGTGGACGAATTGGAAGTGGGCAATCCCAAATACGTTCATATATAAATACCAGACCGATATAAATGTATTCCTTCGAGTGATAATTTCAAACATATATGGAAGTTAGATAGGAAACAATGTAGTATCCATCACCCCAAAAAGTATAATCCAGTGACTCCAATACCCACAATGATAGATCAATATCTATGAAATTCACATCCAATAGATGTGTGATTGAGCTATTACGAGAGAGAATTCTAAACAAAAAGCAAAAATGGTGGCGATGACTGTACCAGAAGTGCTCCTCGTTGAAGACAGCGAGTTCATGTCGATGCGTATTATTGAGACATTAGAAGACAGCCATAATATGTCACTCACGGCTGTCGGGACAGCCGCCGAAGCGAGAGACAGTCTCATCGACAATACATTCGACTGTATTGTTGTCAATTATGAACTCCCAGACGAAACGGGGGTAGAACTAGCTGATTCATTGAATCCATCGGGGAGGGAACCAGTAGTACCCATTATTCTGCTGACGGGCCGGGAGCTCGAACCGATCGCCGCCGATGCAATTGAGAAAGGGGTGACAGAATTCGTCTACAAAGGTGACCACGCTACGGCCAATATGGATGTCTTAGCAAATCGAATCCGAGTTGTTCTCAAAACTCACAGTCTTCCTGGAGAATCGAACTAATCGTAAGACGAGATCAGTTCGTCACTCATTGACAATTTGTATCTACAACCAGTTTCATTCGGCAGTCTACTCCGACTCTTCTTCAAAACGCTGGCGTGCGCTGTCGTTGATTTTCGCTGCGATTTCGTCCATATCCTCGTCGCTCAATTCTCTATTTACTATGAGCTCATCGATCAATTTCATCGATAACGAAAGAGGGGGTGCCCCCGGCTCTCCTTCGCAGAGATCCCCCCAACCCCTGCAACTTGACATTGGTTTGAACTCATAAAACAGTACTGGTAATTTACTCGTTTAATCAAAAACACATCTGCCAACTGGCGGTCAATGCCTCCCAATTCGCGTGTTGAATCTACCGCCCACGAAGAGAGTACAACTGGTTTCGATGAGATCAAACCATTGCTCGAACTGTCGATAGCAGATGAAGACGAAC
>Ga0207995_100467_pt1 | contig 15071 bp, 16 predicted proteins | sample AntDeeMetag022AM_FD_184759 | JGI IMG/M metagenome (GOLD analysis project Ga0207995, IMG submission 184759) | Saline lake microbial communities from Deep Lake, Antarctica - Antarctic Deep Lake Metagenome 022AM (SPAdes) (version 2) | ecosystem: Environmental > Aquatic > Non-marine Saline and... | reverse complement strand
TCGGCTCTGGAATCACCCGTGCCGAGAAGATCACCTTGTCGCCCTCGTCGAGTTCGTAGGGGGTCTCGCCGCGGCCCATCCGGGTGAGCATCGCCCGTGGCTCGCCCTGGTGGCCGGTGACGATTGGGAGGTAGTTCTCCTTGCCCTCCTTCATGATCCGCTTGAACGTGCGGTCGACTGATTTCCGGTGGCCGTACATGCCGAGATCCTCGGGGAAATCCACGAATTCGAGGCGTTCGGCAGTACCGGAATATTTCTCCATCGAGCGGCCGAGCAGAACGGGCTGTCGACCCATGTCCTCGGCAAATTCGACGAGTGACTTCACGCGGGCGATGTGGCTTGAGAACGTGGTCGCCACGATCCCACCATCGTAATCCTCGATGGACTGCATGACATCCCGGAGATGCTCTTTGGCGACCGACTCGGAGGGCGTGCGGCCCTTCTTGCCAGCGTTGGTGCAGTCCTCAATATACGCGAGGACGCCGTTGTCCGAGCGACCGATCTCACGGAACCGATCCATGTCGATGGGGTCGCCGATGACCGGCGTGTGGTCCATCCGTTTGTCGAGGCCGTAGACAATGGCCCCTTCTGGGGTGTGGAGGACCGGATTGATCGCGTCAATGATCGAGTGGGTGACGTTGACGAATTCGAGGTCGACCTGGCCGCTGGTGCCGATAGACATCGTTTCGCCGGCCTCCATCTTGACGAAGTCGTTGTCGACCGAGAACTTCGATTCGCTTTCGATTCCCTGTTTGACCAGTTCGATGGTAAAGGGCGTGGCGACGATGGGTGCGTTGTATCGGTGGGCGAGTTTCGAGATCGCCCCGATGTGGTCGAGGTGACCGTGGGTTGGGACGATGGCTTTCACGTCGCCTTCGAGCTCGCTCATCACGCGGTCGTCGGGGATCGCACCCATGTCGATCAGGTCGAGACTGTGCATCTGTTCGGTCCGGATGTCATCGTGGATCAACACCTGCGAGAGGTTGAGACCCATATCGAAAATAACGACATCCTCGCCCGCACGGACGGCCGTCATCTGGCGACCGACCTCCTCATAACCGCCGACTGTTGCGATTTCGATTTCCATAATTTCAAATCCTGAGCAGATCGCTCACAGCGTACTGCTCTCTTCACCGCGTGTAGGGGCCACCTGCCCCGGCGTGCTGCGCGTCGGTATGGCCCCGCTGTGTCGTGACCGACTGGAGACACCAGTCGACCCGACAGTTACCCGCGGGTTCGTTGGTAGGTGAGCGTTGAACGTGTGGTGTTAAAAACTACGTGGGTTCTCACGGTTCAGTGCCCGCTTTCGGGGCTATAGATCCGTCATACGCTGTGGGTGAACCATACTGTTCCGGTACGTTTATTACCGAAACAGGAGCCTGTGACGGTATGAGTGGACGACCCCTCGATGTTCTTGAGGCGTCTCTGAACGAGACGGTTACTGTCGCACTAAAGGACGGAACGGCCTATGTTGGGACGCTGTCGGGCTACGACCAGCATATGAACGTTGTCTTGGAGGCTCCGGGCGAGGATACGGATGCCGACGGCCTCGGCGAGTTGACCGTCGACTCGGTCGAAGACACAACCATTATACGCGGCGATAACGTCGTTTCGATAACTGTATGACCGGATCAGGAACTCCCTCTCAGGGCAAGAAGAACAAAACGACACACGTCAAATGTCGACGCTGTGGCGAGAAATCCTACCACTCCCGCAAAAAAGTCTGCTCGTCGTGCGGCTTCGGTAAGTCGGCGAAACGACGCGACTACGAGTGGCAGTCGAAAGCTGGCGAGTAGGCCGTTTTCTTCTCGCAGTCTCGGTTTTCGCGGTCGGTTCCTTCTTTCGTTGAGTCGTAACGCCGTCTGTCATATCTTGACTCCGACACCCGATTCACAGACAGCGCTGTCGCATCTCGAATACCGTTTCGTTGTCGACTAAGTATGCATGATTGTGTGTATTCTGGACAGTGAAGACCAATGGGACAGCACAAACACGGGGTTTTTAGCTATCGACTCTCCTACGGATGGGTATGGAACACGGCCGGGATTCGCGCCGCCAGTCCGTCGACGGGCCAACCGAAAAATGCGGTGTTGTCGGGATCGCGCTGGCGGATCGCCCTGTCGCACGACCCTTGTACTACTCGCTGTATGCGCTCCAGCATCGGGGCCAGGAATCCGCCGGGATCGTCACCCACGACGGCTTCCAACAGCACAGCCACGTCGACATGGGACTTGTCGGCGACGTATTCGACGAAAGTGACCTCAACACACTGAACGGGACCAACGGAATCGGGCACGTTCGCTACCCCACTGAAGGAAGTATCAACTCCTGTTGTGCCCAACCCTTCTCAGTGTCGTTCAAGTCGGGGTCGCTTGGCCTCTCACACAACGGGAATCTCGTCAACGCCGACGAGCTCCGCGACGAGCTGGCCGGGTTGGGACATGCCTTTACCTCCGACGGTGACACCGAGGTAATCGCCCACGACATCGCTCGCAACCTGCTCGAAGACGACCTGACCGATGCGGTTAAACGAACCATGGAGCGGATTCACGGTTCCTATTCGCTGACGATCATGCACGACGATGCGGTCATCGGCGTCCGAGATCCGGAGGGCAATCGGCCGCTATGTATTGGGGAAGTCGAGGACGGCTACGTGTTGGCCTCCGAGTCGGCTGCCATCGATACGCTCGACGGTGAACTCGTTCGGGATGTCCGGCCGGGCGAACTCGTCGTCCTCAACAAGGATGGCTCGGGCTATGAGTCCCACCAACTCGTCGAGAAAGAAAACACGGCACACTGCTTTTTCGAACACGTCTACTTCGCGCGGCCCGACTCGGTTATCGACGAGAGCCTCGTCTACGATGTTCGGCGCAAACTTGGCGAGAAGCTCTGGGAGGAAAGCGGGATCGAGACCGATGTCGTCCTGCCCGTCCCTGACTCGGGGCGAGCGTTCGCCTCCGGCTACGCCGATGCCGCAGGCGACACCACCGCAGACGGCGAGCCACGACCCGAGGACGACGACGGTGTCGAGTTCGCCGAGGGACTGATGAAAAACCGGTACGTTGGCCGGACGTTCATCATGCCGACGCAGGACGAACGCGAACGCGCGGTTCGGCTCAAACTCAATCCGATTAAAAGTACCATCGAGGGCAAAACCGTCACCATCATCGACGACTCGATTGTTCGGGGCACGACCTCGAACCAGTTGGTCGAACTGCTGAAAGACGCCGGCGCCGAGGAGGTTCACATGCGCGTCGGCTCGCCACAGATCCTCGCCCCGTGTTATATGGGGATTAACATGGCAACCCGCGAAGAACTCATTGCTTCTGATAAATCGGTCGACGAGATTCGCCAGGAGATCGGTGCCGACAGTCTTTCGTACCTCTCTATCGACGCCATCGCCCAGAGCCTCGACAGCGAGAAGATCGACCTCTGTTTGGGCTGTGTGACCGGCGAGTACCCCTATGATATCGACGGGGAGACGACCGACCGCGAGGTGAGTCGACCGGTAGTTAGCGAGCCCGGACCGTTTGCGGCCGACGACTGAATTTGCGGCCTGTTTCAGTGGCACTTATTTTCCGTGACTCATAGCATTGGGTATGAGTAATTCATCACGGTCGCTGGGTCGACGGGAACTACTTCGCGCGAGCGTCGGCACCGCCGCGGCCGCCGCCGCTGTTGCACAGCCAGCCTACGCCCAGGAAAACACCTCCGAGAACGAGACAGACGGGAATGCAACCGACGAAAACGCAACCGCTGACGATGCTGAGTCGGAGTCCGCGCCCGCTGAGAACGCTACTGCCCAAGACGGTGGCTCCGCGGAGGGTGACGGCTCCGGAGAAGGAGGCTCGGAATCGGCTGGTGCTGGCACTGCCAGCGGAGTCGGTACCGAGAGCGTTCTAGCGACGTTCGCCGGTGTCCTCGCGCTTGGCCTCATCTCGCCGCTGATCTTCGCTCTCGTGATGAGGTTCGTCTACACGGACGACAATCCTGCAACACAGACCGAACAACACCGGCCCTAACCGCTCGCTGCTGTCTTTTTGATTAGTAGACAACGTACAGCATCGCATACACCGCGATGCCGAGGCTAAACGAGATCAGCCACAACACGGCCGCGATCTGGCCGACGCTTCGGTGTCGACTCCGGTAGATCTCCTCGACCGGCCGGCTCACTGCCAACAAAAGCACGTACAACAGCAGTGGCACACAGATGATGGCCAGCAGAATGTGGATCGCCAACATCGGGAGATAGAGGAACTGATAGACAGTGTCGGGACCACCGAAATCGGTCGGTCCTTCGAGTGTCACGCGGTAGAGATAGAAGGCAAGAAACGCCCCGAAGAGGACGAACGCAGCGAGCATTCGTCGACGATGGGACTCAACCTCGCCCCGGCGGATTGCTCGCCAGCCGCCGATGATCGTGCCGATAGCGATGACACTAATGACCACGTTGAGATGTGGAATGAGTCCGATGAACCACTCGCTTCGTGGCAGGAGTCGGGTCGGGATGACACCGAGGACTGCACTAAAGATGAGGCCGAGGGCGGCAATGCTGAGCATCGCTGTGAGCAGTGGGACATGGTCCCGCGTCTCCAGTTGCATACATTACCGTTGGCACCCACTGGACAAAATCGTTCGTTTGTCCGACGGGTCGACGGTGTCGAGGAGGCAGTCGAGGGTTGTCAGTGGCGGCCGCAAAAATCGACAGGCGGCAGCGCGTCGACCGTGAGAGTACCAGCCACAGGAGCCGCAAAAAGAAGGGCTTTTAACTTACCCCAGTAAATGAAGAGATACGCGAAAGCGTACAAACCACACAACGAGCGTGGGTAGCCAAGCCAGGCCAACGGCGCAGCGTTGAGGGCGCTGTCCTGTAGAGGTCCGCCGGTTCAAATCCGGTCCCACGCATAACGTCGCACCGTCGTCCCGTGGTTATGGATCTGTGAATCCAACCATGACCGCGAGAGACGAACGCTGCGACATTCAAATCGAGCCGGGACGATCAATCAAAATCGTTCCGAGCTCGAATGAAGAACAACTCAATGAGCAACAGCTCGTCGATTACGAAGAGCACCGCTGGGAGTTCATTCAATGGCTTCGGAGCGAGGGGAAAGACCCTGAGTCACATCGAGGTTACAGCGACTATAGCGTGTACGGGACAGGGTACCGTACCGCGAGATTCGACCGGTGGGTATGGGGCGAAGAAGGCCGCTACTCAATCCCGCCAACCACCGAGCACGCCGAGCAGTATATGGACGAAGTAGCTTACAGAGACGTCAGCACCAGCACGAAAGGTAAAACCGAAGAAGCGCTGATACGGTACTATCGCTGGTTAGAAACACGGTTCAACGGGTGTGACTGGGATCGAGAACAACAATTCCGTTCAGGAGGGGAAGACAATCCGCGTGACTACTTGACCCGGCGTGAACGCCGTCTCATCCGCGAGACAGCTTTTGAGCGGGGCGATGGGTGGTGCACAACATCGCTCGTGTTAACGTCACTTGATGCCGGTCTACGCCCTGTCGAAGTCAACCGCGCAGTCGTCGATTGGGTCGACACGACGAACATGCTACTCAGAATACCGAAGGAAGACTCATCGAAGAACGAAGATAATTGGCGAGTGTCGCTAACCAGTCGCACCGCGACAGCCCTTCAACACTGGTTACAGGAACGAAGCGAAAACACGAAGTACGAAAATCGGGACGAGTTGTGGTTGACGCGAGAAGCTACCACGTATTCCAGTCGCTCACTCAGCAGACTCATCAAGAAACTGTGCGAGGAGGCAGGCATCGAACTAGGGGGACGATCTATGACGTGGTACTCAATCCGCCACAGTTTAGGTACCTACATGACCGCGGAGAGGGATCTCAAAGCGGCGAAGGATCAGCTCAGGCACCAATCGGCACGAACCACTATGAAGTACGATCAGGTCCCGGTCGAGGATAGGAGGGACGCTTTGGAGAAGATCTAACGAACCCAGCGGGTTTGTCAACGTGACGCGAGGGTGCCCACCCGTCCGCGCCGGGAAGGGGCGAGCGCGCCGCGGCGACTGAATAAGTATCCCACCGAATAAGACGGGCCGAAAACTACCCGTCACTGCAAGGGGTGTCGCGGCCCCACCACCGCGCGACGCGCGACGTCGAAGCTACCATCGACGACGCACACACCCCCACCAACACTAACACTGAGCCCAGTGGCGACAACAACACCTCGAAGAACCAATACAACTCAAAACAGCTGGGTAAATCCCTCCATACATCGAAAACCACACCTTAGTACGCAAACACCCCCCTCAAAAGCAAGGGCGGAACACAAATTAACCGTGGAAAAGCCAGGATAAACGCTCTAAAGCTCTTAGACCAGTCTGCTTATTTTACCCCGGGTGCGAAACGAAACGCCCATACTAAGACATCTGATAAATTATAAATCGCGCATACTTTCGCCCGATCAACCCCGATCTTTTGCAACCCCTTACGCACCCCTTTGGTGCAGTAGAAAGGAGGATGAAACGCAATGACTCAAATGACAATCGACGACCTCGCAGACCTCAACGACACAGGACCAGACCCGGTCGAAACGATGACCATCATCTACGCACGCACAGACTACGCCAGCAGCCACGACCGGCGCGACACAACTACGCAGATCACAGAAGGGATCGAGTACGCACGCGATACGCTAAACCACGCAATCCCCGGGAGCGAGGCAGCCGGGATGCGCGAGCTCACAACCCGCAGCACCACAGACACGAGCGAACTCCGAACCGCGATGCGCGACGACGAGGACAACACGCGCGCAGTCAGCGCACTCATCGATACGCCAGCAACACACCCGGGAAACATCGAGAAGCTCGCCTCGCTAACGACGAGTAAACCCGTCGACCACGTCATCGTACGCAGCCTCGATGACCTCAACGACACGCCGAACGGGATCGAGACCGCGCTCGAAGCGCTGCAGAGCGAGCACGTCACAGTCCACTGTGTCGATGATTCCTTGATAATCCCGGGAGGAGACGCCGGCGACGACGTGCGGGCCGCAGTGACCGCAGCCGCGAGAAGCTCCACTACTCCCGACCGGGACACGCACAGGAACGATGACGAGGATGATCTTATGAACGACGACGACGAGACGCACACCGGGAGACCACCGATAGGGTACGAGATGGAAGACGGACAACGAGTCAAAGCCGATGATTATGACGAGATCAGGCGAGCCATCGAAGCCGCCGCACACGGTCACATCAGTCTTAACGAAGCCGCGCGACGCGTGGAGCCGAGCCGCCGCTCGATAAAGCGAGCATACACTCAGCGCCCCGAACTGTACGACGTGTACGGGCACGCCCCCAGCAACTAACCGGCGCGCGACCTGTACAACCTCCCAGACGAAGAGTAACCCCGGCGACGCACTATTCATTGTTAATACTGCAGACGACGCGGGAATCGATGAAACAACCAGCCGACAGGCACGGTCCTAACGCATTCAACCGCTACAGTGCAGCAACAGCACTACAAATATCCGTATCTGACCACGCTGTCCATTAACCCCGTGAGAGGGTAGGGCCACCTAAACGACACTTACAGAGCGTATAAAGACTGTTTATAGGGGTGGTCCTACCCGTCCTACCCTTTCTCTAAATTAATGTAACTTAGGGTAAAGTGGTGTGGTCTGGGCTGTGTTGTCTGTGTGTGCGTTCACTGTAAAGAGTAAGAGATGTGCGGCGATAAGGTGGGACAGGAAGGTCCACCCCTAATATCAACCATTTCGATCCACTCACGCGGTCGTTTACCCTGTCCTACCCTCTGAGCGCGATCTCGGATGGTTTGGTCACGGCGGCGTTTTTATCGATCCTTGATGATCGCGGCGGCTGCGGCGGTGGTTGAGAGCGGAAGGAGGGGGGCTTGTATTGCTGTGGCGTCGCCCGCGGCGGCGGTGTGTGCGGGCATCGATCCGGTGGTGTCTGTGTGTTACAAGGGTTTCGTAGCGAGTATTCTTGTCAGTTTCCGCGGTATGGTCGTGCTGTGAGTCTGCGACGTGTGCTCTCAGTAGTATTCTGGGGCTAGAAGTCGTGATACCTGCGAATACAGGGTATTAGACAGGTGGTGAAGGCAAGTGTTTATACGTAACTGGCGGGTGTTATGTCATAAGCGCAGCACAGTATGGATTAAAATCCAGCATCCACTCTCCCGCGATGTATAGACCTTGAAAATCCGCTCGGGGGGCCTAAGCCCCGCGCGGAGTGCTTGGCTGCGTGTGAGAGAGCTTGCAACCATGATAGATAACGACGCTAACTCCCTTAAAACAGCGGGGAACGATGCGAAGCCAGCACGAATCGTACTGACTAATGATAAAGAAATCGACGCGACACACCACTTCCGCACGGATAACGCGTACGTATGTGTTTACAAAGGCGCCCGAGAATCGGGCATCGATTACCGTATCCCGCGTGAGCAGGTGCGTTACATCGACACGACAGGCGACACGTTCGACCGGGTTGATGATGCGAGCGACGCGCCGTCGACAGTGACGGCGAGCGCAGCGGGCCCGCCCGCCATTGACGAGGACACCACCAACACCGACGTGTTAACTCTCGACGCGTTCAAGGACAGTGAGGACGAAGAGGACGAGAGGAGTGAGGTTGCCAACGCAGATGACGCGGCGGGCGATGTGGTCTGTTATTCCGGTGAGCTCTTCAAAATCACGCGGCCCGTGTGTAGGCATGCAGAGATAATCCCGACAACTGACGCCGCGCAGCGAGTCTGCGAGCGGAAGCTTGGCGACGGCAATCACGCGATGCACGTACTGGGCAATCGCGCGATACACGTACTGTTGAGCGAGATTGACGACGTGCCCGAGTGGGTGATTCGATGACCGCCCACGGGAGCGACCGTTGGGGCGCGCCGATCCGTGGTGAGATGACCTACGACGAGTACGTGGAGTACATGCGCGAAGAGGAGCGGAAGAGGCGCTACGATGCCGCGTTCGATGAAGTCATCGGGTCGGATGACGTGACGCCAGACACGCCGAGCAGTGAGGTCGACGCGCGAATCAATGAGTTACTGAGCGACGATGAGGTGCACGATGAGTAACGACGACGAGCAGAACATCGACGCGGACACGTTCGACGGCGTTGAGATTGCCGGCGCGACAGGTTCGGGCGACGAGTTCGGAGACGACTACGACGACGCGGGTGATGTTGGCAACGGTAATAGCAGTAAAACGCGTTCGTGGAGTTCGTTCGACGCGACCGCGGGCGACGAGGATGTGGATCACTCAGACGTCGATCTGGAAGCGCTCGCGGGCGAGTGGCGCGGGTGCGATGAGTCGGCAGATACCGTGACGGTCAGCCACGACGACGAGAAAATCGTGGACGCCGGGACGCCAGTGTCGATCACGCACGTACGTGGCGAACTTGCGGAGCGACCGGGCGGCGGTGAAGCGACCGGTGACGAAGCAGCGAAGTTGTGGCGTTTGTTCGACGCGCCAGCGGAAGCGCGAGACGACGAGACCGGCGCGGTGAACATCGATGACGACCGCACGGCGGACGAGTTATGGAGTGCAGCACGTAAGGCGTATACTGCATCAAACAACCCCGGAATCGGCAAGGCAACTGCGCGTATGCGGGCAACGCGAGCGCTCGAAGCGGAAACCAGTTGGATGGACGTGAAACGGTCGACGCAAACAGACGACCCGCAGGACTTGTGGTGGCACGACGAAGAAGCCGGGCGGTACGTGCAGAACGTGACACGCGTTAAGAACCGGATGGTCGCGGAACTCGACGGTGAAGCAACCGCGACAGAAGTGAATCATGTCAAGCACTTCCTCCAGGCGAGAAACGGGGTCAGTGACGATGCGATTAATGCGGGCGACGCGGAAGATACGATGTTACCGTTCGCAAACGGGGTGATGAACATCAGCGAAGTCGCACGGTCACTCGACCCCGAGACCGGGATCGATGTCGACGAGATCGAGCTCGAAGACCCGAGCGCGGATCAGTACTGGACGTATCAAATCGACACGGAGTGGGACCCGGACGGCGCGGACGTCGAAGGGTTCGATGAGTGGTTGAGTGCCATTTGCCCGGACGAGCACGACCGCCGCGTGTACGCCGAGTTCGCCGGTCACGCCGTGCACCCGGGGTATCCAGTTGACGGGTTCATGATGGTGCGCGGGCCCGGCGGCAGCGGGAAATCACAGGCGGTTGAAGTCATCGGGCACGCAATCGGTGAAGAGTCAGTTGGCCGGTCGAAGCTGCATAAAATCGAAGGGAATCGGTTCGAGACCGCGCAGGTCGTGGATAAAACGGTGAACCTCGATAAAGACTTAGAGGGTACGAAGCTCGATACGATGAGTAAGCTCAAGCACCTCGCAGCCGGCGAGGAAATGTCGTGTGAGCTCAAGGGTGTGGACGCGTACAAGGCGATTAACTCAGCGACGATGATTATGGCGGCAGACAACCCGCCACAGTTCCCGGACGGGAATAAGAAGTCACTCGGGCGGCGGTTGTATTCGGTGGAATTCCCGTGCGAATTCGTCGATAATCCCGACCCGGACAATAAGTTCGAACTGCAGCACCGACCGAAGATCGAAGTGGAAGATGAGCTCCGATCATCCGGACGGTGTAAGGCGTTGATGGTTCGTGCGGTTCAAGGTCTCGCGCAGTTGTTAGCGACCGGTCGGTTCAGCACGCCATACACGTGGGAGGAGCGGATTGAGCGGTACGAGTCACACGCCGACCCGGTGGCAGACAGCGTGCGAACGTTGATGGTACGTGACCCGGACGGAACGATTCACGGCGCGGATTATAAGGCCGCGTACGACCGCCTCGCGCAGGTGAAGAACCACCCGCAGAAATCCCAGCAGTCGATCCTTCAAACCGCGCAGCGGTTCGTGTACACCACGATGAGGAAAGACCGTACACGGACGTTCACGCCAGGTAGAGAGCGGGATACGGTCTACCACGGGATGGCGTGGAGCGATGAAGCGAAGGAGGATTACCTCCCCGAGGATGCGCATTGGGCGCAGATGGATGCCGAGTACGCGGATTACAACGACGTCGAACCCGAGGACGAGACCGGCGGCGACGTGGTCGATACGGTGACGCTTGAAGATATCAAAAACACTGATGTTGAGGACACCGGCGAGTTGAGTGTTAAGGTGAAGGTTCACTGGCTGGCAGGCGATAAACGCCCGGATTACCTTACGATGAAAGGCACTGTGCGAGACGACACGGATACGATTGAAATCCGGTCGCAAGGCGTGATGCTCCAAGAAGATGCCGAGTACGTAATCGAAGGCGCGGTGCACCGGTCGGACCGCGACGGGAACGCGTACTTAGACTTAATCCCGGGGCTTAGCGAGGCGGTACTCGTCGATGATGGGACGCGTGACGAGGGCCAAGAAACGGTCGAGGACGTCGACAGCGACGATGCGGGCGAGGTTATCAACGACGACGAGACGGGCGACGCGGGCGGCGAACTCGATCCCCGTGACGCCGTGCACTCGGCGGTCGACGAGCTCGAAAGCACGACCGACAAGGGCGCTCCAGTTGAAGACGTCATCGACCGCGTCGCGTCAGAGCACGGGTTCGAAGAGGATAAAATCGAGCACGTGATGGAAAAGGCCGAGTACGCCGGGCGTATCTACGAACCGAATAGCGGGCACTTGAGGGCAACATGAGCACCACAAAATCAACGACGCTGGGGAAGTCAGCGCAGCATTCGTCTTTAGTTAAGAGCAAAACCGCTACACTGCGGCGGGATTAGATGGCATATCTATACTTTCTATTCATTGGGTTCATTGAAGATAGAAAAATCGTCGGTTCGGAATTTCTAATAACGCTCTGAGAAGTCCGTGCACTTGGTGCACGGGGTTCTCTAACCGTTAAATTGTTTCCTGTTGCGGATAACCAGCTCTCGTGTCTTCTCTATCCGCTCTTCGTCACCTTGCAAATATGCTGTGAGGATCGCTTCAACGATCTCGGAGCGGCTTGCTCCGAGATCTGAGCACTCATCAACCATCGTGTCGAGTTCATCAACGAGTCCAGTTCGGACAGAGACGCCCATTTTGGTTCGAGTCATATTCTTAGACGCTCTCAGAGATACGTGCACCGGGTGCACGGTAAGCTTACCGTCTTATTCCCACTATAGTTAGAATATTGTCTGGAACGAACTCCGACGCTACTTGTAGAGTGAAGAAATCGTACCGCTGTCCTGCGATCTCTTAACTAAAGACGAATGGTCAGCGCAGATGCGCATCGCTCACGCGTGGAGCGAGATCCGCGAACACCTCCCGTTTCCCGGGTGCATGTGGCGTTGGGGGGAGACTGACCTGTCGCATAAGACGCTGTGCCGGCTCAAAAATAAGCGTCTCATCGAACGCGCACCGGACGGTGACCGGTGGGTCACTACGCGGAAACTATGGTTGTATGTTATCGAGACGGCAGGGGATGACGAGGACGTAGGGGATTGGGTCGGTGAGAATGTCCGTGATGCCCCTACAGGCGCGTCAGGGGCGTCGTATGTGTTCCGTGACTTGTCCCTCCCGGTTGGCGCGGGGGAGCGTCAGGCGACGCTTACGGGCGGTATCGCGTCACGTGACGACGTGAGGGTATCGACGAGTGAGCGAGAGGGCGACGCAGTCGACGACGAGACGAGTGACGAAGCGAGGCAATCGACGCTCAATCGCGCGGCAGTTGATGCGGGTGAACGAGCAGCAGAGCGGACGAGTGTGACGCAGCACTCATCAACAACGTTCTGGGTCGCGTAAGCCGCGAGCGCGAGCGCATACCCCCGTCAACCATTCTCCCTGCTTGAATCGTAAACGATGAGTAACTAAACCAGATTAGAACGGAGAGTCACAGCGAGTTTATACGGTGTACTGGGACGGAGTTACGCACGTAATGACACGATGTGGTCTGTACGAAATGTGTGACTGCACGCATGATGCGACACGACGAGTCGTGTGGGACATGGTCACCGATGACCCTCAAATCATACACTTGTGCGACGACTGTACGCGCGAGTACGATGCAGCGATCATCAACGATCTCGGACCCATTGACCCGCGCGAAATTCCAGCAGAACAACGCAGCAGGACTCTCAATCGGTTTCTGCCGAAAATCAAATGGGGCGAAGTGGACGATGTCGTTGAGGATTGTTGGTTATGGAACGCTAGCACCCTATCCGGATACGGCCAATTCCGGTACTGGGATGTCAGTAAACTCGCTCACAGATACAGTTACGAGCGATGTTACGGCATCGAACCGCCAGCGAAAGAAGATGACACGGAAATTATGCATGGTTGCGGTGTGAAAAAATGCGCGAACCCGGCGCATTTGTGGGAGGGGACAAGTAAGCAAAACACGGACCACGCTGTAGAATGCGGGCGCATCGACAGACTCCCGCCGGAGCAAGCCGGCGAAATACGTGAACGGTACGATGAGGAAGATGTTACACAACGCGAGCTCGCAGAGGATTACGACTGCAGTCACATGACTATCTCGCGCGTGGTTAATCACGTCAGTTACAGCGACGATGACGTGGATGCTACTGCGTAACCGGGTCTTTCAGCTCAGTGTGAAGGTCGAACAAGGGTTCGACATCGCTCGCAGCGTACCTGTACACTGTTTCTCGCAGCTCATCATTGGCGCGACCACTGATTAGTTCAAGTCCCATACTCGGCATATCGGACCCTTCCACTGGTTTTCCAAGCCATTCAGGTTCATCAGCATCGATGTTGTGTTCCGCTAACGTATCGTCTAAAGACACGTAGTACCCTTTCTGGTCTTTCACTAGCTGGATTAGATCGGTGTGCATCGATGTTTCCAGCATCATGTACAGGCGTTCAGCCACGTTCGAATCCGGGGACTCGTCGTCGAGAACGTACGCTCGATGCCTCAAGATCGGGAAATCGTATGAATCCCCATTATACGTTATGAGTGTTCGAGCCTCCCCATTCGTACGATCAGCGACCCAGTCGATGACGTCGTTCAACAATTCCCGTTCCGCGTTGAAGTGAGGACTGTCGCGGAAGAGTACGTCGACAGTCACGTCTGATCCGGGTGCTTTGTGTCCGAGTGCGACCGCGAATATCGTCCAATCCTTGGGGGAATCGAAGTCAGGGTCTTGTTTGAGCGGTATCGTTTCGATATCGAGCGCGATCAGATTCATGTCGACGAGCACTCACGCGCCCTTATCAATCTCTGTAAACCTACTCACCGTGAACATAACAAAATTTGTGTCTCCATATATCGATGCGAGGATGTTGTTTACCAACACAATGACCTATTACATATTTCTGAATAAATCTCGATGCCTACGAAATCCTGAGCAAAAATAGATATTTTCCAGATATAGGCGAGTATTTTAGAAAAGTGACTTTCCAACTGTTTAAGTCATTTAATGTGGCACCGATTATATGAAAGAGATTGAGACGGATTCGTTACTGAGCTGCCCAATCGTCTGCGGTGAATATATGCGTGCAACAGGATTCTTCTATTCTACAGGCGAGACAACATATCTCATTACTGCCAGACACAATTGTATCCCGACAGACGGAGAGAAACTCACAACGGGTGATAGCCCAGCAAACTTCCGTACAACTGATTTTCTCCCTACAATCGATATCTATCTTCGAACATCCACCGGGTTTGATGCGCATCGAGTTGATATCACGGAACAAGACGGCGTGATACAGACGTCACAAATAGACGTTCTCGGTGTTCCGATTGATTTCGCCCCAGGTGAGTACGGGTACCGCGTGTGGAAGGAAGGCGACATAGTGACACCTAAGGATGTAGCTGGTTCGCTAAACACCGTCGGTTTCAACGGCAAAGGATTTCCAGACGGGGGAGGGGCCTATGATATCAAAGCGTATTGCGATCAACTCGGCAACCCGGTTTCGCTTTCTTTGGTTAGTTGGATAGGTGATGAGACGGATCTTTCAAGATTCAGTACTTCACAAAGCCGCTTAGTTAGAACGTCTGCTTGCTGAAGGTGTGTCTAAAACCAAACAAGCAGACGGTGAGATCCACGAGGACCAGCTTCTTAACTTTCTCGTCAACCGCCTTGACGAGG
>Ga0207995_100449_pt1 | contig 15474 bp, 10 predicted proteins | sample AntDeeMetag022AM_FD_184759 | JGI IMG/M metagenome (GOLD analysis project Ga0207995, IMG submission 184759) | Saline lake microbial communities from Deep Lake, Antarctica - Antarctic Deep Lake Metagenome 022AM (SPAdes) (version 2) | ecosystem: Environmental > Aquatic > Non-marine Saline and... | reverse complement strand
TTTCTACGGCGTTGGAACCGCCAACTACGGGACTGGGATGCGTCACCGACAGATGTTCCTCTGGGTAATCTTCCTCTTCGGGGGAATCGGAATCAGCAAGCACGTGCAGTTTATGTGGCCGTTTCGCTGGGGAAGGAGCGTATTTACGAAATCCGACCCGAATCGGTCTGCCTCGGACTGACACGGCCACACCCTAGAAACGCTGCACGACACGGCTTCTGGCGGAGAATTCGATATACGCTGTTTTTCCCCTCTACCGTGACATCCACAAGGAATCGTCCCACTGATCGCCGTATTCATTCGGTCACATAATTGACTAGTTTTATTCTACAAATATATTTTTGTCACTTCCGAATCTCTTGTTCAGGCCACGTCAATCGAGCGAAAAACTAATTACTGGATCGGTGCTGTGAACAAGTAACTCAATTATGTGTGGTATTGCAGGTTTGTACTCACCTTCTGATTCTCCGAGTGAAAAGATGCTTCGTCAGATGAACGATTGTCTCATTCATAGAGGTCCTGACGAAGCAGGAATACACATCGATGACCCTGTTGGACTCGCTCATCGCCGACTTAGCATTGTCGGCCTAGATACTGGTCGCCAACCGATTTTCAACGAGGACGGTTCCATTGCTGTCATCTTTAACGGCGAGATTTATAATTACGAGTCGCTACAAGATGAGCTCCGAGAGCAGGGACATAAGTTCACAACCGATACTGATACAGAGGTCCTTGTTCATCTCTATGAGGAACACGGCGATGCGTTTGTCCAAGAGTTAGAGGGGATGTTCGCGTTCGCACTTTGGGACGGATTGAGTGAGCGACTCCTTCTGGCTCGTGATCCGATGGGGATTAAACCGCTATATCTCGGTACCGAACCCGATGGAAGAATTGCGTTCGCCTCTGAGCTCTCTGCTCTATTCCCGATCGATTTTGACGTTGGTGAACTAGACTCAACTGCCATCGCAGAATATTTTGCTTTTGGATTCATTCCTCACCCGCGATCTGCTTTCACAAATGTGGCAAAAATTCGCCCCGGTGAATTAGTTGAGATATGTGACGGGTCTATCCACCGATCACAGTTCTACACGCCTAACATAGATCCTATTAAAAAAAGTCTGGGGGATGCAAGCCAGGAGTTGCGACACCGACTTGAAAAGGCAGTCAAAACTCGTCTACAATCTGATGTTCCATTAGGAGCGTTTCTAAGCGGAGGTATTGATTCAAGTGTTATCACGGGGCTTATGGCTGAAGTTCGTGATGAACCTGTGAAAACATTTAGTATTGGGTTCAACGAAAAACAATTTGACGAAACTTGGGCAGCTCAGGAAGTCGCATCTTATCATAATACAGATCACCATGAATACAACGTTACTCCGTCAGACGTTCGCGAAGTGATTAACGAGGTCATCCCTACATTCGGAGAACCTTTTGCGGCATCATCAGTCCTCCCGACATATGTGGTTTCACAGAAGACAAGCAATGACGTGACCGTTGCCCTCTCAGGTGACGGAGCCGATGAGCTATTCTCTGGATATAAAAAATATCGTGGAGAGTACTATTCGCGGTACTATCGTGTTATCCCAGAGTCCCTTCGACAAAACCTAGTTCGTCCTGCAGTCGATCGTCTTCCAGCTTCACGAGGAACCCGATTTGGGAACCGATTCAGGCAGGTACAGAAATTCGCGCGGAGTAGTGATTCTGATATTAGTAGCCGCCAATTCCAGTGGATGGCTCGTTCAACAAGTCAAACTGCGCCCGCAATTGAGGAGATGGATGTCCAAAAACGGGGTATTAACCGTATCAAGGATGCTCAAGACGACGCTGTAGCTGCACTTCCTGAGGAACGTCAGAACGATCTTGCAGTTATCCAGATGGCTGATGTTCGCTTTGATCTGCCGAATGATATTCTACCAAAAGTAGATCGAGCAAGTATGTTGAACTCCCTTGAGGTTCGCGTACCGTTTCTCGATACGGATGTCTTTGAATTCGCAATGGGACTTCCCACATCATACAAGATCACGCCCACAAAACAGAAAGTTATCCTGAAGCGGGCGTTTGACGACCTGCTACCGCAAAAAATCCTAGATCGGGGTAAACAGGGATTTGAAATACCGATCGGAGAATGGTTCAAAAACGAATTACGGAGCGAATTCATAGAGACGCTACGAAATTCAAGAACAGATATTATCGACACGGAGTTCGTTTGTGAGCTCTACAGCGAACACGTTAACGGGAGCAGAGACCATACTGCCTTCCTCTGGGCGGTCTTTGTTTTCCTAAAGTGGCACGAACAAATGCGCCAACGGGGAATTATAAATACGTAGGAGCCTTCTCGTAGAATCAAAGAAGGCTTAATTTAAGTGTATTTACTTATTTATTACTGAATTCCCATTTAAATCAGATGGGGATTCCACGTCAAACAGTCCCAGTATCGTCGGTACAATATCGTAAATCTCGGCATCCGTTCGATTAGAATCTATTTCCGGCCCGAAAATCACGTGCAACCCCTGTCTTGCGTTGTTACCCCGCCATTCTGATTTTCGGAAGAGTTCCTTCTTGCCGATCCCCCCCTTGTTGTGGTATTCTGGTGCATCTAAAGCGACGAGATCAGGGGCTTTGTCGATATACTCTCCATGATATACGTTTTCCTTCCGGAACACCTGTTGCACCGGGTTGGCATCGTTATCGTCATCGACGACACTCTCGATCTCTCGAATAAGCTTGTCTCGAGTCGCGTCGTACTCCTCGTCGGTCAGCTTGTCCGTGTTCAAGTACAGTGGCCCCTGAGCAAGTCCGACCGCGTCAGTCTCTTCCCAGAGAACTTTATCAAAAATCGCCGCTCCCTCTTTCTCTCCGAAGAGCCCACGACTGTCCGGGATACGTTTCCCGACGTTCCGAATCGCCTCAATATTGCTCAACGGCTTACGCAAACGGAGGGCATCAAGCACACGCAAGATCCGGTCACGGGTGACTCCATAGTCAGCGAGTTTTTCGAAGAAGCTTCGGTCTCGCGTGAGATAGCCCTCTCGAGCGAGCCAACTGTTGATGAAGAACTGGCGATCCATCTCACTCGTTCCATGGTCTGAGTGAATGACGACGTACTCGAACTCCTCGGCAAGATCGCCCAAATGGCCGTCTATGATCTTCCACGCTCGCTTCGTTGGCTCGCCGTCGTAGAACTGATGCTGAAGAGGGGCGTTGATCTCGAATGAGCAGACCTGAAGAAAGTCGACGTCATACTTTTTGTAGAGATATTTCGCGACTTTGAAGTCGAGATCGACCTGTTCGACACTCCGCTCAGCAAACACCTCGTCGTTGTCACTCTCTGCATCCGCGGGATATGTGGGCCTCGGAGTGTAGTCGAACTCTTCCTTGAGCTCGTCTTCGATGCTCTCCGGATAAGTGAAATTTACATCTGGCGCGCCTGGCCCCCCAGAGACCATGAATCCGTCAACTTCCTTTGGCGGGTACGTAAGGGGCATTCCCACGACGCCTGTCGTCACTCCGGCTTCGTTGAGAATATCCCAGAGCTCCGGCTGGGTGAAACTTTTCGAAGTCGGCGTGTATGACTCCTTAGCTTCGATATCCAAGCTCTCCCACCAAAACACACCCAGTTCGCCTGGATTCTGGCTGGTAGAGTAGCACTTCCAGGCCGGACACGTAACTGGTGGGACGCAGGATTCCAAGTCCCCCCATGTCCCACCGTCTCGGATCTTCTTGAGGTTCGGCAATATCCCCTGGTCGATCCAATCATCAACCAAGGGCCAGCACGCACCATCGATTCCAACCGCGAGGACGGTTCCGTTAGTCATATTATCTCCTTGGTAAGAGACGCTATAGGATTGGCGATGTTTTCTATAAGCGCTTGTACACGCTTCGCATTATCTTGTACATCGACCAGAGCGGTGATGTTCCGCGTTCCCAGATTAGTATCGGGACAACTTCTCCACCGTACTGTTCCTTATAACTGAATAACCCGTCATTGAAGTCGGAGGGCGTCGGACCGAGATCGTACTCGTCATAGCCTTCTTCCTGACACCACTTAATCGTGAATTCGTGAATCAAGTCGGAAGGATAGTATTCGAAGTTGTCCTCGAACACAGATGCGAATTCGTAGCTGACTGTCCTTTGTATGTCGTCTACGACGCACAGGTGTCGACCAACTGTTTCACCGTCGACGTCGACAGCAACCAGTAACAGCGAGTCCCGCAAATTCTCGGCTAACTCCTCGAAGAAGTTGAACGGATAGGGGTCTGACTCAACCCTATCCATTGTTGCTTCGTATCCACGATAGAATTCTTCGAGTGACTTTTCAGATAACTCCTCACTGTAGACTTTGGGGTCGTTGTTTTTCGCCTTTCGGATATTCTGCCGCCTTCCCTTGTCCATACTGGAACGGATATCATCGATATCCTGAGTTACGTCAAGTATAATCTTACACCGAGAAACGTTGGGCTTGTATCCTTCCTGCTCAAGACGGTTCGCGTACCGAACGTTCTCTAATGAGGCACTTCGAAGATAATGAGAGATCGTCTTCTTCCCGCCGGTTTTTTCCAGTCGCTCCAGAAATAGTTCTAGAACCTCACTCTCGTTCGTCTGGATTACTGGGCCACCGTATCCCGGCCGAAGTGACGAGAGTTCCGAAATCTGGGCTAAGAGGGAATCCGGCAACTTCCGTTCTACTTCCCCAGGAAGCCGCACGTTGGTGAGGAAATTCGGGAATACTGCGATTGGATTGCCTTTTTTCGAAACGACTGTGTGTTTCCCGGTCAAGCCAAGCCCTTCCTCAACGGACTTGATCCACTCGTACCGATGGTAGACACTTCCTCTTCCGCTCTGGGTGACGACATGGTTCCATTGTCCCGAGTTTACCTCCTGTATCGTGTCGTAGACTGTAATAGAGAGATTCGATCTCATAAGTACTAATTGCGAATTACTAGAATTGGTTACGGATATATTTATTGTGATTCCGGTATCTTGATAGTTATGAGAACCAGTCTCAACTTACCGATGTCTTGGACAGTGAACAACCCACTCCTCACCCTATTGTGAAATATATCGCAATGAGCCTCTTCAAAGATGTCTAATTACGGTCGGTTCGTCATTTCCCTAGACACGGAGCTAAGCTGGGGTAGCTTTGACACAAGTGGTATTAGACACTACGAACAGGCGTACCGAAATACTCGTGAGGTAATAGACGGCCTCTGTGATTTGTTCGATACGTACGAAGCCCCAGTTACTTGGGCGCTAGTAATGCATTTACTCGATGACTGTGATTGCCACTCAGATCTAACGTCCCCGTCATACGACTGGGTCGATTGGTTTTCTGCAATTCCCTGTGCAACGGATGTCAACCGACAGTTGTGGTATGCCCCGGAGATCCTTGACCGTATTAGGTCTGCAGAAGTCGAACACGAGATCGGACTTCACGGGTATACACATCTAATTCTGGGGGCAGAAGGGTGTACACGAGACGCAGCAGAATCGGAGGTCGAAACTGCACTCGCGGTAGCAAACCGTGCCGGTATCGATCCCGATACATATGTGTTTCCGAGGAATGAAATCGGGCACCTCGATGTTCTACGTAAAAACGATATTCGATTCTATCGGGGAGTCGATGCACGTTGGTATGAGCAACGACTTCCTAATACCCTCCGTAGACCACTCCGATTCGCTGATGAAGTTCTCAAATCAACACCCCCAGTAGTAGTTCCAAACGAGCGAGACGGGCTCGTCGAACTTCCAGGGAGTCAGATTCTCCGACCTTTCACGGGCCCATGGAAGTACACCCAATCAAACACACAAATAAAACGAGCCAAAAGCGGTCTTGACAAAGCAGCTCGAACGGGGGAAGTCTTTCACCTTTGGTTCCATCCGTTTAATCTCGGGATATCTCCTGACCGCCACCTCAACGTCATTGAAGAGATTCTCTCGTATGCGGCGGAACTACGTGACCAAGGCGAAATCGAGATCTGCACGATCGCGGACGCCGTGCAAGGTTCATCCAGAATCTGACTAAGTCACTTGCTCCGGTTGAGCAAGTCCTGATACACACCGTCCAACTGCCCCACCATCGCTTCAATCGAAAAGGCCTCGACTCGCTCCAACCCCCGCTCTCCCATCCGTTCCCGCAAGCCATAATCCTCCACCAACTCCCCTAACCGCTCGCGCACCGCCGCAGCATCTCCCGTCGGAACCAGATACCCGTTCTTCCCATCATGAACCTGCTCCGGAATCCCAGCGATATCGGTCGCAACCACGGGTAACCCACTCGCCATCGCCTCCGTAATCACCCGCGGCGTCCCTTCGCGGAACGACGGCAACACGAGCACGTCACTCGCTGCGAGAACCCACGGCACGTCATCCCGATACCCCGTCAGGAACACGCGATCCGACAGCCCGCGCGCTTCGATCTCCGACGCCAACGAGTCGAACAGCGGGCCGTCGCCGACGATACACACTGACCCGTCGAAACCGTCCATCGACGCCACCGCGTCCAGCAACACGCCGTGGCCCTTCCCCTCGGTGAGCCGCCCGACCATCACCACGCGCGGGCGCCCGCCCGGCAGGTCATCTACAGGCGTCGCGTCCGCGAACGCGTCCAGATCCACCCCGCTGTAGACCGTCGTGTACTGTTCGGGCCTCCCGATCTCCTCCTCCAGATACTCCCCAGCGATCACGTCAGCGTTCGTCGCGATGGTGTCGGTGTACGTCGCCGCCTGCCGTTCACACACGAGGACGAACCGATTCAGCGCGTCGTTCCGGTCGTCGGTGAACGGAACGCCGTGGACTGTATGAACGACATTCGGAACGCCGGCCAACGCGGCAGCGAACCGCCCGATTATCCCGGCTTCCGTGCTGTGCGTATGGACAATGTCGAACTCCTCACGGCGCAGGTATCGTGCCAACGACACCACTGCGGGGAGCGCTGTCACTGGATTGTAGTGCCGGATCAGCGGGAACCGCTTTGTCGGAATCCCGTCACTCTTGAGCTGATCGACCTGTTCTTGGTCGTACTCGGCGCCGTATCCGACAGTAAACTCGTACTCGTCATCAAGTCCCTGGACAGTCGCCAGCGTCTTTGCCTCCGCCCCGCCCTTGAGCAGTCGTGTGATGAGATGAAAGATATGGGGTTTGCTCGTCATCGAGTAGTCACACGTCTGGCGACGTGACTCGCCGACTTAAGCCTCATTCTCTCCGACGACGGCGAAGTCCAGGTAACGACACTCTCAAGCCGCTGTGGGATATTCACCGATTTAATGGCAGAAACTCTGACGTGCGTCGGCGTCGTCGGCCTCGGCTACGTCGGCCTCCCACTCGCGCTCGCGATGCACGACGCGGGCTACGATGTCGTCGGCGTCGACATCGATACCGACAAGATCGAAACCCTCCGCAGCGGCGAGTCGACGGTCGAGGACGTCACCGACGGCGAAGTCGCGACTGCAGTCGAGAACGGCCTTACGTTTACCACAGACTACGACGACCTCACGAACGTCGACGGCGTCTCAATCTGTGTGCCGACGCCGCTCCGTAAGACTGACACGCCTGATCTTTCCTTTGTGATCGATGCCGCCGAACGCCTCGCACCAGTCGTCCCCAACGATTGTACGATCATCCTCGAAAGCACGGTCTACCCCGGTGCCACTGAGGACGCGCTTGCTGACATCCTTGCCGAGAACGGAAAGACAGTCGGTGACGACCTCTATCTTGCGTTCTCCCCCGAGCGGATCGATCCAGGCAATGAAGAGTACGGCCCGACAGACATCCCGAAAGTACTTGGCGGCGTCACCGAGGCCTGTGGCGACCGCGCGGAAGCACTCTACGACCCGGTCTTTGACGAGGTCGTTCGCGTCGATTCCGCGACTGAGGCCGAACTCGTCAAGCTCCTTGAAAACACGTTCCGTGCGGTCAACATTGGGCTGATCAACGAACTCGCACAGATTGCCCACGAGCTTGACGTCGATATCTGGAATGCCATCGACGCCGCCAAAACCAAGCCATTCGGATTCATGTCGTTCTATCCTGGGCCAGGCCTCGGCGGCCACTGTATCCCGGTCGACCCCTTCTACCTCTCGTGGAAAGCCGATCAGCACGGCGTCGACACGCGCTTCATCGACCTTGCGGACACCGTCAATCGAGAGATGCCCAAACATGTCGTCACACGAGTTGTCGAACAGCTCAACGACCGCGGTACTGCGCTCTCTAATGCCGATGTGCTCGTCCTTGGTGCTGCCTACAAGCCCAACGTCTCTGACACCCGTGAATCGCCCGCTATCGACATTATTAGCGAACTCGCTGACTGGCACGCCGCTGTTGACTACCACGATCCCCATGTCCCGATCCTTAATGTCGGCGACGAGAGCTACGAGTCGATCGCACTCACCGACGGTCACCTCCACGATGCAGACTGTGTGATCATCGTTACAGACCACTCCACTCTCGACATCGATCGAATTGTCGACGAGACCGAACTCGTCTTCGACGCCCGAAATGCGACTAGCCATCGCGAGGACGATCACGTCGTTCGCCTGTAGTTCCGAGTCGATACACTAACCACGCCGCGCCGAAAACTCGAACGTATGCCCACTGCACTTGTGACTGGTGTCGCAGGGTTCATCGGCTCAAACCTCGCAGACGCGTTGCTTGACCGCGGCTACGATGTCCGTGGTATCGATAACTTCGCGACCGGCCGTAAGCAGAATCTTACTGAACTCCTCGATACTCCGGATTTTACCTTCCACGAGGCTGATATCCGCGACGCTGACACAGTACGAACGGTCACTGACGGTGTCGACTACGTCTTTCATCAAGCTGCTGTGCCGTCTGTCCCACGGAGCGTCGAGGACCCGGTCACCTCTACGGACGCCAACTGTACGGGTACCGCGACTGTGCTCGATGCCGCTCGTAAAGCTGATGTCGACACAGTTGTCGTCGCGTCCTCCTCGTCTGTATACGGCTCTACCGAACGACTCCCGAAGGTCGAATCCATGGAGTCCCAGCCGGAGTCGCCGTATGCGCTCTCAAAGTACTACACAGAAAAGCTTGCCCTCCAGTTCAGCGACCTCTACGACATTGACACCGCCGCACTCCGGTACTTCAACATCTTCGGACCGCGCCAAGACCCTAATGGCGAGTACGCCGCGGTCATCCCGAAGTTCATCTCCCTAATGTTGGATGGCGAACAGCCCGTCATTTATGCGGACGGCGAACAGTCTCGGGATTTCACGTTTATTGATAACGCTGTCCAGGCAAACATTCTCGCTGCCGAGAGTGATGTGACTGGTGAAGCTTTCAATGTCGGTTGCGGCGGTCGCGTCACAATCAACGATCTCGTCGCCACGCTCAACGACCTCCTTGACACGGATATCGATCCGATACATGATGACCCGCGTCCGGGAGATGTTCGACATTCGCATGCTGAGATCTCGAAAGCGGAGGATCTCCTTGGATATGAACCCGTGGTTAGGTTCTCTGATGGATTGAAACGTACCATTCCGTACTACCGCAACGATCCCGTGTGAACTACCGATCGCGTTGCAAAGTCTTCTAGAGTTTGCTCGGTAGAGTTAGAACGCAAGTTAATTCAAAATCTGTCACGAGATTAAATCACCGTGCACTGGGTGCACGCAGTTCTAAGATCATAACCGATTGAACGGGACTCATTACAACGCTAAACTCTAGACCGCTTTGGGACGGCACCAGATGTTTGAATGTGACGATTAATCAGCAAACAAGATAGGATCCGACAGATCTACCACAAGCGAGTCGGCCTCGTCAATCCACTGAGCGCGATACTGTTGTGAGTCGGTATGATAACTCAGCTACGAATGGTCGACCAGTCTTACCAAGTCGTTGGAATGGATTGATAAGAGAACATGGTAAGAATACACTCTCTATACCCAGTTTTATTACAACAACGGAGAGACAGATCAAGCAAGAGAGGATAGACAATCTACCCAACAAGAGTAGTTCCCAACAGTAACCTGTGAAAAAAAACGAATCTACCAAAGTCTAACGTAACACAGTTGAACAAGAGATACAGACACCAGAACCAATCGACAACAATCTACACCCTGCTACCAAGAGACCCACAAATGGACATAAACCCAAACGAAAACGGGCCAACACACCAGTCGCTCAAAACAGTCGTAGCAAACTGTTTTGAAAAATATGGTGATACCATCCGGGAACTTGACCAAACATCCGGACAACCAGCGTTGTACGTGCAATCCGATGACGGACTGATCCACACCTTCAATAAAGACGTCGAGTGTGAGACCGTTACTATCGAACTTATCAATAACAACGCATCAAAACCAGCCAATATACTATCGAGAATAGAAGACGTATCTTCGGCTGGTCGCCATGCAATTGTTGTCTGTACCGAAAAATCGACCGCCAAAATATGTCACGGGTATCTCGCCGAGCCATACCAGAAGACAACCAGGTTCGGCGTCGCCTGGTATAACACACACGAACCTGTACAATGCCCAGATGGGCGCACGCCCGTCGTAGAGACGCAGTCAACATCACAGACGATCGCGTGGGAGACCAACTCAAATCAAGCCCACCGTCTGACAGTCGACGGCGAGACACAGACAACAGGCGAACCCGGTCAGTCCGTTGGGGACCTCGAATACGAGTATTACTCTCGGCGGATCGAGGATGGCTACCGCATTGAGACCTCAGAGGGCAAACACATCGAGGAGTACGAATCGAAAGCGGAACGTAACGCCAACTGGACGCCGATTGCTGCACCGTATGTCGCACCCGATATCGAATTCGAGCAGTTCGTGACGGTTACATACTACGACGCCGATTTCGGGGAAATAATACAAGTAGTACAGTAGTCAGGAGACTGATTGAGAAAATCTTCGGCGACACTCTGATCGCGATCAATGGGCATTATCACCAATCGTTCGTATGGTCCTCGGTAAAGGAATACTCACAACTGGCCTCGACAGCGAACAATCCAAGACGCTGATGGTCTCAACCTACTTCACCAGATTCACTGTGACCGGAGATCCCAGAACGCAGTATGAACTGGCTGAAGGTGTCGAACGGCCCACATCGCCCCGGTGAGCGAAACATACCACCACCCACATAGCAATAAGACGACTCCCGAGACACGTGTAAACGTCGTTTCTACAGAGACCATTACAGCGGTCCCGATTAAACACAACGCTCCTCTCGTTGCCCACCGCCACTGATAACGGATAAGTGCTGCTGGCGTTGAGGCAGGGAGCAAGCCTGCAAGTATGGGCCATATAATCGACACCGTCTGGATCTGTTGCCGAACGAATAGCCCAACCGATACAATAAGAGCCATGATGTGTCTGCTCTGGGCTGTAAGTGGCGAGATCACCTGTTCCCGAATGGCCCTCGACGGGTGGTCAGACAAACCAAAATAGGGCCGCCAAGAACTAACTGGCTGAGCAAGCACGTACTCATGCCGTCGACCGGTCTCTTTGTGTTGAACAAAACCAACGTCTTCAAGCGTTTCAAGTCGACTCTGTGCCGTTTCGGCGCTTGCAGACCAACCTACATCCTGTTGCAACTGTGCAACAGTAAATGTTGACTGTCCTTCCTCGATATGCTGATGGAGTATTTCGCCAGCAATACTATAGACGTCTGGGTCCGCTAACAACGAGCAATCGCGGTCGTCTAATGCTGCTTCGAGTGTCGGTGCCACAGAGCTGAGATAGGCCCGATATTCTTGAGCATCAGTCATTTCATGGACATTATCTGGATATCATATATAAATCTTGGGTGTTTTCGACCCTATATAGTGAAAATAAAACAGAATCATCAGATTTAGTGACTGACGAATTTGCAGTCGATAAAATAGACTATCCTTCGTAGGCAGAAACGCACTCATGATTGATCTCACTCCAAGAGACGATCTCTTGAGACAACATACCATAGATAGGTACCAACAGCACATCAGCATCGAATCCACACGATCTGTCTCCCTCCGTCCCGACCAGTATTCCGGTCGCCAAACGGAGGGGCGTGTGCACAAAGAAACGAGTGATCAAAAGGAGGTTGACACAGATGTCAACCGATAGAACTCACTCCCAGCAGCAAGACGAAAACAAAGACCCCACGCTGGGTGCCCCACCAACAGACACTCTAAACAAAGTAACCGAACTGAAGGCCCCAATCGGTGGACAGCAACGATCAAAGACGATCCGACTGATTGTGCCACCAAAAAAATTCGGCTCGGTCGACTTCCGAAAGGATGTGGGCGGAGCGATTGCCCGAATCATAAAGGAGGTTGCACCATCGGTTGCTGAAATTGAAGTCCTAATGCATCCAAGCCCAATTGGGTTTGTCATCGTACTGCAGGCAACTCCATACAGGATCGACGGCCGGTCGATGAATCAACAGACTCTCACTTCGTTCAGAGGAGCCCTCTTTTCGGGCCCACAAAACAAACTCCTCGAAGCCGCCCAAAGATTCACTGAGGGAGTCAGCATCGAAACTGGAAGGCTTGTATTGGATCCAATCGGGATCTCAAATGTTACAACCAGTCGACTCCTCCTGGATGATGACAACAGCGTCGGGTATCTTGGCAAGCACGAAACAAACCCACTAGAAAAGACGCTCATGACGCTGAAAAATGGACATGAACCGTTCATCTATCAGCTTATTGTTAGCGAATCGAAGTCGGGCTACAACGCATCGGTCCGATTGGCAACATACCATCCACGGTACACGTATTCCGGCAATCGTGGCTTTGCGAAAATCGCCGAGAAGGGCCATCGAATGGATTTAGCACGGCCGTTTAGCCATCTTAATTTCACATCAAACTTTAATCTGGACACAGACAAATACTGGAAAACTGTCTACAACCGTCGTATTGATGGGAGTGTCAAATACAAGGTGGGACGAAAATACACCGCTGTCAGCCAGTATAAATCGAAATACGCAGTCCGTAAAGAAGCAGCAACAATCAAGCGTCTGACCCTCGGCAAAGACGAACATACCGGTCTTAAAAATGGAAATGCGAGTTACAACACGAAAGCATACAAAAATCAAGACTTACACGGTTGGTTTTCGATCGACGCCTCGCAGCTCCCATTAGTTGCCAAACTCGTCCCACTCAGAATGACCGCAAACCCATGGAAAAACCTCGAAGAGCGGTCTGCACCCAAATTCGATACGGCAGATACAATACGTGGTATTGATCCGACAATACACCGCCTTGGGATCGGGTGGGAAAAGAACCCACAAGACGAACCGGACGTCCAAAATGAAGGCAAAGTTGGGCATCTCGAACTCGAACGATTCATCCGCCAGTGGTTCCGTGAGCTCGGCGACCAAATCAAGGCCGTCGAGCAGACAACTGAATCAGTCCCCGACCAGCGACTGATAACTGATGATGGACTAATACATGCACTTGGCAAGGAAGTAGATTGTGAGATTGTCCCTGTTGAAGCCGAAAGCACAAACAGCGACAAAGGCGCAAATACACTTGTCAACGCCGAACGAGCACTCGCTCGTAATCGGCATGTCATCTTCGTTTACAAGAACGAAAAGAAGGCAAAGAGAGGATACGGGCATCTCTATACGACCTATAGAGAAAAAACTGACTTCGGTGTCTGGTGGTACAACGATTCGGATCCGGTCCGTTGTCCAGATGGTCGCATTCCTGCTCTCAAGGGTCCATCCAGTACGACGCGTGCAGTCTGGGAGACAAACCCGGCAGGTACACACCGACTCAGTGTCGGCGATGAGACAATCATCACCGGAGAGCCCGGACAAGCTGTCGAAGACTTCGAATACGAGTATTATTACAGAGAAGACAATGGTACCCACCGTATCGAAACCAAAGACGGCGAACTCGTCGAGAAGTACGCTGCCGATTCAGCATTAAAGGCAAACTGGACACGACTGGCAGCACCACATCTAGCGTTGGATCTCACCTACGGTCAGTTTTGTACAGTGATGTACCGAGACACAGACAGAAATGAACTGAAGCTCTACAACCGAGACCCAGAGTGGATGGACGACTACCGTGCTGCAGACGGAACAATAGATAAACTAACCGTCGCAATGGAACAGTTCCACAACGACTTCATCGTCGAACACGAGGACAGTGAGCTCCGCTATAGTGACCTCCGAGAACGGTTCCGAAGCTACTGCGAACAGTGGCTCGACATCGATTCACCTGCAGATAACATCATCGGCAAAACTCTCCCAGAGGAGTTCAAAAAGACCAAAACAGGGGCAACAGATAACAAATACCAGTACTTTGACGGCTATACGTTCCGCTTTCCGGTTGATCTCAAATCACCAGACGACATCGATCTCGGAGACGATATCTCGGAAACTAAATAAATACAGATGATTCAGTCGGATACCATCCAGCCTACGTCCTTCCATGCCGTTCAGTTGTGGCCAGACGAACAGCTCGCCGATAGCCACCACGCCACCAACTCGTACTGTCGACCACTAGCCCGTGTCATCTACCAAACACTGTACGAACAGTCGTGTTCGGCTGTCGAATTGCGGAGCCATCCAAATCACACACAGCAGGTCTACCTCTTGGGTGCCGACCCACCAACAGAGACCCGCTCGACGAATCCAGACAGTCCCGTTCCATCATACCTCCGGACACTCGGTGAGACTGCACGCCGCGAGCTCCCACAAACGGTCGGCGTCGGACTCGCAGCCGTCGATATGAGACCAGTTGGAACGACACCAACCCCTACACATCGGCTTGTCACGACAAAGACCGATCTCTCGGCGTGGCAAGACGGCTATATCAAACGGGGGTCCTCACCACTCGATGCGTTTCTGGCAACACTAACAACAGATCGACGACCACACATACTGCAGGTCGTTGCACAAAAAACAACAGCCGATGATCTTGTCGTGTCGATCCGGTGGGCTGATTTATCTCCTACTGCCCGCTGTCATACTCGTGATAAAGACGTAGCCTACCAGACGACAAACAATGTCCCATCGCTGACCGATCACTTTGATAGCACCAGTATAACGACCAATCGGGCGTTGCCGTCCCAACACGGGTGGCAACAACGGATTGAAACCCGTCTTCCCGGCGACGACAGGCCAGTTCGTGAATGTAGCACCCAACACACCGACGATACGGCTCTCGCAGCGATCCTCGGACGGACACCACTGGAGTATGCCCTCGCAGTTGGTGATTCAGTTCCCTACACGGAGTTACACAACTCATATCGCGATCTCGGCGTCGAGCCATGGCCAACGATTGATTCCGAACAGTTGGCAGCTTACTGTGGGCTTGTCGATGTCACCTACGATAATTCTCCGTGGGAAACTACACCATACCGCCAACCACCGGCCGTCCAGACACAGACGGTCCTTCGAGACCGCCCAACTCCGCCACCAACAACAACCACGAAACAGCCACCAGCAGCAAGTCGGATAGAGACATTGTGCGATGAAGTCGAAACACCCCACCCACAGTTACTCCAGACCGCA
>Ga0207995_100420_pt1 | contig 16284 bp, 17 predicted proteins | sample AntDeeMetag022AM_FD_184759 | JGI IMG/M metagenome (GOLD analysis project Ga0207995, IMG submission 184759) | Saline lake microbial communities from Deep Lake, Antarctica - Antarctic Deep Lake Metagenome 022AM (SPAdes) (version 2) | ecosystem: Environmental > Aquatic > Non-marine Saline and... | reverse complement strand
TCGCTTCGGGCTTTTGGGTTGCTTAGGTTGTAGTCCGTGTTTCTTGCAAGCCAATTGTAAAGCCCTGATCCTGAGCTTTGGGCTTCCGTATCTTTCCCCTTTGTGATTGTGGGTTGGGCGCCAGGATTGAACATCCTTCCACCTCGGCGCTATGCCGCTGACAGACCCTGTCTCCCAGCGAACCATTTTCTGGTCGAATACGTCGACTAAGTACTTGGTTTCGTCATAGGTCATGGTGTACACCGTGCGTGTAGCGTGTTATCCGCCCATACAAGCAGCTCTGGGGCGTGCCCCAGGGGGCAGGGCAGGGTGTCCTCTATTGCCTCTCTGGCCTCCTCTACGCTCAATTCGTCGTCCACGAAGTTTCCTGCGACATCCCAAAGGGTGGCCTCCCGCTTATACTTCTTGTGCCACTCGCGGATTGCAGGATATGGAGGTATGTCAAATATCTTGCAGAATGTGGCGATCTCCAGGCTGGTTATGGCATCCATCTTGCATAGCACGTTCTGATCCCACCATAGGTCGCGCTTCTTTTGTGTGTTGCCCGCCACCTTGCGGTTGTCCCTCCGAGCCCATGTGACGAGAGTTGACGGCTTTACCCCGTAGCGGTGGGCCATTACCTCCAGAGGTATCCCGCCCTTCCTCTGTGCGGCCAGTGCCTCGGCCTTCAGCTTCGTTGTCAGTCTGTTCTTGGGCCGTGGTACGCGGTCCTCTACACCCAGCCTCCTGGCCGTCTTGTAGACCGCTGTCGCGGACATGCGCTCGAAGTAAGCCACGGGGGTGTTCTTATCTCCACTGAAGAAGGCATCCAGTCCTATTCCACTGTTGGCCCATTGGTCTATAAGCCATAGGAAGCGGTCTATGTCTGCCTGTGTCCTGTTGAATATTGCTCGGCGGCTTTTTGACATGAGCCAATCTCCTTATAGGTAAAGGCGAAAAAAGGTGGTGTGGACACCAAAGAACCGCTCTGGAATGCGGGCTAGAGAGGTATAGAGCAGTGCTTTTTAGGTGTTTTATAGGCGAAAAGGTTAGTGTCCACCCCAAAAAAAAAAATGGGGTGGACACTAAAGAACCGCTCTGGAATGCGGGTTGTAGAGTATCGAAATAGTTTTGAAACAGTGTTTTCTTTAGTGTCCACCCCAAAGTGAAGCTGGAGATATTTTGTTTTTTTGGGTGTTTTGCCCGCTTCTGCTGCATTCGTTGTGTCTTGTACTCCCCCCCTGCCGCTTTGGTGTGGACACTAACATATCCTGTTTTCGCTGGGTTTGCAATGTTTGGTGTCCATACCAAAGCGGTTAGGGGAGTACAGGTTTGTAATTATGCCGTTGTGCATAGCAATAAATGCATAAAATCAAAATATTTGGGATGTTGGCTTTTGGTGTGGACACTAAAGAAAATACCATTTCGACTGTTTTATAACGCTGTGACTCCCATTCCAGAGCGGTTCTTTAGTGTCCACCCCAACTTCTTCGGGTGTGGACACTAACCTTTTTTTAGCTACAAATATAGCCTACTTGGGGCCTTTTTGGCCCAAATCGTTGCTTTAGGGATCGTGCATATGACACATGACAATTGGCAAAAAGGGGTTGACAATTGGCAAAAGGCTTTTGTTATTAAGTCTCCACACCCCGTGACCCTTGACAAGTGCTTAAAAGAGGATAGTCAATAAACCTTATGCGCATCTGCACATACGGATATCCATATATCCTCTGTCCCTTGCCAAGGGTCACTCGTCACATGAATGAAATTCATACAGCCCGTGTTTTTCGCTCATTCCTGTAACACAAGCACACAAGTGTTTACACGATGTTACATCGATTACGTCCTGTTACACGAAATATGGCCCTTGCCAAGGGTCACTCGCCACAAGCCTCTCTGCACAGGCCTCTCTGCACTCGCCACAGGCCTCTCTGCACTCGCCACAGGCCTCTCGGCCCTTGTCCCTCGGCCCTTGTCACGAGCCCCTCGGCCCTTGTCACGAGCCCCTCGGCCCTTTATACCGTTATTAGGCACTCCCCATGTGCATGTTTCACGTGAAACATGCATCGAACTCATGTTTCATGCCCCTCCATGTGGCCGCTCTCATATACTTTGAGCTCATGTACCGAGTGTGGATTGCCAATAGCAACAAACCACTCCCCGTCTATCCCCTCTACTGGGGCCAAATCGACGATCATGTCGTCCACCGTTAGTTCGAAGCGCGGAATATCGCCAAACTCGGTATTCGAGTGGATCACTATCTTGGCCCCATAGCCAAGGTCAACCGGCGTCTCTACGGCTGTGTCCTCCGGGTTTGGGTACCACTCATTGAGCAGCTCTTGTGCTGCCTTTTCCCCGAATTGTTCGAGGAACTCGTTAAACTCTTCTTTTTCTGAATGGGTCATGTCGTCTTCTCCAATACAAAGGTCCAAAATGAAGAGTCAAGGGTCTCGTGTCCCTCGGCTCGTGCCACATCCCACGGTGTAGCCGATTGCCAATCGACTAAACACAATCGACTAAACACAATTCATAATACATAATGATACATAATATAATAATACGAATAATAATAACAATACTAAGACGCAGACGCAGACGCAGACGCAGACGCAGACGCAGACGCTGACGCTGACGCTGACGCTGACGCTTTTGTAGTGGGTTTAGGGTGTCAACCGATCACGCACGGTCAGGCGCCTACTTGGGTGTGTTTAGGGTGTCGACCGATCACGCACGGTCAGGCGCTGACGACAATACATACGGGGCCGGCTCCTCTCTGCCGGCGCTCCAGGAACGCCAGGTCCCTGGCGTTCAGGGTGCCTTTTCCATCGCACCTAAAGCACTTCTCTCTGTGAAAATGCCCGCGGTGCGCCGAATAGCGCCCGCTTCCCCCACAGTGAGGGCACGTTCCGCCCTCAGTGTGGGCGGTTGGCTCGATGGGCAAGCTTCTGCCTACTACTGCAAGTACTGGGTTCGGGCGCTTGGTGAATGTGGCATATACCACGTACACCGGTTTGCCCTCTTTGATGCGGCCGGTGTCTGCCCAGCCCTCGGGCAGATGGTTGTCGTCCCAGTCGATTTCGCAACTGGGTGGGATGAATTCCCACATAGCGTTCTCCTTCTGTGTTGGGGGCCTTGCGGCCCCCGTCGTGGTCACTTGGTTAGAAAGTCCCAGGCGGTGGTGGTGACAGGCTCGTCGTCGACGGGCTCGTCATCCTCCTCCTTCTCCTTTATGCCGAACTCATCGGCCAGGAACTCTCGTCCCATGGCCAGGAGCTCCTCCGTTATCGCTTGGGCCTCTGGAGAATTATCGCTCTCCAGATAATCGGCGATGTCGTACTCACCGTCCTCACCCATGCGGACTGATTGGCCCTCGGTCATTGAGCGTTGCTCCATGTTGTAGGGCGCAAGGCCCTCTCTTGCTAGCGTCGCTTCTATCTCGTGTGCGTTCATCTTCTATTCCTTTTGGTAAGTGGGGGCCTTTCGGCCCCCGTTGGTTAGTGGGTGTTGACGGGCTTGCCATCGGTGGCGAACCCCATTTCCTCTCGCAGCTTGTTTAGCTGTTCGAGCTGGGTCGCGTCGAGCACGCCCTCTACCGCCGCCTTCCATCCTTCCTCAGCGTCCCGCGCCGACTTTATCTCTCCTCCTGCTCTCTTGGCAGCGAACTCCGCCGCTTTTTCCTCGGCGCGTTTTAGCACATCTTGTCGACTGCCATCGACCATCTTCAGGAGGCTCTGGGTTTCTAGTCCAGACCGCTGACGGTATGTGAGCGGTCGTACGCCCTTCCTTGCGGCGTTGTGGATAATGCGTGCCTTGGCTATCCACTCCGCGACTTCGACCCACTCTGCGTGGGCCTTCTCAAGCTCCACCCCCACGGCTTCCACCGTGTTGTTTCCGGGCGATTCCCTCTGCTCGAAGTGGGCGAACCTCACCCTCACCGGGTCTTCACCTGGGTAGTACTCCTTCTGGCCATAATCCACATGGCCCTCCACCCAGAACGGGCTCATATACCCCCTTTCGTTCCGGGTGGGGATCGTATCAACCACGTGCCTGTGGTTGATGGCCGCGTCGACCATCCACCCGGTGATTCCGCCTAGCCCTTGTGCCAGCTCATTTGCCTTGGGCTCCTTGCCCGTCTTAGCGGCCTTTATGGCCTCGATTCCTTTCAACCCGAATACGTTGTAGATCGTCCTTTCCCTTCCTACTTTGACGACCCACTCGTCGCTCCTCCTGAACCTGGCCATCGTGGCCAGGAACTCCTTATACTGGGCTAGCTGCCCATCGGTGATGAGCTTCGCCGCTTCCATGAGCGGCCCCAGGCTGAGGCGATTCCGCCCCTGCCTGATGAGTTGCTCCACCAGTTCGGGTTCGCTCCGTAGAGCGGTCTCCAACTCCTCTATGTTATTGAAGGCCTTGAACGTCTTGGCCTCGCCTACCGGCAATACGACCACACTGGCCTCTTCTTGGCCGGTGAAGGTCATGTTGAACATCGAGGCCAACACCATTTTACTGGTGTTAGCCTCCCCGATTACGGTGACCATTTTCGCCCAGTGCTCAGCTATGACCTCTTTTGGGTCGTGCCCACTGCTGGCGAGGTATACTGCCTCTGCCAGTAGCCCCCGATTCACGCTGCTCTGCGCATGGCGCACTATATGCGCCATTTTGTCTCCGAGTACGGAGACAAGCGGGCGCTTGCCGGAGATGCGCTCGTCGCGCACCTCTTCGGCGAGCGTGCCTATCGTTGTGTACAGTTCCGTTCTCATGTCGTTCTCCTTACCTTAGTTGGCAACACTGACACCCAATCGGTGTCCGTCCCTATTCTTGCCACATCAGTGGCAATGAATCGTGGTAATAGCCTGGCCACACCAGGCCGTACCAGCAGGCGCCACGCGCCTGTATAGTCTTTGAACAGCTTCATCGTTCTTCCCTCTTGAGCGATCTGGCTCATCAGCGTAGGGAGATCAGTCCCTACGGACGAGGGCCTAAGCCCTCGTTTCGCCCTACCTGGACAGCACTACCGCGCCGTCCGCGTATGCAGTCCAGCGGTGCCACCCTGTTCCAGGCAGCCTCGCCTGTATGCTGGCTACGCTCATGTCGACGCACAGCATGTGCATCACCCTTCCACTTTTGTGATCTATCACTCTTATCTTCATGTCGTTCTCCTATACCCCCCGGGTGGGGGTCGAAACAAGGTTCCTTCGAGTTTGATCTCACGCTTCGCTGGAACCAGAACACGAATCGGGACCGGCGCCCCCGCTCACCAGGGACTCCAACCCCGGACACTCGACCATTGTCAAAAATCTCGTGCCTCTCGTCTCGTGCCTCTCGTCTCGTGCCTCTCGTCTCGTGCCTCTCGTCTCGTGCCTCTCGTCAAAAACCTCATACCGTGCCTCTCGTCAAAAACCCAAACCCCAAAAAATTTTTCTGGTATCATTTATATAAATTTCAGAGGGGTATGACATGTCATTCAAAGCTACTCCCGATGTCGTGGAGGCAAATCTCAATAGTATGAAGACCGATGTGCACCTCGGCACATTGCAGTTGCCAAAAATCACGTCCCAACAGCGTTACTATGTCGCCGCGCGTGTTGGGGGGATGAACCAGACGGCTGCCGCAAGGGAGGCCGGCGTTGCCCCAGGGACCGGTAATAATTGGGAACACCAGCCCGCTGTTCAGGAGCACTTCCAACACTATACGGAAGAGTTTTCCAGCAAGGTTTTACCCCGTGTGCAGTTCAGCATGGAACAAGCGCACCAGATGTACATGAACTCGTATCACTGTGCGGGAACCAGTGCTGAAATGACTCGTGCCACGGATTCTCTGGTAAAGTTGCACAAGCTGCTTGACATAACTGACGAGGATCGGCACGTGCCGGTTAACGCAAAGCAGTTGGAACAGCTCAATACTCGTCAGTTGCTTCAGTATGCGGCGATTGGCATGGATTCTTTACGACCTGGAGATATAGTAGATGGAGAGCACACCGAAGGCGCTGACGACGAAGCAGAGGATGGAGGAACGGCGTAGGGTCACGACGACGCTTTGTGTTGTTTGTGAGCAGTCCCATCCAGCGACACTTGTCAATGAGTCCGGGACTTGTATCTATTGCCGTGCCGGTAAAAACGGCAAAGAGGCCAAGGAAAAGTCGAAAGAGACCGCTGATGAGCTCGCCGAACGCCGAGTAGAGGAGCAGCGCCAACGTCGTCGCTCGCTCCATCGTGAGACGTGGGTAGCGGAGCGGAAGATTGCCGAAGAACAGGCGGCAAAGGCTAATTCTGCAGAGTCGTTTAACGCACAAGACGCGGCAAGGGCCGAGTTGGCTCGCCGGAAGCTTTGTTCCCAGCGCCTTTTGCCGCTTGTCTTGCGTGCGAACCCGGATTATGTGGCGGGGTGGGTCCACAAGGATATCTGTGAACATTTGGAGTGGTTCAGTAATGCCGTGGTGGCGGGTGAGAGTCCACGGTTGATGCTTTTTATGCCTCCTCGGCACGGTAAAAGTGAGCTGGCATCGAGAATATTCCCCGCATGGCACTTGGGCCGTAACCCTAAGCACGAAATTATTGGATGTTCGTACTCCGGCAGCCTTGCTAATGACTTTTCACGTAAAGTCCGCGGCTTGCTGCGTGACCCTAGCTATCAAACGGTTTTCCCTGGCGTCGAAATGACCAAAGATAGCCAGTCTGTGGAGCAATGGAACTTGGGTCAAGGAGGTGGGTATACAGCGAGTGGCGTAGGAGGTCCAATCACAGGAAAGGGGGCACACTGTCTTATAATTGATGACCCGGTGAAGAACCGCGAGGAGGCCGAGTCGGCGACTACCCGGCGGGCTATTAAGGATTGGTACACGTCGACCGCCTACACGCGTCTTTCGCCAGGCGGTGGGGCGCTCATAATTATGACCCGCTGGCATGATTCAGACTTGGCGGGTTGGTTGCTTGCGCAGGCCGACAAGGGTGAGGGCGATGAGTGGAAAGTGGTCAGCTACCCCGCGGTTGCCGAGTTTGATGAGCTGTTTCGTAAAGAGGGTGACGCGCTTGATGATGGTCGCTATCCGTCCAAAGCACTGGCCCGTATCAAACGAGCTATTGGCCCGCGTGACTGGTCGGCACTTTATCAGCAGAACCCTGTTGCAGATGAGGGCGACTACTTCAAGCGTGACGACTTTCAGATGTTCTCACCCGAGGAGTTACCGCCACTTGAGGAGATGAATTTCTACACGGCATGGGACTTGGCTATCGGGCAGAAGGAAGTGAATGACTTCACGGTCGGTATTACGGTCGGCATTGATCGCAAGGACAATATCTGGGTGGTCGACGTGCAGCGCGGGCACTGGGGCACGCTTGAGATCATCGAGAAGATGCTGCAAATGCAGCGCGTGTGGAAGTCCCTCTTGGTCGGGATCGAGCGAGGCCATATTTTGATGACCATGGGGCCTATACTCGAGAAGCGGTGCCGAGAGGAGAAGGTCATGATGCCTACCCAGGAGCTGAAACCGGGTCGACAAGATAAAGTTGCTCGCGCGCGTGCTATTCAAGCGCGTATGCAGCAACATAGGGTGTACTTCCGTAGGCATTGCGACAAAACGATGGGGCTTGTGGCAGAAATGATCCGTTTCCCTAACGGTAAGCACGATGATGGTGTCGACGCTATGGCCTGGATCGGGCAGATGCTTATGATGTATACTTCAACCCGTGAAGCTAAGGTTCCCCCTTTGCCCTCTTGGCGTGATAAACTGTCCAAGACTATTCGTAGTGCGAACCAGCGTACCGCCATGACTTCTTAGGAGTAACCAATGGCCGAATTGGCGATTGATATTGATACCAGCGACGAGACGCACGTCGCTAATCGGCAATGGTCACATTACACTCGAGCCCGTGACAACGGTCACAGCGAGTATGTCGCCATGGCGAAGAAGTGCGATGACTTTTATTGGGGGGAGCAGTGGTCCGAGAAAGATCGCAAGAAGCTAGAGGATGAGGGCCGCCCCGCCATGACCTTCAACTTGGTGCTTTCTACCGTCAATACGATGCTTGGCGAGCAGGCTAACCGGGCAGCGCAGATTGCTTTTCAGCCAACGCGTGACGGTACGTGGCAAGGTGGTAAGGCGCTTTCCAAGGTCTCGCAGTTGATCATGCAGGCGACCGACTATCACTTTATCGAGAACTTCGTGTTCTCTGACGGCGTGATCCAGGACCGCGGGTTCTTTGACGTCCGTATCGATTTTGACAAGAATGTGCTCGGTGACGTTTCGATCAAGCATCTCGACCCATTGATGGTCATGATCGACCCGGAAGCGAAAGATTATGACCCGTCTACCTGGAACGAGATAATGGTCACGTCCTGGATGTCACTGGACGAGATCAAGACCAAGTACGGTCAGAAAAAGGCCGACAAGCTGCAGTCTACTGTCGCCGGCGGTGACTACTATGCGTATGACTCGGTTCGTTTTGGCACTGGCCGCTTTGGCGGTGAGAACTTCGACAGCCCCTCCACGCATTCTGACACCTACATCGACGACAGGACGATCAAGTCTGTCCGTGTCATAGAGCGCCAGCACTTTCAGTGGGTAAAGGAGCTGGTGCTGGTCGATCCGGAAACGGGCGACTTGCGTGAAGTGCCTCAGCAAATGGGGCGCGAAGAGGCGCAAGTGCTGGCGGCTAAGTACGGCGTCGAGATCATGGAGCGTTCCGGGCGCAAGGTACGCTGGACAGTTACCGCGGACCACGTGGTCTTGTATGACGATTGGTCGCTCTACCGTACGTTTACCATTGTTCCTTATTTTCCCTACTTCCGTCGTGGCAAGCCCTTCGGCGTTGTGCGTAATCTGCTCAATCCGCAGGAGTTCTACAACAAGGCTCGGTCGCAAGAGCTGCATATCGTCAATACTACGGCGAATAGCGGTTGGCTTACCGAAGAGGGCTCGCTGGTCAACATGACCGAGGACGAGCTTAGCGAGAAGGGCGCCGAGACCGGCCTGCATCTTGTGTATGCTCGTAACTCCGCGGCTCCCGCGAAGATCACTCCCAATACCGTGCCTACCGGTCTTGATCGCATTAGCGATAAGACCGGCGCTTCCATCCGTGAGATCAGCGGCGTCAACGATGGCATGCTTGGCATGTCTAGCCCCGAGGTCTCTGGCGTCGCGCTTGAGCGTAAAACACAGCGGGGCCAGGTTCAGATGGCCCAGCCGTTCAAGCACTTGGAGTACAGTCGTCGCCTCGTGGGTCGCAAGATGCTCGAGCTGATCCAGGACTTTTATACCGAGCAGCGCACGCTGGTCATCGTTCACCCCGATGCCCCGGAGGAGGAGGGTAAGGTAGAGGACCTGACGATCAACGAGGTCAGTGCTATGGGCGAGATTCTTAATAACGTGGCGGCGGGTAAGTATGACGTGGCCATCACTACTCTGCCGACACGCGACAATGTTGACGAGGACGAGTTCGCTCAGATGATCGAGCTTCGCAGTACTGGCATCGCCATTCCGGATGATGCCATCCTGCGTCGTTCGAACTTGACCGATCGGGAAGAGCTTGCCGATCGTATTCAGAAGCTTATCGGCCAAGCCGAGCCCACCCAAGAAGAGATGGAGCTCCAACAGAAGACGCAGGAGCTCGAGATTGCCAAGGTCGAGGGCGATATCGACAAGCTCACTGCCCAGGCAGAGCAGGCCCGAGCCAGTGCTACCAAAGACTTGGCCCAGGCCGAGAAGACTGCCGGGGGCAGGGATTCACCAGAGCTTTCCTTGGATCAAGACCGCCTGGAGGCAGAGATTGCCCTCAAGCGCGAGGAGCTCTCCGCTCGCCTGCGGCTTGCTGGGCTTACCGCCCGGACTCGCCAGCAGGACTCTCAACTGCGAACTGCCGCGCAGTTGGCCACAACGCGGTTCCAGGGCGAAACACAATTGGCTGCCGCCCAAGCCTCCCGCGACAAGCCAGCAAATTAAGGAGCCACCATGGCTACAAAAGCAACTGCCGAGAAAGACGACTACGATCTGGGGGAACTGATCGATGCTGACAACCCGGTCGATTCTTTAGGTAACTTGGACTTCGGGGATAACATCGAAGGCGAGACTTCCGAAACTGACTCAGAGCTCGAGCTCGAAGAGCCTCCAAAGAATGAGGAGGAGTCCGAAACTGAGGGTGATGAGACCAAGACCACGGAGGGGGAGGAAGAGTCCGAAACTGAGGGTGAGTCGGGTAAGGGTGATGAGACTAAGACCACGGAGGGGGAGGAAGAGGAGCTCGAAGTCGAAGAGCCCACGCCAAATGTCAAAGAACCCGCTATCCCGAAGTCCCGCTTTGACCAGCGCACTGCGCAGTTGCGTGCGGCCGAGCGCAAGTTGGGGGAAGCACAAGCCAAGTTGCAGGAATCGGAGACGTCCCGCCAACGCCAAGAGCGCGATGCAACTACGCTCAGCGATGAGCAGTTGCAGGCCAAGATGTCTGAGGCCAACACGGCTATTATCGATGGTGATACCGAGAAGGCGTCCAGGCTCCAGTCCGAGGTCTTTGCATCGATTCGCCAAGGCCAACAGGCCGTTGGCGAAGGGACTGAGGGCAAGATCGATTCCAACAAGATCGCGCAGGACGTTCGGGATCAGATTTCATTCGAGATGACGCTGGAAAGCATTATCGAGAAGTACCCGGCGCTTGACGAGAACAGTGATGCGTTCGATGAGTCGTTATCCCAAGAGGCCGTCGGTTTCCAGAAGATGTATTTCGATCAAGGGTTTACCCGCGGCGAAGCGACCCAGAAATCGGCCGATGCGGTAGCTGCGATTCATGGTCTGGCGCAACCTACCTCTGCCAAGCCCGCTGGTGAGAAGCGGGGTGAGAAAAAAGCGGATATGGCCAAGGAGACCCAGAAGCAGTCCACTCGCAAGAAGGTTGATGCCGCTCGTCGGGCGCCACCGTCCGCTGACGGTCAGCAAGGCGGGACAGAAGATAGTGCCAATTCCGTCGACATTGATAACATCAGCGTCGATGACTGGGCAGCACTCCCAGACTCTGTCCGCTCTCGCCTACTCGGCGATGACGTTTGACACCCGCTATATGGGGTGCGAGTATTGTCTTGCTCTCCTCTTGGTGGTGGTGAGCAGCGTATGTCCTCCAGCGACAATGGACCTGGCCCCCGACTAAAAGCCGGGGGCTTTTTTGTTTGCTTGCATAATACGTTTTGTTGTGCCAGTATTACGTTATCGATTACTCCACGACACGGAGTCGGGTCGCACCCGTTATCAACGTGAAGCCCACGGCCATCCCCGACACGGATACGACGATATGACTATTTACACTATCTCTGCGTGTGGCTGACTGTTTGAGCGGCCTTCGCGGAAAGCAGCGAGGCTAAAATGGCTACTACTAATTTTTCCCTTCTGACTACCGAGCAGAAAACGGCTTGGGGGATGGATTTCTGGGCGCATGCCCGAAATAACTCTTTCACCAACCGTTTCCTCGGCAAGTCCGATAACTCCATGATTCACCACATCACTGAGCTCCGCAAGGACAAGAAAGGCGCCCGCGCCGTTCTTACCTTGGTTGCTGACATGGTCGGTGATGGTGTTGTTGGGGACAACACCTTGGAAGGCAACGAGGAAGAACTCAAGTCCTTCGATACCGTCATTCAGATTGACCAGATGCGCAACGCTAACCGCATAGAAGGTCGCATGGCGGATCAGAAGTCCATCGTGAACTTCCGTCGTCAATCACGCGATAAGCTTGCCTATTGGCTTGGTGATCGCATTGACCAGCTCGCTTTCCTGACGCTGTCCAGTCTTCCCTATACGCTCAACACCAATGGTTCCACTCGTACCTCCACTGTCCTTAACGATCTGGAGTTTGCTCCTGACGCTGGGACTGTGGCCCCAACCGCTAACCGCTCGTTCTATCTGGATACTGCCGGTGGCTTGGCGTCCGGTACTGGCTACGATGCGGCTGACGGCGCGCTCACTACCCTGACTTACAAGTCGCTGGTTCGTGCCAAGGCTGCCGCCAAGGACAGTTATCTCAAGCCCCTTCGCGGCAAGGGTGGGGAAGAGCTGTTCATGGTGTTCGTGACTCCCCAGGGTATGGCGGACCTTCGCCTCGATTCTGACTTCTTGGCTAACATTCGTAACGCTGGTGTGCGTGGTGACAAGAACTCTCTGTTCTCCGGCGCTTCAAGCGTTATGGTTGACGGCATGATCGTCCATGAGTTCCGCCACGTCTTCTCTAACGAGCAGGCGTCTGCGCCCGACCGTTTTGGCGTAACCTCTGGCGCTGACATTGGTCAGCGGGTCCTGTTCTGTGGTGCTCAGGCGCTGGGTATGGCCGATATTGGCCCTGCTGAATGGGTCGAAGACGAGTTCGACTACGAGAACGAGGTGGGCATCTCGATTTCCAAGATTCTTGGTTTCCTGAACCCGCAGTTCGAGGGCAACCCGGCCTACTACTCTACGAAGGAAAACTTCGGTGTAGTGACCATCGATACAGCGCTTTCTGTATACGCCTAATCACCCGGCAGGGCTGGCTTTGGGCGGTGGTAACCCGCCGCCCCTTTTTGGAGCATAGATATGTCTGAGCAACACAAGCTCTACATTTCCAGCCGGGACGTAGTGATTGTCAACGGTCGGGGTCCATCGGCACTGTTTCGTGCCGGTGTTCCTCGGCCTTTGCGTTCCTCCTTGGTCAATGTAGCTATCGGCAAAGGCATCACTGCCTATGCGGATGGCGATACAACACCACGCGGTTCCCAAAGCGAACCGGTGCAAGCGTCAGAAAAATCCAATATAGGGCAGATTGCTTCTTCTATTCGCGCTATTATGGATCGTGGCAGCAAAGGCGACTTTACGGCTTCCGGCTCTATCCGAATTAGCGCTTTGGAAAAAGAGGTTGGTTTTAATATCGATGTCGATGATCGCGACGCTGCCATGGCGACGATCGATGCGGTCAACGAGTGAGGTGATGTATGGCTGTGCAGGCGAGTGAGATTCTTGAGCGGGCTCAAACGCTCATCCAGGACAATACCGGCGTTCGTTGGCCGTTGCCCGAGTTGGCAGGTTGGTTAAATGACGCCATGCGCGAGGTAGCACTGCAAAAGCCGTCTGCCTCTTCCAGTAGCGCCGTTCTGGATCTGGTGACGGGTACTCGTCAGACAATCCCTGTCGGTGCGTTAATGCTTCTTCGTGTTGTTCGTAATTTGGAGTCGGCTAGTACCGACGGCAACCGCATCGGCAAACGGGCCATTCGTCTTATTAACCGGGACGTGTTGGATACTCAGCATCCTGACTGGCACGACGAGTCTGTTGTGCCGCCCGAGATTCAAGTCAAGCATTTCATCTTCGACGAGACTGATCCCACGTCGTTCTACGTCTATCCGGCGAGCGATGGTACCGGGAAGGTCGAGGCCTTGATCTCTCAGTCTCCCACGCCTGTGGCAGCTACTGGTCTTTCTCTCACTGACTATGCCATGGATTTGCCGCTTCCTGATATTTATGGCAACGCGGTTCTTGACTACGTGCTCTACCGTGCATACTCCAAGGACGCCAGCTTTGCCGAGAACATGGATCGGGCTGGCTTTCACTTCTCGGCGTTTGCCAATTCTCTGGGCATCAAGTCCGCTCGCGAGCAGGATCAGTCAGCGTCTAATGCCGGGTTCCGGGTTACTCGCGACCGTGTTGGGAGCCCAACAAATGCTGGCGCTTGATGAATTGCTCTTGGGGGATGTCCTGGTAGCAACTCCAGGTTGTCCTGATATGACGGCCGAGCGAGCTATTTCACGTGCTACTCGGCAGTTTTGTCGTGACAGCGAGGCGTGGCGCCATACGACCGATGGTCTTGCCGTCATTGCTAATCTTCGCGAGGTCTATCTTGATTTGCCTACTGATACGGCGCTGCATCACCTTTATTGGGTGACGCTCGACAAGGAGCCGTTGACAGGCGTGTCGTTTCGCAACCTCAGTGACCGTGTGCAAAAGCCTCGTCGGTATGCGTTGACTACCGAGGGGCGATTGCATCTTGACCCTATCCCTAGCGAAACCACGGTTATGGGCCTAGTGGCCCACATGTCTTTGGTCCCCGTCATGGGGGCGTCTATTCTCCCTGATGAGCTTGAACCCTACCTTGAAATGGTCCAGTCGTTGGCGGTCGCTAAGCTGTTGTCCATGCCAAGTGTCGAGTGGCGTGATCGTCGAGGGGCGAGCGATGCGATGAGCTTTTACCAGGATGCGTTGCGCGATGCACGTCGGCAGGGCAACCAGTACAATCAGCCAATTCATCGGAAGGTTGCGTATGGCGGTATCTGACTTTATTTTGGTCGAAACACGTGAGTCCCTTCGCGAGTGGTTCGGTCTGATTGACGAGGGCGTAGAAGCGATTGAGGCGCGTCGTAACAAGCGTATCGCGATCGGTGCTGACGTCTTCACTGCTGTCGTCAATAAGGACGTCGATTTGTACCTCATTCGCGTAGACGAGGAGGTCGTCGGCTTTTTAACGTCTTGTGTCAATGTTGGGATTCTTGGTAGCCATCGGCTTTTTATATGGATGCTTTACCTTCGTCCGGGTACCCCTGATATTGGGGGCGAGGTCGATGCCGAGGTAGACCTTATCGCTGCCGAGAATGGTTGCTCTGGAGTCGATTTCACCACGGCTCGTCCTGCTTGGCAGCGCAGGCTGGCCAAGTACGGCTACGTTCCGGAAACGATCACTTTCTCTAAGGAGCTCAGTTATGGATAGTCCTACACCCAAAAAGCCGGAGATGTCCATCAGCGAAAAGACGCAGTTGGCGGCGTCCGCAGCCGAGTGGCGTCACTACAAGCGGCAGTTTCAGCCTATCGAGGAGCAACAACTGTCGGATTCCGCCAGGGATTTTAGCGATCGTGCAGAGGCCCAGGGCAATTCTTCTGTGTTTCGTGCTGGTACTGGGTCACTTCAGGCTGCTGCCTTTACAGGTGGTGTTAGCCGCTCGGCTGGTGCGGTTGGCGGCGCCTTGACCTCTTCCGGCGTAAGCGCTGTCGGCGCCGAACGATCTGAACGCGACAAGCGCATGGCGGGCGCTATCGGTATTGGTCGCAAGATTGCTACCGATACGCAAAGTTCGCTTTCTAGCCTCGCGCAGTCTGGGGCTAACACTGCCATTGCCGAGATGCAGAACAAGCTCAAGGTTGATACCGCACGCAGCAGTGCCAGGGCGAAATCGTTAGGTTCGCTGGCCGGCGCCGGGGCGGCTGTGTATGCTGACAGTCTGGACCAGGACCCTTCTGATGTTGAGGTCGTCGACTTGAGCACCACGCTGACTGACTTCAGCGGTCTGCTACGGGAGTAGGTTATGGGTTTTGCTAGTGAAGTTGATACCGGCGGTTATGGCGGCGGCTTTGGCGGCGAGGTCGGCGGATACAGTGGCGGGTTTGGCGGCAGGGTTGGCAATGGTCCGGTAGGCCCCGGCTCCAGTCGTGCTGGTGGTAGCGCCGGTCAGGCTGCTAACGAGCTCGAGGCTAAGCTACAAAGCGGCAGTTTTATGAGCGAGGCGGAGAAGCAAGAGCTTCTGGATCTCAGGAAAATGCTCGAGGGCTCTGACATTACGCCTTCTGGAATTACGTCAGAGGACGGGGAGTTCAAGCTTCGTACCGACATGTCTGACGAGGATGCGAAAAAGCTTGGCGCACAGGTTACTCGCGAACAGTTCGAGCGGTACATGAACGAGTTTGTACCGCGGGAGAACCAGCTGATTAGCTCACTCGGTAACCGCGATGCGTTTTCGGAAGGCGGCGCTCAAGCCGATGCCGGTCGCTCTCGCGCCGCCCTCGAGCGCATGCGTAGCCGTTACGGTACGTCATTGTCTTCTGGCCAGCAGAGTGCTGAAAACCGCCAGACAAACAACGCTACGACGCTTGCCGATATTAGCGGTACGAATGCCGGTAGGCAAATTGATCAGGACCGCGACTATAACTTGCGCAGCTCGCTGTTGAATATCGGCAACAACCTTAGCTCCAGTGCTACATCTGGCTTAACTGATGCGGCTATCAATGAGCAAAACCGCCAGAACGCTTTTAATCGAGCGGAGGCCGCTGCCGATGCGCAAGATGCCCAGAATACGACGTCAACAATCAGTACCTTAGCCACTGTTGGCGCCATGATTTATTAAGGAGTTTCCATGCCTCTTGCTAACGGTTTAGCCTCTGCGGTCGATACGTTTGTCGCGGTCCGCAACGAGAACCGCCGGTCCCAGCTCCACGATCTCAAGATCGAGGGCGCTGGGCTTGTTAACGAAGGTCGTAGGATGGATAACACGTTCGCTCGAGAGTCCTATGGCGCGCGCTTGCGTCAGGAGCAAGGC
>Ga0207995_100404_pt1 | contig 16602 bp, 15 predicted proteins | sample AntDeeMetag022AM_FD_184759 | JGI IMG/M metagenome (GOLD analysis project Ga0207995, IMG submission 184759) | Saline lake microbial communities from Deep Lake, Antarctica - Antarctic Deep Lake Metagenome 022AM (SPAdes) (version 2) | ecosystem: Environmental > Aquatic > Non-marine Saline and... | reverse complement strand
GACCAGCTCGCCCATGTAGAGAACGTTCTCGCGCAATGCTTCCAGCTGTCGTTGGTAGTCGTCTCGTGGCATTAGCCGAATTTCCCCGTAATGTAATCCTCGACCCGGTCGCTCTCAGGGTTCTCGAACACCTTGTCGGTGTCGTCGAACTCCACCAGCTCGCCGCCCGTCAGGAAGACGGCGGTTTTGTCCGAGATGCGGGCCGCCTGCTGCATGTTGTGCGTGACGATAACGACGGTGTACTCCTCTGCCATCTCCGCGATGAGGTCCTCTATCTGGGAGGTGGCGACGGGGTCGAGCGCTGAGGCAGGCTCGTCCATCAGCACGACCTCCGGGTCGACGGCGATCGCGCGAGCGATGCAGAGCCGCTGTTGCTGGCCGCCTGAGAGGTCAAGTCCAGATTCGTCCAGCCGGTCTTTGACCTCATCCCAGAGGGCGGCCTTCTTGAGCGCGTTCTCGACCTTCTCATCGAGGTTCTCCGTGTTGTCCTGTAGTCGCAGACCGTAGGCAACGTTGTCGTAGATGCTCTTGGGGAAGGGGTTCGGCTGCTGGAACACCATCCCGATGCGGCGACGGAGCGCCACCGGGTCGACGTCGTCATCGTAGACGTCTTTCCCGTTGAACAGCATCTCCCCTTCGACGCGGGCGACGTCGATGAGGTCGTTCATGCGGTTGATACACCGGAGGTAGGTGGACTTCCCACAGCCCGAAGGCCCAATCATCGCGGTCACCCGCTTTTCGGGAATCTCCATATCGATGGATTGGAGCGCCTGCTCCTCACCGTAGAAGACGCTCAGATCCCGACTCTCGAGGATGGTCCGCGCCTCGGGCCGGTCCTCCAGGTCGCGACCCTCTAACCCCGCGGTGGGGCCGGCCGCGTACGGTTCGTCGCTCGCCTCGCCGCTCATATTGTTGCTCATTGATTCACCGTTGTTGATATTTGTTCCGCACGAAGATGGCGATGGAGTTCATCGTGAGCATCGCCGTCAGTAGCACCACAATCCCTGCTGCCAGTACCGTCGTGTAGAACTCGGGGCTAGCGTAGGTCGAAGCCCAGACGTAGAGTTGGAGCGGCATCGCACCAATGGTCGAGGACCACGAGTCGGGCACGCCGAACACCTGCGCTGCGCCGATGACGAGCAGCGGGGCCGTCTCCCCAATCGCTCGGGAGAGTGCCAGAATCGTCCCCGTCAGAATCCCCGGGAACGCCCGGGGCAGCACGACGTTCCGAACGGTCTGCCAGCGCGTGGCCCCCATCCCGTAGGAGGCCTGCCGCATCGAGTCCGGAACCGAGCGGATGGCCTCCCGCGTCGAGATGATGATGATGGGGAGGATGAGCAACGCGAGTGTCGCCCCTGCCACGATCAGCGTCCCCGAGCGCGCCCCACCGTAGCGGACGAACAGCCCGAGTCCGAGCAGGCCGTACACCACAGAGGGGACACCCGCGAGGTTGCTGATGTTCACGTCGACGATTCGGGTGAACGTGTTGTCAGGTGCGTACTCCTCTAGGTAGACGGCTGCGCCGACGCCGACCGGGAACGAGACCACGGCGACGACGAACATCAGGAGGACGGTGCCGACGATGCCTGGGTAGATACCCACTTCACGTGCGTCACCGCTCTGGACGGTGCTGGTCAGGAACGACCAGTCGACCCAGGACTCAGGGCCAGCGAAGCCGACCGCTGAGACCAGGGCCGCACCGAGCAGTGAGCCGCCGACGAGCACCGCCGGGAGCAACAGCCCGTGGCGGAGCGCTGGGCGCTCTGTCACGACAATCGCGACGTAGAGAGCCGTCGGAACGCCCGCAAAGAGCGTCAGAACGACTGCCGGAATCGCGCCGAAGCCAGTCGCGGTTCCCAGCGGGCCAGCGGCGCCAACAGCGAGGAAGGCAACGAGGCCCGCGATTCGGCCCTGGCGTTGCCCCCACCGGTCACTCAGATTGCGGGCCAGTAGTAGGCTGGCCGGGAGACCGAGGGTGATGAGGAGGACGACCCATCCAGAGGGGACCGTCGGGAAACTCTGAATCAGGCCGGGAATCACCAGCAGCGAGCCAATCGCCGAGCCGCCGATCAGCGCGACATTCGCGAGGAACGGGAGGTCGACAGTCGGCTGCTGCAGGATGGCGAACACGCCGACTGGCACCGCGAAGGCGACGACGAAGGCGAGCCAGACGAGTGTTGGAATGACGTCGATGAACAGCGCTGCGATGGCGCCAGAGTAGAGCGACGCCAGCACTGGCAGGAAGAATCCAACCAGCCCCGTAGTGAACGTCGCGTAGCCGCGCTGAAGACACCACCAGCCGGTCGCAAGCCCTGGCAGGACGAGCGTCAAGAAGAACGTCAAGTGCCAGCCGGGGTCGGCCGACAGCGGCTGGATGGCGTCGTTGAAGACGTAGACCAGCAGGAAGCCGAGGGTGACGATTCCCACGAGCGTGGAGGCGAGCAGCAGGTAGCGGAACGCGATACCCACCCGACGACTGACCTGGCCGAACTCGTTTGCGGTGTCGGCCGCCATTATTCGTAGGCCTCCTTGTAGCGGCGGGCAATTGCGTCACTCAGGATGTTCATCACCAGCGTGATGATGAACAGGACCAGCCCAACCGCGAACAGGCTGCGGTAGGCCAGCCCACCGCCAGTGATATCGCCAGTGAGTAGTTGAATCATGGCTGCGGTCATCGTCATCCCCGGTTCGAGGTAGGTCGCGGGGTCGAGCAGGCTCAGGTAGGAGCCAATATTCGTGGGGTCGAACTCCCGGGCGAGTGAGCCACCGGCCAGCGTCACGGCCATCGTTTCGCCAATCGCTCGCGAGAGCGCGAGGATGAACGAGGAGACGATGCCCGACAGCGCTGCCGGGACGACCACGCCAACTGAGACATCGTATTTGGTGGCGCCCATCCCGTAGCCGGCCTGTCGGAGATCGTCCGGCACGGCGCTCATGGCGTCCTCACTGACGGATGCGACCATCGGGAGGATCATGATGCCGACGACGACGCAGGCGGAGGCGACGTTGAAGAAGCCGATTTCGGGGAAGAAGGTGGAGAGTGCCGGGGTGATATACGCCACCGCAAAAATGCCGTAGATGATGGAGGGGACACCGGCCAGCACTTCGAGTGCGGGCTTGAGGTACGAACGCGCACGGGGACTGGCGTACTCACTGAGATAGAGTGCCGTCCCCACCCCCAGCGGGATGGCGATGAGCCCCGAGCCCAGCGTGACCATCACCGTCACCGCGACAAGCGGTGCGACTCCCAGATTCGGTCCTTGGAGCCCCCATTCCATACCCGTGAGGAACTCGGTAATCGTGGCAGTCTCGCCGGTCACACCCACCAACGGGGCAGAGATAGCGAAGAACTTCGCTGCCTCGAACACCAGCAGGACAACGATACTCAGCGTGGTGACCACAGACAGCGCCGCACAGCCGAAGAAGAACGCCCGCGCGAGCAGCTCGCGCGAGGAGTTCTCGGTCCGGCGTGTCAGCCCCTCCGTGGACCGGTCCCCGCTCATTGTGAGTGTATCATCGGTGTATCGTGGAAAAAGCGCTTCGTTGCGCCCCCGACGCCGAAATCAGTTGGCGGCGGCGTCGATTGCGTCCTCGAGCGTGCTCATCGCATCCTCCATCTCCGACTCAGAGTTGGGGACGTAGCCAACCTCGCCAGCGACAACCTCCTCGTTGGTGGTGTTTTCCACCCAGAACTTCGCGAACTCGGCGACCTGCTCCTTCGTCAGTGAGGACTGGGCAACGTAGGTGAACAGCGGGCGCGAGAGCGGGGCGTACTCCCCGCTCTTTGCGGTTTCGAGGCTCGGCTTCACACAGCCGTCGCCGTTGTCGACGGCCAGTGCAGTCACCTGGTCGGTGTTCTCGGAGTAGTAGGCGAAGCCGAGGTAGCCGATGGCGTACTCGCTGCGGTTGACGCCGTTGATAATCTGGTTGTCCTGTTCGGTGGATTGGTAGTCCGTACGGTGGGCGGTCTCCTCGCCCAGAATAGCCTCGATGAAGTAGTCGAACGTGCCGGAGGCGTCGGTCGGGCCGAACAGTTCAATCTCCTCGTCGGGCCAGTCGCTGTTGACCTCGTTCCACGTCGTTGGCTTGCTCTCAGCCGACCAGATCTGTTTGAGCTCTTCAACGGTGATACAGTCGTCCTCGCCGAACCAGTCGGCCTCGGGGTTGACGACGACGGTCAGCGCGTCGGTCGCGACCTTGAGTTCGACGGGGGTGACGTCGTTACCTGAGCACTGGTCTACCTCCTCGGATTTGATGGGGCGCGACGCGTTGTTGAAGTCGGTGTCACCGGGGCAGAAGTAGTTCGCGAACCCACCGCCGCTCCCCGTCGACTGCACCGAGATATCGACGTTTTCGTGCTCCTCGACGAACCGCTTGCGCATCGCGACCGAGAGGGGGAACACCGTCGAGCTCCCGGCGATCCCGATATCGCCAGAAAGGCTCCCGGAGTCCTCGGTCCCGGTGTTGTTGCTCGTACAGCCAGCCGCGGCCACCGCACCCGTTGTGGCCGCACCAGCTAAGAACGTCCGCCGAGTCAGGTCAGCGTCGGTTTCGGGCATCATCAGTAGCAAACAGGGTCGAAGGTAAGTACCCTCCTATGAACGCTATATAGCACTATATATGTGAAGTATCCACACGGTAGCGTGGTGTCTACTCGCTGTCGACCCTTCCACAGGGGCCTCTCTGCCCCGGATTTCGTTCTGATCGAGCGACAGACACAGGCCTGAGAGCCCATCGGATTCCGATCGACTTGGGTATGAAAATCGGCCACTATATAGGCTATCTCTGGGGTTTATCTGTCTGTCCCGTCGTACCCACTGTATGGCCGAGACACGGAAGGTGCAGGTGACCGGCGGCTCGACGTTTACTGTCTCCATCCCGAAGGGGTGGGCGACCGAGAACGACGTCGAAGCCGGCAGTCGCGTCGCCTTCCACCCCGAAGGAGACTCGTTGGTGCTCACGCCCGCAACCGACGGCAAACGGACCGAGGGGAGCATCGATATCGCGGGACTCACCGGTGAAGAACTTCGGCGCGTCGTGATGACGATGTACGTCTCCGGGTTCGACGTCATCACGTTCCGGGCCGACCGGGTCACCACCGACCAGCGCCGCACCATCCGGGAGGCGACCCAGGGACTCGTTGGCCTGGAAGTGCTGGAAGAAACGGGAGACCGCGTGGTCGTCCGGGATTTGCTCGATTCCTCGGAGCTATCGGTCCACAACGCGGTCGACCGGATGCGCCTCATCGCGGCGTCGATGCTCGAGGACGCGCTGACCGCGCTGGCTGAGCCTGACGCCGATCTCGCGCGAGACGTAATCCACCGCGACGACGACGTGGACCGCCTCTATATGGTCGTCTCCAGAATTTTCCGCTCGACCCTCCGGAGCCCACAGGCTGCTGTCGAACTGGGACTCCCCCGAGAGACCTGTTTCGACTACCACTCGAGCGCTCGCCAACTGGAGCGCATCGCAGACCACGCAACCAAGATTGCGCACCTCTCGCTCGAATTTGACAGCGCGCCCCCCGAGGACGTGGTTGAGTCACTTCAAGAGCTGCAGGTCGCCGCCGCGGAGGTCATCGAGGACGCGACGGCTGCGCTGGTCGCCGACGATGCCGAGGAAGCGACTCGGCTGGCCAACGGCGCCCGCGAGCGCGTGCGAGAGTTGGACAGTAATGCGCGGCACATCGACGAACTGCTGCGGGAACTGGATCCCGTGCGCGCCCAGATGCTCGGGCTGATTGTCGACTCGCTCTCACGGGCGGCTGACTACGGCGGGAATATTGCTGAGACGGCGCTGCAGAAGGCGGCTCCGACACCGTAGTAGTAGGGAAACAGTGAGTTCTGTATATCTCGCCCTATCGCCAATCCAGGAGATCCATGCCGGAATTTTCGGCGCTCCAGAATCACTCTGTCTTGACGAACTCTGCAGTCCCGTCCTGGTCAATGGTAATCCGATACGTTTCGTAACTGAACTCGATTTTCATCTGAGCCTCAGGATCAGGTGGTTGCGAGAAGAGGTTATCAAGCATCCAATCTACACAATGATACATCGTGGGTAATTTTGTGATGTCTATATCCTCGATATCAGCAATTATCTCTGCAATTTGAGGGGCCGGATTCTCTCGTTCGGGATCAAGTGTTCGTCGGATGATTTCCTCATCGAGATTCTCGGACATGGTCTTCAGTCGAATCTGTTTTTTTTCATAGATGTATTTACCAGATGCATACGTTCGCAACGTTGACGGCAGGTGTTTGAACGTCCGTTCTGGGAGAGACAGTCCAAATTCGTCCATAGGTACGGAACAAGGTGTTGGAGAAATCTCAGCAACCGAACCCCAAACCTGCCTAGCGGCCGCTCCAGACCGTCCTCTGAATCAAGAATCCGTCCTTCGGCCGGCTGGGAGAAACAGCGGCGGCTACGCAGTCCGGGACCTACAGAAAACGGAGCCCCACCTCGACCGCGGCGGTGACTCCGAATTCAGCTTATTCGTCGATGACGACCGCAGAGACCTGGCCGGTCTGGCCGGGTCGGGAGGTGACGCGGGCCGTGCCCGCGCTGGTCTCGATGACCGCGCCCTTCGTGATGATGTTTCGGCGGACGTAGTTGACGTTCGCGGGGTTCTCGCTCACGTCCTCGATTTCGGCCGCGACGGTCTCGTCGCCGTCGGCGACCTGTGCGACGTTCGTCGAAAGCGCGCGGAACTTCCGCTGGTTCCCGCGGGCGTCGACGACGCGGAATCGCGGCTCACCCACGGTGGTTTCGGTCGGCTCGTTGCCGAGCTGGTGGCGCTTCTTCTTGTGGAGTCGGACGCGGCGACCGCCGGTCCGCTTGCGTCGGGAGCGTCCCTGGTCCTGCATAGGTCTTAGGATGGCGAGCGAGCACTTGAAGCGTTCGACTCCGCTTCCGGTGGTGGGCTTCGCCGAACGAACGTGAGGCGAGCCCGCCTTCGAGCGGAGTCGACCACGTGAGGAACACACAGCGACTCCGGAGCGAGCATTTCTCACGTGCTCGACTCCCGGGTATGTGTGTTCCGTAGGAAACGGAAGTTTGTGAGGGCCATTGACCGCACTGCCGCTGCGACCGGCACCACTACCGCGGAGTTCCCATGACCACTTGTACAGCCCCACCTTCCGCCTCCAAGGCTTCAAGCCTCCCCAACCGACTCGTTCGGGGTTAATCCTCGCTCGTCCTCCAACAGAGCAAGCTCTCTCGTGCTCTCGTTCGCTGCGTCGCCGGCTTCGCCGGCTGCTAGCGGGATCTTCGATCCCGCACTGCTCACGAGAACCTCGCGCTGTCGCACGGGCGACCCACGAGTCGCCCGTGCGACCTGCCAGACCGATGGTCTGGCTCTGATTCACGCCACGAGGGCGTGAACGCTTCGCGCCAACCGCGGTAGGAGTGCCGTCGCCGTGGACGTTCGTGGTCGTCTACGGGAGAATAGCTCTCGTTAACGCGTGGGGAGGAGTGGGGAAGACCATCGCGGTGCGGTGCGGATCCTCCGTGTCCTTGGGAACTCCGCGGTGCTGTTGCGCAGGTGCTGTGCAGTCAATCCTCGCGAAACCGATGCTACGCTCGCCACCGCACACTCGCGATGCAGTCAATCCTCACAAAACCGATGCTTCCCCCGCCACGAATCCACGCACAAACCACGCAATGCACAACCCTTACCCCCCGTCCACTCCCTCGAAACGACGATGAGTTTGGAGGCCACCGTCGCCGTCCCGTTCCGCCAAGAGGGCCGCGATCAGCTCGGCGACGGCGAGTTCGTCGTCGCGCTCTCACTCGACCGGGACTGGTTCTCCCCCGACCAAGCCAAGCGCGTCGTCGACGTGGCGCTGGGTCGGGGGCTGCTCGCCCGCGAGGAGGGGAAGCTGGTCGCACAGTTCGACCCCGAAGAAATCACCATCCCTGAAGAGTTCGTCCCCGACGCTGACGTGCTCCGGGAACAGAGCGCCTTCGAGCAGGTCCTCGAGAAGCTGACCACCGCGGGCGTGGAGAAACAGGAGGCCGTCGCCGGCATCAACGTGCTCCAGCGTGAACTCGGCCTCACCATCGAGGCCGCCGCCGTGGTTTATGCCCGACGGCGGGACGTCGACGTTGGTGAAGCTGCCGTCGCCGCACGCGAGAAACTGCTGGAGGAGCGCTAATGGCTGCCGACCGAGTCCGAGACGGTCATCGGATTGCTGAGTTGCTCGCCTCGGAACTGGAGAGCGGCGAGACCCACGACGCGCTCGCTGTGACCGACGCCGACCCCGAGGTTACACCAACGCCCGACGGCGCACTCGCTTACCGCGTGCTCGACAGGCGCTCCGAGGAGGTCATCGCCGAGGTGTTCGTCCAGCCCGACCGGGCCTACGTGGAGTTTCGGGTCGCCCCCGAGACCGCCGCGAGCGCCGCCGAGGAGGCTGGGCTGCGCGTTCGTCCGAAAGCCGTCCAGCCGCCCCAAACCGTCGTCTTCGTCGAGGACGGCGCGCAGGTGAAATGGGTGCTCGGAGCCTTCACAGCGGTCATCGACCCCGCGCCCGACGGAGGGTAACGCTTTTTCCCCGACGCATACAGCAACGAGCGTGAACGAACCGAGCGCCGCAAGCAGCCTCCTGCCGCTCCAGAGTCTCGGCAGCATTCTCGACTCGGTTGTCGACCTGTTCAACCAGCTGGCCCCCCAGTGGGGGAACTCGCCGGCCTGGAGCGTCCTCGTGCTGCTCGCGTTCGCGGCTATCGGCTACGGTGTCTCCAGGTACGCCGTGCGGCTGCTCGGCCGGCCAATCGCTCGCCGCTTCCGCCGTCAGAGCGTCGCCCAGACTGCCCTCCGGGTGGTCCGGCTCTCCATCACGCTGTTTTTCGTCCTCATCGGTTCCGGCCTGGTCGGCCTCGAACTGGGCAACATCGTTCTCTCGGTGACGGTGTTCTCCGCCGTCGCGGGTATCGTGCTCGCGCCGCTGGTGGGTTCGATCATCAACGGGCTGTTCCTGCTCGCCGACGAGCCCTACGAGATCGGGGATATGGTCGAACTCGACGACGGCACCCGCGGCTTCGTCGACGATATCACCATCCGGTACACCAAGATATTCACGCTTGACAACACGTTTTTGGTGATGCCCAACGATGTGATCCGGGACAAGCGGGTCATCAATCTCTCCGCGGAGGACCAGCGCGCGCGACTCTCACTCCAGGTGCTCGTGACCTACGAAAGCAACGTTGCCGCCGCCCGGTCGCTCATCGAGGAGGCCGCCGCGGGGACGGAAGGGGTCATCCGCGGCGGCCCCGACATCCGCATCGGCTCGGCACGATACCCCTCGAGCCCTACCTGCTACATCGATGAGTTCGGCGACAACGGGGTGTTGCTGACGCTTCGCTACTGGGTCGAGCGCCCCTACAAGATATTGACCGCGCGCTCGGGAGTCCAGACAAACATCTGGGACCGGCTCGAGGAGCGCGACGTGGCCGTGGAGATGGCCTACCCGCACCAGCATCTGGTGTTCGACGATACCAGTGGCGAGGCGAAGGTGGCCGTCCGCGAAGGCGACGACGAGCCAGCCGAGCCCGTCGAATCCGCTGCCCTGAGCGGCGACGGGTCGAAAGGGAAGGACGAGGAGTCTGACGAGGCCTAGCGCGCGCCCGCGCGCCGCGACCGACAGCTTTTGTACCGCGAAGGGCCAACCCCAGCTATGACCACGGGTATCGCGGTACTGAACTTCGGAGAGCCGGGCGCGGCTGACCGGGAGACCGTCGTCGACTATCTCGAACGCATCTTCCTCGCCAACATGGATATCGAGGGCGAGACCACTGAGGAAGCGGCCCGCGAGCGCGCCCGCTCGCTGGCCGAACGCCGTGCCCCCGGCCTGATGGAGGAGTACGAGGAGATCGACGGCTCCCCGCTCAACGCCCACGCCGAGCGCCAAGCCGACCTCCTCGAACAGGAACTCAAGGACCGCGGCTACGACGTCGAGACGTTCCTCGGCTTCCAGTTCATGGAGCCGTTCATCAGCGACGCCGCCGGGGCCGCGAAAGACGCCGGCGTCGACCACCTCGTCGGCCTGCCTGTGTACCCGCTCTGTGGCCCCTCCACCACGGTGCAGTCCCTTGAGAAGCTCGCGGCCGCCGTCGAGGAGCTCGCGTGGGATGTGGAGTACGACGAACTCACGGGCTATCACACCCACTCCGCCTACGCCCGACTGCGCGCCGACAACATCCGGCGGACCCTCGACCGTGCGGGGCTCGAACTCGACGAGGATACGCGCCTAATCTTCTCGGCCCACGGCACCCCCACCTACTACCTCGACGAAGGGAGCCGCTACGTCCAGTACGTCGAGGAGTACTGCGACATGGTCGCCGGGATGCTCGGCAACCCCGACTACGAACTGGGCTACCAGAACCACGCCAACCGCGACGTGGAGTGGACCCAGCCCGACGTTGAGGACGTCGTCGAGACCATCGACGCCGACCGAATCGTCGTCGACCCGAGCAGCTTCATGCACGAACAGAGCGAGACGCTCTCGGAACTCGACGTGGAGCTTCGCGAAGAGGCCGAGGAGCGCGGCATCGAGTTCACGCGCGTCCCCGTCCCCTACGACGACGAGCGGTTCATCGGCCTGCTCTCTGACATGATTGAGCCGTTCGTCGCCGGCTTCGACCCGGACCTCTACGGCCTTCAGCAGTGTACGTGCCGGCCGGAGCCGAACACGATGTGTCTGAACTCTCGCAGGAACGAATGAGCCCCACCCCTCCCGAAACCGAGAATCCGGCGGCCGATTTCGAAGCCGCAGGGACGCCTCGCGTCGCCGTCATCGGCGCCGGTATCACGGGGCTCTCGCTCACCCACGCACTCGCAGAGCGCGGCGTCGAATCGGTTAGCTACGAAGCCACCGGCAAGGTGGGCGGGGTCGTCCAGAGTGAGAAAATCGACGGTCACGTGCTCGAAATCGGCCCACAACGATTGCGCCTGACCGATGCCATCCGGGCGATGGTGACCGACCTCGACATCGCCGACGAGCTGGTGACCGCCGCCGACGACCTGCCGCTATTGGTCTACGCCGACGGCAAACTCAGAGAGGTGCCCCGTTCTCCGAAGGCGTTCCTCCGGACGGACCTGCTCTCCTGGCAGGCCAAACTCCGGCTGCTCGCCGAGCCACTGACGAGCGACATCGACCCGGAGGAGCCCGCCGAGCGCGCGTTCGTCCGGAAGTTCGGGACCGAGACCTACACCAACCTCATCTCGCCCATCTTCGGCGGCACCTACGGCTCGGACCCCGCCCAGATGCCCGCGAAGTACGCACTCAAACCCATCATGGGGCTGGAGAAACGCGACGGGAACCTACTCCGTCCGGCGCTCTCGCGAATCTTCTTCGACGACGGCGAGACGCCACCTCCAGCGACGTTCGAGTCGGGGCTCCAGCGGCTCCCGGAAGCGCTTGCCGAGCGGTACGAGGACCGCGTCCGGATGGAGACGCCAGTCACGGAGATCGAGCGGGCAAACGTCGACCAGGACAACGAAGACCGAGAATGGCTAATCCATACCGCCAACGGCACCGAACAGTTCGACCGAGTCGTCGTGACGACGCCAGCGGGCGTGACCGCTGACCTCGTGGAGGGCGTCGACGAGGCGTCCGCCGCGGCGCTCCGGGAACTCAACTACAACCCACTGGTGCTGGTCCACCTCCACAGCAAGGCCGTCGCCGATGGCTTCGGCTATCAGGTGCGCCGGACGGAGCCGCTCAAAACACTTGGCGTGACGTGGAACGCCAGCCTGTTCGGTCGTGACGGGCTCTACACCGTCTTCATGGGCGGGATGCACGACCCCGGGGCCATCGACCGCGACCCCGAAGAACTGGGCGAGACCGCGGCCGCGGAGTTCGAGCAGGTGATGGGTGTCGAGGCGGCGGTGCTCAACGTCGCGCGGATACCGAAGGCGTTCCCGGCCTGGGACCGGTCGTGGGCGGCCAGCGAACGGGTCGACTTGCCAGACGGCATCACGCTGGCGACGAACTACACGGGGAGAATGGGGCTCCCCGCTCGCGTCAGGGAAGCCCGAAAGCTCGCGGGCGAACTCTCCCAGTAGCTACTCCCAGCTCCAGTTTTTCGCTGTCTCGACGAACGCCTCCACCCCCTCGATGGGGGTGTCGCGGTTGACGCCGTGGCCGAGGTTCAGGATGTGGCCCTCGGGGCCAGCGTCGCGGATGATCCGCGAAGTGCGTTCCTCGACAGTCTCTGGGTCCGCGTAGAGCAGCGTCGGGTCGAGGTTCCCCTGTACGGGCGTCTCGCCCAGTTGTGCGCGGGCCTCGGCCATGTCGACGGTCCAGTCGAGCCCGACGATGTCGGCACCGGTGGCTTGCAGACTCTCCAGCCGCCCGCCCATGTTCCGGACGAACTCCACCGTCGGCAGGTCGACGCTGTCGATGATTTCCGTGTGCAGTGGCAGAACGTACTCCTCGTAGTCCGCCGGCGGGAGGACGCCCGCGTAGGTGTCGAACAGCTGAATCGCGTCGGCGCCGTGGTCGGCCTGCATCTGGAGATACTCTGTGACCACGTCGGTGAACCGCTCCATGAGTTCCAGGAACGCCTTCGGGTGGCGAGCACGGAACTTTCGCACCTCCTTCCTGCCGCGGTCGGGGCCGCCGGCGACGACGTAGGAGGCAAGGGTGAACGGCCCGCCCGCGAAGCCGAGCACGGCGTCCTCGTCGGCGACGCTGTCGTCGAGGCGGTCCAACAGGTCCGCGACGAAGCCGAGTTCCGCACGCACGTCGCCGCGCCGGCGCGCGACGTCGTCGGGGCCCTCGACGGGGTTCTCGATAACCGGGCCGACGCCCGATTCGATATGGTAGTCAAAGCCCAGCGGTTCGAGGCAGGTGAGGATATCCGAGAACATCACCACGCCGTCGACGTCGTAGCGGTGGTACGGCTGGAGCGTAATCTCCTCGGCGATGTCGGGCGTCTCGATGGCTTCGCGGAAGCTGTACCGCTCCCGAAGTTCGCGGTACTCCGGCAGGTGGCGGCCGGCTTGACGCATCAGCCAGACCGGCGGGCGCTCGGTGCGCTCGCCGCGGGCGGCACGGACGAGCAGCGGGTCGGTCATGGCGCCAGGTTGGGCCGGCCGCCGTTAGTGCGTTTCCGTTCCCGCCACGGAGCAACACTTAACCGAGCCCGCGTGAATCACGTCACATACTCACATGGGCCTGTACGAGCGAATCCTCGTCCCCACTGACGGCTCCGCGGGCGTCGAACGCGCAGTCAGACACGCGGTCGACCTCGCCCAGGTCCACGGCGCGACAGTTCACGCCCTCTACGTCGTCAACGTCGCCAGCCACGCGACTCTCCCAATGGAGGGCGCCTTCGAAGGGGTCACGGAGATGCTCCTAGCCGACGCCGAGGACGCCGTTAGGATGGTCGAGGCGGTCGCCGACGACTACGACGTGCCCGTCGAGACCGCCATCATCGAGGGCACGCCAAGCACGGAAATCGTTCGCTACGCCGAGCGGGAGGGCTGTGACCTCGTCGTAATGGGCACCCACGGCCGCGGCGGCATCGACCGCCTGCTGCTTGGCAGCGTCGCCGAGAAGGTGGTACGTGGCTCGAACGTCCCGGTGCTGACGGTGCGCGTCGACGAGAAGACAGGCTCGGCGTACTGAGCAAGCGTCGAGGACACCGGCGGTTCGATGTAGGCAGCGGGGCGGGGCGAGTTCAGCATCCGGTAGCGCGGAGCCTCCGTCCTCAAGCGCGAGCCGAATGGCGAGCGGTAGGGCGGAGAGGAAGCGCGTTTGCGCACACCTTAAGCCCATCCGGAACGTTCCCTGTGACACTGCTGGCCTCGCACACGTCGGGGTTGGTAGGAGCCACCAGTAAACTGGCTCCTGTGGTGCGATTCCAACGCACCCGATACTCGGGAACGACGACCGCGAACGGGTTTTGACTCCCGTCCCCACTGTTGGGGTAGAGCGCGAGAACACCGGGAATTAAATCGGCGGGACAATCCACCGGACGGGTCGAAGGCGGGCCTGAAAGCCCCCGCCCGGCCAGTGGACGGTAATAAGAAGCCGGGCCGCGCCCATGCACGGGGTCGCGGGGCACAATGTCGGTTCGGCAAAGCCCCGCCCTCAAGGAGTGACCGACCGTCGCAAGGCGCAAGGGAGCGAGTAGGGTGGGGTAGTTTACACCGGGCGCAGATGCTCGCAGTCGCCCGCAGTCACCCGAACGCGTTCGCCATCGTCGGTTTCCACGATGAGCGCGCCGGGGAACTCGACGTCGATGGCTTCGCCGACCACGTCGCCACCGGGAGTCTCGACGCGAACGCGCTGGCCCAGCGTCAAGGCGTGCTCGCGCCAGGCGTCCAAAATCGCCTCGGGTTCCTCTCGCAGGTCGTCGAACGTCTCGAGCAGCCGCTGGGTGAACAGCCGGCGATCGACGGGTTCGCCCAGCTCTGTGTGCAGCGAGGTTGCGCCCTCGGGCAGGTCCGCAGCGTCGACGTTGGCGTTGATGCCGATTCCGACGATGAGCCAGTCGACCCGGTCGGCCTCGCCCTCCATCTCGGTCAGGATGCCACAGAGTTTGCGGCCGTCGCGTTCGGTGTCTGCGGATTGGTCGGGGGCACGCACGTCCTCAGACAGTCCGTCTGACTGGCCCTCGTTTGTCGGGTCCCCGGCTTCGCCGGCTGCGAGCGGGACCGAAGGTCCCGACCCGCTCACGAGGACGTCGTTGGGCCACTTGATGCTCGCGTCGACGCCCGCTTCCCGTGCCGTCCGGGTGACGGCGACGGCCGCCGCAAGTGTGTAAATCGGGGCGTGGGCGACGGGCCGGTCCGGATGGGTGATGATCGAGCAGTAGATGCCACCCGATGGCCCGGACCAGCCACGATCCAGTCGGCCGCGGCCGGCGGTCTGTTCGTCGGTGACGACGGCGACGTCCGAAGCGCCGTCTCCCTTCCGGGCCTCGCCAGCCGCGAGTTCGCGCGCCCGGTCGTTCGTGGAGGGGATCGCGTCGTGGAACTCGATATCGAACGGTGCCTCGAGGCCGAACGCGACGGCGTCGCCGCCGAACTCCGGGACCTCGGTGACGCGATAGCCGTCGTCGGTGCTCTCGATCCCGAACCCGGCTTCGCGAAGCGCCTCGACCTGTTTCCAGACCGCTGCCCGGGAGATGCCGAGCTCCTCAGCGAGTTCGGGACCGCCGACGGGGCCCGCCGCGAGCGCGGCGAGGAGCGCACGGCGCGTGTCAGTCATGGCTCTGAGTCGGGGTCGGCGGGCGCTTAAGCCCGCTGGCTGGGCGTTGCTCCCGGTTGCGGGGAGTTTGCTGTTCGCTCCTGTCGTTGTTCGCGGTTTTCGTGTTACACCTTCCAGCGAGTTTACCCAATTGCTCTCGTGACTCGCGTTTCCAGAGTTGCAGACAGCACCGCACGCTCGCGGTTCACTCCGTTCACCGCTCGCGTCTCGAGGGCAGTTTGCCGCCGTGGCCTGTGGGCACGGCGTTTTCCTGCCCTCGCGTGTTCGGAATCCTTTTGCCCCACTCGGCGGACCATCTGACAATGACTGCAGGTGGTCCGTTATGACGATGGAGGACCGCATCGAGGAACTCCGCGAGCGGCGCGCAGAAGCGCTGAAAGGCGGTGGCGAGGACCGCATTGAGCGCCAGCACGAGAAAGGGAAGATGACCGCCCGCGAGCGCATCGACTACTTCCTCGACGACGGCACGTTCAACGAGTTCGACCAGTTCCGCACCCACCGGAACCACAAGTTCGGGATGGAAGAAGAGCAGGTGTACGGCGACGGCGTCGTCACCGGCTACGGCGAGGTCAACGGCCGCAAAACGTTCGTCTTCGCCCACGACTTCACCGTCTTCGGCGGCTCACTCGGCGAGGTCTTTGCAGAGAAGGTCTGTAAGGTGATGGACAAGGCGATGCAGGTCGGCGCGCCCGTCATCGGGCTCAACGACTCCGCCGGCGCCCGGATTCAGGAAGGCGTGACGGCACTCGGCGGCTACGCCGAGATCTTCCGGCGCAATCAGGAGGCCTCCGGGGTCGTCCCGCAGGTCTCGGCCATCATGGGCCCCTGCGCGGGCGGAGCAGTGTACTCCCCCGCGATGACGGACTTCACCTTCATGGTCAAGGACACCAGCCACATGTTCATCACCGGCCCGGACGTCGTCGAGACGGTCACGGGCGAAGAGGTGAGCTTCGAGGAACTCGGCGGCGCCGTCACGCACGCCAAGACCTCCGGTGTCGCCCACTTCGCCGAAGAGAGCGAGGAGGACGCACTGGACAACATCCGGCGGCTGCTCTCCTATCTCCCGCAGAACAACGTCGAGGACCCGCCGCGGGTCGACCCCTGGGACGACCCCGAGCGTGCCGACGAGTCGCTCAACACCGTGGTTCCTGACGAACCGCGCAAACCCTACGACATCCACGACGTGCTCTCCTCGGTCGTCGACGAGGGGTCGTTCTTCGAGGTTCACGAGGAGTTCGCCAAAAATATCGTCGTCGGCTTCGCGCGACTCGACGGCCGCTCGGTCGGCGTCGTTGCGAACCAGCCCCGTGTGAACGCCGGCACGCTGGATATCGAGTCCAGCGAGAAGGCTGCCCGGTTCGTCCGGCACTGTGACGCGTTCAACGTC
>Ga0207995_100390_pt1 | contig 16988 bp, 16 predicted proteins | sample AntDeeMetag022AM_FD_184759 | JGI IMG/M metagenome (GOLD analysis project Ga0207995, IMG submission 184759) | Saline lake microbial communities from Deep Lake, Antarctica - Antarctic Deep Lake Metagenome 022AM (SPAdes) (version 2) | ecosystem: Environmental > Aquatic > Non-marine Saline and... | reverse complement strand
TGGGATCGCATCCCGTTCAAATTTACAGGTGCGCTCACAAATGACGAGCAGCGCGATGCGCCGTTACTGCTCGACATCGCGGATATTAACATTGCGCACTACCAGTCGAGCGCCGACCGCCGTGAAGCGTCGCACATCGTTGGTCAACCCATGTTGCACATCGACATTGGCGATATGAATCCAGCTGATTGGAGCGAGCTGAACCCTACGGGCATCCAGGTTGGTGCCCGGCGCGGCGTGCAGACCAAGGGTGGCAGTTTGTCCATGGTGCAGTCACAGCCCAACGATATGAGTCGTCAGGATATGCAGGACGCTGAGGTTCAAATGCTCGCTATCGGCGCGAGGCTGTTGACCGGCGGCGGGCAGAACGAAACGGCAGAGGCAGTGCGTGCCAGATCGGGCGCCGAGACTGCAAACTTATCAACGGTGGCGCACAACGTATCAGATGCCATTCGGGAATGCCTAACGTGGTGCCTAGAATTCATGGGCGGCAACGGCGAGCCAGTGTTCAAGCTTTCCCAGGAGTTCTACGCTGAGGAAGCCAACCCGCAGATGATTATGGCGATGATCCAGGGCGTTGACCGTGGCCTTGTTGCGGATACTGACTTTTTTGATTGGGCGCGCAAGCGTGGCCTAATCGACCCCGAGCGCACCGATGAAGAAGTGCGCGCTGATGCTCAGGCGGCTGGCAGCACTATCGGAGCATTCTGATGACTGCTGAAATGAAGTTGCTCGAACGACTGACCCGGCACCAGGTCATGCTTCAGCGGCTATCCGGCGGGCAGATCAAGCGCGCATTGCCGGTGCTGCGTCAGCTCGCCAGGGATCTCCGTGCGCGCATAGCGTCAGGCGAGGCCACAGAGTTCAGCATGGGGCGAATGACCACCTTGGAGCGCGATATACAGCTGATCGTCACCGAGGGCGTCGCAGGTATTCAGCAGCGCCTTCAACTAGACGATATTGCAACGCAAGAGGTCACGTTTGCCCAGCGCCTGCTGGGTGCAGCGGTGAGCGTCGACCTAGCTGAGGGTATTAACGCCGACCTGGTTGCAGCCATTACTACTCGCCGGCAGCTCACGTTAGTCTCAGGCGATACCGTTAAGCGCATCACTATTCCGCAGATGTTCCAGGAATTCAGTGAGGCGATGGGCAGCGATGCATTGAAGGCGGTGCGCGCCGGAGTGATTGAGGGCAAAACTCAGCAGCAGATGGCGCGCGGCGTTGCTGAATTAGTCACTACGCGCAGTCGCAGACAGGCCGAGACTGTCATTAGGACGGCTGTCAATGGCATCGGGGGCGCTGCACGCAACGAAGTCTATACGGCCAACGCGGACGTTCTGGACGGCGAGAAATGGACGTCTACACTCGACGGCCGCACCTCCGCTGTATGTCAGTCGCGCGACGGGCAGTTGTACGCCCTCAATAGCGGCCCACGACCGCCAGCCCATTTTGGGTGTAGGAGTTTGATGCGGCCCATTATCAAAGACGAGTACCGAATCAGCACCGTTGGCCAGCGTGCGTCGATGGATGGGCCGGTGTCGAATCAGCTTACGTATGGCGGATTCTTGAGCAACCAAAGCAAAGAGTTCCAGGATGATGTGCTCGGCCCTGCCCGAGCCAAGCTATTTAGATCCGGCAAGATCAAGATCAATCAGTTTGTTGACGATATGGGCCGAACGCTGAGTCTTGACGACCTAGCTGCACGCTACGACCTGACTATGCAGTAATGTGCACCACATCACCAAGAGCCCAGCCACCGAGCTGGGCTTTTTATGCCTGCGGGGCAGGCTGAACCAACAAGCGGGGCTTGTGACATGGCACTGAAGTTTAAAATTACCAAAGACGAATTCGAGGCGCTTGAGGAATCACAGCAGGCGCTTTACGCAGAAGATGGCGACGGCTACCAGCTGGAAGTTGACGGCATCGACGACGGCAAGGAGCTTAAAGAGGCCCTGCGCAAAGAACGCGAAGAACGCGCTGCCGCTAAGAAGCGCTCACAAGAGCTTGAGACTGAAAAAGAACAGGCAGAGCGCGAGCGACTAGAACAGCAGCAGGAATGGGAGCAGCTAGCCCGTACTGAGCGCGAACGTGCCGACACTCGTGATAAAGAGTTGTCCGAGCTACGCGACAAAGTGGCCAACGGTGAGCGCAACATGACGGCTGAGGGCGTAGTAGCGGGCCTCATTGACAAAGACGCAACCGGTGGCGTGCAGCGCTACAGCCTGCTGCGCAAAGAGGCGATGCAGTTTATTGCCCACACGCCTGAAGGCGTGAAAATCAACGGCCCGGATGGCGAGGCATGGGATGCCAAGCGGTTGGGCGTGTATCTATCAGAGCAGTATCCGTTCCTAGTGGACGGTAGCAAGGCGTCCGGGGGCGGTGCCCCAGGCTCGCAAGGCGGCGGGGCCGTCACAAAGCAGTTTGACCAGATGTCCGGGATGGAGCGCGTAGAGCTTCGCCGGAATAACCCTGCCGAACATCAGCGCCTAAAAGCCGCGCATGATGCGATTAATTAAGGAACAACCATGCCTACTATTTTATCTGATGTTGTATTTCGCGACGAACTGCGTGATTACATCGACGTTAACAGCACTGAGCGAACAGCGTTTTTTCAGTCTGGAATTCTGACTAGCAACAGCGATATGTCTACCCTGCTCGCCGGGCCGTCGAACACGTTTACTATCCCGTGGTGGGTAGACCTCGACGCATCTATTGAGTCTAACTACTCGAACGATGTTTACACTGATATCGCTGTGCCGCTGTCTGTGTCATCTGCCGATATGTCTGCGCGAGCCGCGTACCTGAACGAAGGCTGGGCGGCGATGAACCTAGTGAAAAACATCACTAAGCAAGATCCGCTAGAGTTTGTGGGTCGACGCCTGATGAGCTACTGGCAGCGCGTGGCGCAGCGCCGCACCATCGCTACCGCCGTAGGTATCTATAACGACAACGTAGACGCGAACGGCGGCGACATGGTTGTTGATGCAGGCGGCACAATTACTGCGGCTTCTATCATTCGTGCGCGCGGCACCATGGGCGATTACTCAGGCCAGATGGGCGGCATGAACGTCATCGCAATGCATTCTGCTGTGCATACCGAGCTGCAGATTCTCAACCTGATCGACTACACACCGATTGCTGACCAAGTGCCTGAGTTTGGGCGCTACCAGGGTATGCGTGTGGTTGTTGATGACAGTATGCCGCTAATTGCCGGTGTTGACACAGCGCCCGACAAATATCTCTCGATCATATTTGGCCCCGGCGCTATCGGTTATGCCGAGGAACAACCCGCTGGTGAAGATGGCCTTGACTACGAGCGCTCGCCCGACCGCGGCAATGGCGGCGGTGCAGAAACGCTATGGACACGCCGGAATTTCGTTATTCATCCGCTGGGCTTTACGTTTGAGGGCACTACTATCACCGGCACTCCGACGACTACGCGGCCTATTTCTGCTAACTGGTCTGACTTGGCGCTAGCCACCAACTGGACGCGCAAATTCGACCGCAAGCAGGTGCCAATGGCATTTGTAACTTCAAACGTAGCGGCGTAATCAACTGCTAGCCCTGCGGGGCTAGTAGCTCTAGAGGATTCATCTATGTCTACTGCAAAAGATAACTACATTGACCCCAATGCAAAAGCGCGCTGGGGCTTTGGCTCCGAAGGCGGGCAGGTCACTGTTGGTGACAAAACGGTTGGCGAGACTGGCGGCGTAGATAGCGTGCGCACTGACGCGACCCAAGATGCCGCGCGCAAGAATGGCGGCGGCACCAAGGCCAAGAGCAGCGACAAGTAACACTCAAGGCGTCCACGGGCGCCCTCTTATTTCAAAGGACAGCGAATGAACATCTACATTACTGTAGCCGACGTTACCGACATTCTAGGCGTTAGCTGGTTCGGCGATGGCGATGCTGATCTCGCTGTTCTGCAAGCCAACGCCTGGCTATCTGCCAAAGGCGTAGCGACGAATGACCCGGTTGACGCGGACGTTGTATTGGCGGGCGCATATCTGGCGAAAGAGGCGTCTATCAACGGCCTTTATGCTGACAGCGAGCCCACCGTTAAGCGCAAGCGCGTTAAAGCTGACAGCGTTGAGTCAGAAACCGAGTACATGGACGGCTATACCGCCCGCACGGGGCAACTTAGGTTTGTCCACGACCTGCTAAGGCCTTTCCTACCCGCAGGCGGCGGTTCTAACTTCGATGTACGGAGGGCTTGACATGGGTATTCGCTCCGATATTCAGACCGACATTGCCGCAGCGTTTGATACTGACCTAGCGGATACAGTCAGCCTCTTAGAGGGTGTGTTCACGCAATCGAGCGGTGAGTATGACCCGGCCACAGGGCAATACCCTACGATTACCACAAACTACCGTGGTCGCGGCGTATTGGGCGGGTTTCGCACGTTCGAGATCGACGGCGTTCGCATCCTAGCGACTGATTACAAGATCACCGCGCTGCAAAACGAGTTGTTGCTAACAGGCACCAGCTCCCCCGCTGTCCCGCGAGTCGATGACGTAATCAACGGCATGACCGTTATCGACGTGCAGCAAGACCCGGCAAATGCAGCTTGGTCGCTACAATGCCGAGGCACGCCAACATAGAGGGCGACTAAATGGCCTGGTCAAGACCACTATCAGGATTCGCTACCGAAGTTGAGCGCGACCAAAACAAGCGGTTACGCGGCTTTGCGCTCCAAGCACTATCTGGTGTGATTGAGCGCAGTCCTGTAGACACCGGCGCGTTTCGCGGCAATAACACCGTTTCCGTTGGCTCAGCAGATAACAGCGTAGACCCTAACGCCGCCGACCCATCCGGCACACAGGCGCTAAACGAGGGCATGCGAATCATCGGGCAAGTAAACGACGCGTTCGGCGTGATTTACATACAGAACAATCTGCCCTATGCCGAAAAGCTGGAAGCAGGGACGTCATCTCAGGCGCCAGGCGGCATCTATGCCGTGACACTCAACGATCTAAACGAGGCAGGCCGATGACGTTTGAAGAAATCCGCCTCGCGGTCGAATTCCACATGGCCGGATGGAACGGCCCGCCAGTGGCTTACGATGGCACGCGAAACTCACCAGCTGTTGATCAGGCCATTGCTACCAAATCCGACTGGGTGACGCTAACGATCAACCATGGCGCCTCAATCACAGCGGGCATTGGTTCTGATCCATGCGTGCGACGCACAGGGCTTATACAATTTCAGATTTTTACTGATGAGAATACAGGCTCGCGCCCCGCTGCCCTGCTAGCCGACTCGCTAGCTCAGCATTGGGAGCACTGGCAAGACGGCGGTATCGAAACCCAAGCCGCGTCTGTTCGGCGCATAGGCGAGAGTGACGGATGGTACATGTACCTAGTGAGCCTCAGCTTTAGAGCTGGATAACTAACTCCACCAAGCACCACCATTACCCGCCGAGTGCGGGTTTTTTTATGTCCAAAACCCTCATGAGGTAAAAATATGGAAAGTAACCGCGTACGAATCGGCTATCGCCTAGCTGGCTCTGCCGACCCATGGCAAGTAATCCGGCGCACGAATGATGCGCTAACGGCTGGCACCGAAGTGCAGCGCTCAGATGAGATTCGCTCCGACCGAATGCGCTCAGGCCAAAAAGTCACGACGATCACCGCCGGCGGCTCGGTAGACTTCGAGATGAGCGCAGCCTCATTCGATGATTTCCTCGCTGCTGCGATGTGCACCGATTGGGCAACTGATGTGCTGACTGTTGGCACCACGACCAAGCGGTTTGACGTTATCAAGAGCTATTTAGCTGACGACGAGCATATCGTTTTTAAAGATATGGAAGTCAGTCAGCTGTCTCTGACGGCTACGTCCGGCGAAAAAATCACTGGGCAAATCACGTTCATGGGCCGCGAAGTCGAAACTGACTACGCGCCCGGCGCTGACACTTTTACTGATGCGACCACCGGCCTAATCTTCGACTCAAGCAACAACCTGAATGGCGTCACTGTTGACGGCGCTGCGCTGGTGAATACTTGCTTTAAAGAGCTTGGTCTGACGATCAATAACAACCACCAAACCGACCAGTGCGTTGGATCGCTGTACCAGAACCACTTTAAAGGCTCCTGTGATATTACGACCAGCAGCACGATCCGTATGGCTTCGTCTGCGCTCGACCTGTGGCGTAGCTCTATTGCTAACGTGCCAGTCGCCTTAGCGTTCAACATGGCAGACGGCGATGGCTACTCCTACGCATTTACGCTCGGTGAGGTGTACCTGTCTACCGAGCCGCCTTCCGGCGCCCTAGACGCCATTCTTGACCTGTCAGCCGAGGGCACTGCGGCCGTTGCAGCCGATGGTGAGATGATCACGATCACACGCACAGTCCCAGGCACATAATAAACGTTTAACCGCTTTGGCCCCGCGTGCTGTCTGTCGCGCGGTGGCATCTTTTTTAACAGACATCCACCAACAGATAATGAGGCAAATAACTATGTTTGAACTAAACAGCTACGACGCAGACAGCTTTGAATCCGGCGTATGGTCTGCCGTACAGGGCGATAGTGAGCTAAAAGTGGCACGCGCTGGCAACGCTGAATATCTACGCGAAGTGGAAAAGCTAGAGAAATCGTTCCGCAAAGAACACGGCGAAAAGTTAGAGCCACAGCAACGCCATTCACTGAACTGCCAAGCCATCGCGCGCGGTTTGTTGAAAGACTGGCGCAACGTCACAGAAGACGGGAAGGTGATTGAATACACCCCCGAAGTTGGCGCTAAGTATCTAAAGCGCAACCCGAAATTGTTGAGCTTTGTGCTTGATCGCGCAAACGATCTTGAGCGCTGGGAGCGCGAAGACCTGGAGAATCAAGCAAAAAAGCCTGCCGCTTCCTCCGCTGGCAAAGCCAGTTCCAGCGCGTAGGACAATCGTTTGATGAGGCCGTCGAGGAGTACCGCACTGATTGCGAATTCCTCGACGTTGAGTTTGATGCGCCAGAGCTAGATAGCATCGTGAGCAACTGGATGCGGCGGTTCAGTCTCGCATCCAGGACGCGCCCGCCTGCTATGAGCAGCATCTCGTCGATCAATCCTATCGACATTCTCACGCTGTGCGAAAAGATGCAGTGGCCGTGCCCGTATGACGAGGCGGTCACTGTACTACTAGCGATTGATGACGTGTATCGCGAAATAAACCAGCCGAAGCAATCCACCTGACCCTACCCTCTAACGTTAATTCGCGCTACGATGAGGGAAACTCAGGAGGATTTATGAAGCTACTAATCACGGCACTAGCGGCGCTAGTGCTAGCAGGGTGCAGCGCTAGCGAGGAGACCGGCTTTTTTAATAAAGCGGGGTTTATTGCCGAGATTAGCACATGGGATGCTGTTGAGGATGTGGCTGTCTCTGATGACGGGCGAATATACATCGGAATGCTTGATAACGGCACCTCTCGCGACGGCTACGCGGGCGCCGTGTGCGAAGAAGCACGGGGGCATGCGAACGGAGATTTAAACGACCGCAGAATCACAATAATCGACGTAGTGGCCTCTGTCAGAGACGATAAGTTCGTAGCGCTAGGCAAAAAGCGGTGCAGCTTCGATTGACCCTATAGATATAGAAACATGACCCGCTTCGGCGGGCTCTTTATTTTATTTATAAGCTTGCTACGGCGGGCTTTTTTCATGCCTGGAGAACGCCGTGGCTGAGTCTAGATTAGAGCTAGTAATTGACAGTCGTTCTGCCGAACGTGAGCTTAGGCGGCTAGAGGGGCGACTCCAAGGCGTTGACCGCGCAGGTGATCGCGCTGATAGATCCGTGCAAGGTCTCGGTCGCGAACTTGGCGGGCTCCGAACTGTGGCGCTCGCCGCTGGCGGCGCATTTGCTGCAATGGGAATAAGCTCATTGGGTCGCGATGTATTTAATACAGTTGCAAGCGTTGAGAAGATGCGCGCCTCCCTGGAAACCGTCACCGGCTCTATTGGCTCTGCTAACGCCGCATGGGATCAGATGCGGGAGTTTGCAAAGACCACCCCTTTTGAGCTAGATCAGTCTGTTAAAGCATTTATCCGCATGAAGTCCCTTGGCCTAGACCCGACAGAGGATGCTCTGCGCTCGTTTGCAAATACGTCTGCTGCTATGGGCACGGATTTAATGCAAATGGTAGAAGCTGTCGCGGATGCCACTACAGGGGAGTTCGAGCGCCTAAAAGAATACGGCATCAAGGCCAGCCAGGATGGCGACAAAGTTGCTCTTACTTTTCAGGGCAACACAACGTCTATTAGGAACAACGCTAGGGAAATACAGCGCTATCTAGAGAATATCGGCAATACCAATTTTGCTGATGCCGCTATTGATCAAATGGATACGCTCGGCGGTAAAGCCAACAATCTCAGCGATAGTATTACCGATCTTTATTTAGCCATTGGAGAAGCCGGCGCAACCGAACTATTCAATGCCGCGCTAGATGGTACGGCCTCGACCGTCAACTACCTAGAAGAGAACATTGAAACGCTCGCTAAAGGCTTCGACCTGCTTAGCGATGCCGCCATTATTGCCGCCGGCATTTTTGGCGGGCGATTTGTTGCAGCTATGGCGGCGGGAACCGTGGCTGCCGTTAACCGGACAGCTGCGAGCATTGCAGGCGCTAAAGCAGACGCGGCCGCTGCTGCTGCGATAACGCGCAGGACGGGCGCAGAGCTAGCCGCTGCTAAAGCGATGCTCAGTACAGCGCAGATTGATGTTGCAGCGACGCGAGGAACGGCGGCGCATACCTTTGCGCTCAACCAGTTGTCAGCAGCTAGAACGCGCACGGCTACCGCAGCAGGCATTCACGCTAGGGCTACCACCGTTTCCACGGCGGCTATGGCTCGGGCGAATGTTGGAGCCAGAGCGCTAACGGGATCCATGGCGCTGCTAGGCGGGCCTATTGGCCTGTTAATCGGCGCCGCTGGTCTGCTTTATGTGTTCCGTGACGAGTTAAACCTAACGGGCCAGCGCGCTGGGCTAACAGAAACGCAAATCAGCGACCTCCGCGATGAAATGCAGGATATGTCGCAGGATGATTTAAGCGACTCACTATCAACGCTAAATTCTTCGTTGGATGCTGCAACGCTCAAGGCCGCAACGGCGCGTGAAGAACTATCACAGCTGCGCAGCGAGAACCGGGGCAGCGGCGCTCTAGGCTTCGGTGCTGGACAAGTCGGCGCTGAAATATCCGGCCTGCAGGCTGTTGCTGATGCGAAAGAAAAAATCGTTGAACTAGACCAGCGCATAGCGGTGGCGCGTGGCGAGGCCGCTAGCCGGATCGAAGATAGCGCAAACGCCTATGTCGTGTACGCGGACAAGGTCGATAAATCCGCAGAGGAAACCAAGCGCGCTGAGGAGCTAAATACAACGCTATCCGCATCGGCCGCTGACGCTGCTGACAAAACCTATACCCTAGCTGACGCCTACGAATCCCTGCTCGACCGCATAACGCCTAATCGCCGCGAGGCGCGGCAGTATGCGCAAGACCTAGGTGTACTGAACCTAGCGCTGGCTTCGGGCAGAATCAATACCACGCAGTACATGCAGGCCATGGGATTGCTGCAAGAGTCGTTCCAGGCAGCACAGCGGGACAGCACCGACCTGTCTGACACTGTCACCGACGGCACCGACGAAATGACCCGCGAGATGGAGCGGTTCGGCAACGCGGTTGATGATGTGTTTGTCGATGCGTTTAAGGGCGCGTTCGATTCGTTTGAGGATTTCGCAGACCGCCTGAAAAACGCCTTTGAAACACTCATGGCAGAGCTGGCATACGCTGCTGTCAAAAACGAGATCAAAATACAGCTAGGCATGAATGCTAGTGGCCAGGGCGGCATGATGCAGGGCGGCGGTGGCCAGGGCGGCTTCAACCTAAACCCCAGCACGCTCAAGAGCGGCTGGGATACGGCTAGTGGTTGGTTTGGTGGCGGCGGTGCGTCAGCAGGCAGTGCAGCGCAGGGATACGGCGGCGCAGGCTGGGCGAACAGCGCAACAAGCGGCGGCGGGTGGTACGGGTCTGCTACGTCAAGCGGAGCATCCGGGGGGATGAGCGCTATGGGCGGCGCCTACTACGCCGGGGCCGCAATTATCGGCAACGAGGTGGGTGACGCAGTTAGCGGCGCAATAACCGACAAGCAAGCGAACAGTAATTACGGCCAGATGGCAGGCACGGCAATCGGCTCCATTTGGGGGCCGATAGGCGCAGGTATCGGCTCGGCGATCGGTAGTGTCGGGGACTCTCTATTTGGCAGCTACACGCCGTTTCAAGGCCGATTCGGCACCACTGGCACGCTTAATGCAGGGACTGAAGGCGGGGGTAGTGATGGCGTCTTTGAGCATCAGGATGATGGGCGTTTTTACGAAAAATCAGCCCTTGGTTACGTCGGGTTTCGTGATAGAGGAACCGAGCGACTACAAAGGGCGGGCACTGGCGACAAGCAGTGGGCGGAAGACCTGACAAACGCCACCGCCCAGATGGATAACCTGGTTGCTAGTTTAGCGAGTGGCGCGTCAGAAATCGACGCTATGCGCGACGCGGTGCAGGGTCTAGAAGCGTCTGGCCGAAACGCGGCTGACATTGTCGATTTTGCGCTGAAAGAACGCCCTCGCGCTGCACTTGAGGAGATAGGTGGACACTTCGGTGATTTCGTCCGAGGGCTCTCCGGCGGCATTGAGCAAGTGGTTCAGCAAGCCCAGTTCGGGCAGCAGGCGCTGCAGGTTCTAGCTGGCAGTGTGGAGCGGCTAAACCTACAGTTTGATGATACTGGCGCAGCAGCGTACCAAGCCGCATCTGACCTGGCGATAATGGCCGGCGGTACAAAGAACCTGGCGGCGCTTCAGCAGAACTATCATCAGTCCATGCTCACGGACAGCGAGAAGCTGGAGCTGATGCGGGCTGATCTTGCGGCTGGATTCTCGGCACTGGGAGAGTCAATCCCAGAGTCCAAGAAAGGGTTCCGCGAACTGGTTGAGGCGCAAAACCTCAACACCAAGGCGGGGCGCGAGCACTACATCCAGCTGATGACGCTGGTGGACGGCTTCAATGCTTTCAGCGAAGCATCGAAGCAAGTAGTCACCGAGCTGGACGAGATGGCCAAGACAGCAGCAGATGCTGTTAGTGCTGCCGAAGACGACGTAAGGGCGCTCTACAAGGCGTTCATGAACACCGCCGCCGGACAAGAGACGGCGTTGCTAGAGCTGGCTGGTGATAAGCAGGCCATCATCGCCATTCAGCGTGAGAAAGAACTGGCAGCTATTGATGAGTCCCTGCGCCCGACACAAGAGCGCATCTGGGCATTGCAGGATGAAGCCCAGGCGCAGCGAGAGGCGGCAAAGGCCGGGCAGGATTACGTCTCAGAACTTGAGCGCGTACGCAACGAGCTAAGCAACACACTGGGCGGGATCAGCAACTGGATTGATCAACGTAACGCTACTAAGCAGAGCCCTACAGACAACCTCAGTGCCTCTCGTGAGCAGTTTGAAGAGCAGCTAAAGCTGGCGCAAGGCGGCGACCGCGACGCCCTGCAAAGCATCACGCAATACGCGGACCGCCTGCTTGCAGGCAGCGAAGACATGTTCGCTTCCGGCCCTGATGCACAGGCTGAGCGCGAGAAGGTGTTGGCGGCACTGGAAAGCCTGCCTGATGCGGTAAGTGCCGAGCAGTACATTGCTGACGAGATACGCCAAGCGCTTGAAGATAGCGTCGGCGACCTGCCGGGTGGCATCAGTTCAGCGCTTAGTCCGCTGTTCGACAGCATCGACCTTGACGAAGATAAGCTGATTGATTACGGCGAGTTTTCGAAGTTCTTCGAAGGACTGGCTTCAGACAGCGAGCTGCAAAACATTTTCAGTAAGCTGGACCGCAACGGCGACGGCACGATATCCGCCATCGAGGCGGGTAACTTGTCGACCGATGGCGTTGAGGGCAATACGGAAGGAATCGATGATCAGGCACGCGACCAGCTAGACGTGTTGGGTAACTTGGTCGAGGAAATGACGCGCTCTACCGACCAGTTCGTAGGTCTGGAAAGCACTCTCAGCAGCCTGAGCGACTCAATTACCGCGCTGGGCGTGGCGCAGAAGGAGGCTGCCCGGATTGAGAAGGAGCGCCAAGCGTCAGAGCTGAAAGCACGAGGAGTCGTAGAAAAGGACCGCATCGCATCCGCCCGCTCATCAGCAATATCGCGCCGGGACGATCTACAGGGCAGCGTTAACAGCCAGTCCCGCGAGGTCAGCAGTGGGGAAAACTACAGCAATAGGCAGGCCAATCAGGACTTGTTTGAGAGCTTCACGCGCACCCCCGGTCGACTGCAGCGCATGTATGACGGGGGGTATGACTACTACTACTCTGTCGTCGACGGAAGGGAACAGAAGGTCTGGGAAGACGATTGGCAGAAAATACACGCCGCCGCAGCGAGACAAAGGGCGCGTGAGAGCCAGTTAGAAGCTCTTGAGAGCCAGTTAGAAACGAGCAGCAATAAGCTAGAAGACTTCCGCAAAGATTATCGTGACCTGATGGGGGAAAAAGCGCCGTTCGCCAAAGGCGGCGCGTTCACTAACTCCATCGTTTCCCAGCCGACTATGTTCGACATGGGGCTGATGGGCGAGGCTGGCCCTGAAGCGATTATGCCTCTCAACAGAAGCGCCGATGGCTCTCTTGGCATTCGCGCTGAGCTTCCGCCAATCTCGCTGCCGCCACTGCTGGGCGGGGGCGATGTGGTCGAGGTGCTGCAAGACCTACGCCGCGAAGTAGCTGAGCTGCGCAAGGAAAACACCCGGCTACAAGGCGAGGGCAACCGCCACGCCGCCGCCAGCGTGCAGGTTCAGCAGACCGGTTTCCAGCGCCAGATTGCCGAGCAGAAGAAAGGCAATCGGTCGCTGGATGAGATCAGTGCCGGATCTCGGCTGGAGGCGTCACGATGAGCGGTGTATGGCTGTTGAGCCTGGAGGCGCTGGACGCCAACGACGCGCCGGTAACGCTGCGCTTCTCGACTGGCCAGTACCATGGCGATGGCGAGGCATGGGTGCCGCGCATTCAGCAAGCCGGGCTATACAAGGCTGGGCTGTTTGCCGGTGACCTGCTGCGCGTCAGCCGGTCAGGCTACGGTGAAACCACGCTAATCAACGCGGACGGAAAGCTCGACTACCTGGTCGATTACGCCATGGATGGCCGCAAGGCCGCGCTGAGCTATGCCGAGGATGGCGCGGTAACCGAAGTGATGGTTGGCACCGTGGCGCGGGTCAGCTATCAGCGCCGCATGATCTCGCTACGCCTGCGTGACCCAATCGAGACGCTGCAACAGCCGCACCCGCACAGCCGTTACGCCGGTGACAATATTCTACCGGATGGGCTGGAAGGCACGGATGATGACATCGGCGGCAACATCAAACCTCGCCTGTACGGCCAAGTGCGCAACGCCGCGCCGGTGCTGGTTAACACAGCACGCCTAATCTACCAGGTCAGCGATCAGGACTGCACTGTTTCGGCAGTGTATGACAATGGCGTGCCGCTGGACTTCGGCGGCGATTATACCTCTCTGGCGCAGCTGCAAAGCACAGCGCCTGACCCTGCCCAGTGGGTTGACTGGGAGCCACCGGCGGGCAAGTGGCGGCGCATTGACGGGTACATCAGTCTGGGCGCATCTCCCGCAGGCCAGATCACTTGCGATGCAGACTGCTCAGCGCAGGACGCGGGCGACGTGATGGCGGCAATTGCATCAGATGCCGAGGCCGCTATCGGCGATGTGTCTGCGCTCAGCAGCGTGGGGCAGCTTCGGCTGTGGATCACCAGCGAAACCACGACTACTGCGCTACTCGATCAGATCGCGGTGAGCGTCGGTGGTTACTGGCGCATCGACAGCAACCGCGTGATTCAGGCGGGCACGCTGCAGCCGCCGGCTGATCCGACTATGACGCTGCTCGATCATCAAATCATCGACATCAGTCGCGAAGCCGCTGGCGCTGGCCAAAACGGATTGCCTGTTGGGCGCGCGCTAGTCGAGTGCGACCCCATCGAAACGACACAAACCGAGCTGGCAGGCGCTGTCAGCGATAGCCGCCGTGCTCGTCTGGCTGAGGCATGGCGTGAAGCTGAGGCTGAGGATACCGCAACGCTCGACAGGCACCCGCTGGCCGATGACGTAACGATAACAAGTCGGCTGGCGACGCGCGCCCAGGGCAAAGCGCTGGCATCTCGTGTGCTGGGTCTGCTTTCGCCCAGGCGCGACAGCGTGTCAGTGACGGCTCGCGTGCAGGACGCCAGCGCACTCAGCATCGGCGACACGGTGCGCACCATCACACCGCGCCTGGGCTACGCCGCCGGTCGCGACCTGCTGGTCGTGGGTCGCGAGATCGACACCGCGCGCAACCGTTTAACGCTAGATCTGTGGGGATGATATGAACCAACGACACGTCACGCTGTGCTGGCCAAACCGCATTGACGAATCAACGCTCTCCGGCGGTAACTGGTCTGCTGGCTTGCCGCTGGACCAGCTGCTATCGCCGATCACTGCCGAGGTTGCAGAAAGCGTCGACTTGGCCCCGGCCAGCACGCAGTTTGATATCACGCTGCCGAGGTTTCGGACAATAGCAGTCGTTGCGCTGAATAATCACAACCTGGGCGTGTCAGCGAAGTGGCGCGTCACGCTGTACCGCGACACCACAGCGCAGAACGAGCAGTGGAACAGCGGCTGGCGCAATGCGTGGCCTGCTGTTTACTCAACCTCTGAACTGAATTGGGAAGATCCGAACTTCTGGAGCGGCGTGCCGTTTGAAGAGGACCGCCAGGATTTCACGCCACTTGGATGGGTGTTCCTTGATCAGCCGCAGGTGTCGCGCCGCGTGCGGGTCGAGATTGACGACCCGAACAACGCTGACGGTGTAGTGCGGGTGGGACGGTGCTTTCTCGGCAACTCATGGCAGCCAAAATACAACGCCAGTTACGGCATACAGTATGGCCACGAGATCGGCACCGAGTTCGAGATAGCGGGCAATCCTGATCAAACAGAATACGCGGACGTGCGCACGCCTAAGCGTACCGTGTCATTCAGCCTTGAGCACCTAGATGCCGAGGAAGGCGCCCGGCGGGCCCTGGCGCTACAGCGCAAGCAAGGGTTGCACGGAGAAGTGCTCTATACCGAGTTTCTGGAAATAAGCGATCCGGTGGCATTCTCTCGTGCATTCATCGGCAGGCAATCCAGTGTTGACCCGTTGACGCATCCGTATTTCGGAACGTACAGCAACAGCATATCGCTCAAGGAGATTCTGTAATGGTAGGCCAGCGACAGTTCGTCGGCTTGCGCCTATCTGACGCCGCTGGCGCTGTACCGACGGCGGATCAGATGCAGGAAGGCGAGCTGGCGTTCAATACCGCAGACGGGCGGCTGTTCGTGCGATTCGGCAGCGCGGTTCGCGAGCTGACCGACAGCTACAGCCAGAGTGATATTGATCAGCTGCTAGCCGACAAGCTTGACTCCGACAACCGCTATACCGACGCCGAAGCCGTGGCCGCCGCGCAGGCATCGCCAGAGTGGCGCGCTACCGAATGGGATACCGCTTACGGCTGGGGCGACCATGCGCTTGCCGGCTACCTGACTAGCGTGACATGGGGCGCTGTTGGCGAGAAGCCCACCACCTACCCGCCCGCAACACACAGCCATTCGCTATCTGACATCACTGACGCAGGCACGGCAGCCGCTTCCGATGCTGATGAGTTCGACCCAGCTGGCAGCGCAGCGGTGGCGGAAAGCAGGCTCAGAGAAACTCTCCGGCAGCGACCAGACCCTTTACTCATGCACTTCTTATAGCGAGGTACGCTCAATGGCTAGCGTGACATTCCCCGAAGAATTCGGCGGAGACGGCAACACCTACACCGACGACGACAACCCAAATACCGGAATGGGCAACGATGGGCATCGTGACCGGTTCGTACCATCACTGGCCAACGCCGTGGCGATGGCTGCATGGACTAAGGAAAAGGCCAGTGAGACGCATCGCGACCGCCTCACAGCAACCGACGCCGCCGCCCGAGCAATAGGCGCGAAAACCACAGCCCAGGCAGCCGCCAGCACTGCGACCAGTGCTGCTGATGTTGCGCAAGAATCAGCACGCCTGGCTGCTGCGTTTTACCCGAGCGTCACGCTGGCGCTGCAAGAAACCGTCTCCGGCCAATATTTCCAGATCGCTGAAAACGGTTATGTCCAGCTGTATCTCAACGATGCTGGCGCAGCAAAGCCGCTGCTGAAAATGGCCTCTCAGGAATCACTGGACGCGCTCAACGCCCGTCCGGACCCGCTACTAACCTCGCTTTTGTTCTAATAAGGAGCACGACATGACACTACGCACCCACGCCCTGGCGCTAACGGTAAGTGATCAAGCCGTACTTACGGTGCCGCAAGGCCAAGAGGCCACTTGCAACAGCATCCTGTGCACTGGCACCGGTGATCTGACGCTTAAGTTCAAGGAGGCCGCCACCGGCACCACGCACACTGTATTCAGCAGCAAGGCGGTCACGGACGAAATCGCCCTGGAGCGCAGCTTTAACCTGTCGTCAGGCGACCAGCTTATTGCCAGCGGTGACGGTCTCTCGATTTTCGTTTCCGCCTACTACGTCGGCGCATCACAAGGCAGCGCCGTGCTGGCATTTGGCCCCGGGCCACAAGAGCTGCAAGGCGGCGACATGCAGTCAGGATATTTTGGAGAGGTGAGCGCAGGAGAATTTTATTCCGGCAACAGGCTGGCGCTCGAGCTGGGGGTCACCGAAGGCACTCTGCAAAATAGTGATGCTGGCTGGCTGAAATTCGCCAGCAAAGGCAAGGTGCTGTTTATCGCCAAGCAGACGTTTATGGATAGCGTCAGTTGGGATCACCTATACAGCCGCGGCCTGGTTTATGGCACCGACGACGAGGGAAAAGCGCCCCGCGGCACGTCGACAAACCAGCTTACAACCGTCGAGCACGGCGGCAACCGTTTCAAGGTACGGCTATTGACCGGGGCAAACGCC
>Ga0207995_100373_pt1 | contig 17675 bp, 26 predicted proteins | sample AntDeeMetag022AM_FD_184759 | JGI IMG/M metagenome (GOLD analysis project Ga0207995, IMG submission 184759) | Saline lake microbial communities from Deep Lake, Antarctica - Antarctic Deep Lake Metagenome 022AM (SPAdes) (version 2) | ecosystem: Environmental > Aquatic > Non-marine Saline and... | reverse complement strand
AAATTGTCAAGGTGCCCTTGATATTTACAAAGTGAACGGCACCTGCCAATGTTGCGGTAAACTCGAAACCACTTGCAACACGGTTGGCACGATCGTTCGGACCGGCCTTTCTTGGATTTGGTACAGTAACTTCAAACCCCGGAATAAGACCTCCAACAGCAACACCTTGGCTAAGAACCTCTGTGATACGTCCTTCAATGATAGTGAATTCAGCTTTTGAGTAGGAAATCTTTTCAGAGTTTACAAGAGTCATGTAAACGCGTTCTCGAATTCGTGCTTCGATCCAATCGGAGAACCGAATAATATCAGCAAACTCTCCATTGACCATACGACCTTCCTGAAAGATAGCACGCCCACCAACATCTGAATAGGTGTTATAACCTTTGCCGTAATCGTACTTGGAACCTTTTAGTACAAGGTCTTGGGTAGTTGTTAGCTTCGACGGCGTTACGCCTGTCACTGTCCGGAACTTCATTGTGGTGCTGCCGGGGTCTTTAGGAGATTGAAGACCAACAATAGCGCACTCGGGGAACTCGTCTACATTCTCTGGGTAGATCAAGAAGGTTCTAAACAACTCCCGTGACTGTAGAATCGAGCCAATATCACCTTCCTCACGGGCATCAAGAGCATCACGTCCTTTGTAAGATGCGGCGTAAAAACGCCCTGTTGACTGTACAACATTTGCCAAAGACTCAATGCCTTCGGGATCATGTGTGTAAGAAGTGACAAAGTAGAAGTCGCTATCAACAAGAGCGATATCGTTGTAGGCGTCTCCCAAGCTTTCGGTAATCTCAATGTCAGTAAGCTGAGTGGTTGTAGTTGCCTGAGAAAATGTCGAGGGGTCTTCTGGAATAATTGTGAACGTATTATCTGTTCCGCTAAACTCGAAAGACCCGCCAATACCCTTGTCAACGAAATCAGAACGCAACCCTTCAATGATATCTTGCTCGGTATCACCGGCAGAGCTTGTATAAGTGAATGTTGATCCGTCTACTTCGATTTCATACGAGGTAGTGTCGGATGCAACAACATCATAATCTACTTTAGTAATAGATTCTGGGTAATGTGTGCCGATCTTAATAACTGTCGGGGATACCTGCTGACCAAAGAACCGAGAGGCCGCGATAAGTTCGGGAGTACCCTCATCAAAATCCGCAGCTACTCCTTCTAAGTTTAAATAACTCCGAACACGTTCTCGCGCACCAATAACACCTTGTGTATTGCCAATGAAAAGGGGTGTGCCAAAACCTTTTCGAGAAACACCTTTGGTCTCCCGTGAAATATTAACTCCTATAATACTTTTAGCTGTCGCCATTATATTCTCCGCCTCTTGATTATTTTGAAACTTTTATGGTATCTGTGTGTACCACTTTGGGATCACCAGAAATGTCTTTGTAATTGGCTGTGTATTCGATGGTATCGAACCAATCAATATCTCTTTCGAGCTTGTACCTAGTGAGCATGTTAAGGGTGTAGGAAGCCTTGTTGATATACCCAGTTTCCCTCAACTCGGGACTCCTGCTGACGGAGGTTGTTCCTATTACCGACAAGCCATCATTATAGTAGAAGTCTTCTTGCGTATCTCTCATCTGCAAATAAGCCTGTGTCTCTAAAGCATTTTCATAGCAACTATCCCCGTAGAAGGTTATGGTCGATAGGATTTCAAAGTCTTGTAGAATACTCTCCTTGTACCCGTCATCTGTTTTTAAGTAATGATTGTGGTTTTCATTAATCTTGTTGAGAAGGGTGATCCCGAAAACTCCATAATCTCCTTTCGGCTCAGGCCCACCACCATAATCTGGGATAAACTCCAAAGGTTCTACATACTCCCTTAGTCTTCCGAGGAAAGCGTTTTCAACACCTCTTATGAATGACATTATGAAACGCCTCCCGCGCTCTGCTCTTTACGAACCACCAAGAATTCATAATGATCCTGAACGCCCATTTTGAAAGACTTCCTTTTCTGAACCTCAAATTGGTAGCCATCAATGGTTATCTCATCAGGCGTGAATCCTTTGTCCTCTTCAACAGACCGTAAGAATGTTACAGAGAAGAACCTACGAAGGTCTTTGCTCCTAAATGACTCTGGGAGCATTTCTTTTTCGTACCCTTGGAATGGTTGCTCATTGCCCTTTACCTTTGTAAAGTTGGGGTCTACGCCACCTTCCTGCCACCTTCCCATTTCATCTCTGTGGCCTTCTTCAACACGGCGCAATGGGAATGTCTTTCTATGTGTCAATCTGAGCTTCATTCTTGTGTTAGCCACGTGAGCCTCCTGATTAGTTTAGACAACCCTGAACGTGGCATTTCTTATCAACTCTCCAGTCTCATCGAAAGGTTTGTCCTTGCCCTTTAAAGCTACTGTTCTAGGGGCATTATGTTGGTATTGTGATCCTCCCATGATCCAGAAGTCCATGCTGTCCTGATACCTATTTTTTAGGTAGGTTCCAGATAGGTTGTGGACTCCCGCCGGTGAAGACTCTACACCCCTTACGAAGCTGGACATACGCCCCTGCAACGCCCTCTCAAAGCCCGAACGATTGTGCTTAACCGATTGCAAGCTGTCTTTGAAGGCTGGCCTTGGAGGTATGCCGTAGCCCCCCGACGAAGACCTTGTTCCTTCCTCCAGAAGATTTGCAAGGGCTGCGTATGACATTCCCGCTGAGGAGTGTTGCCCCTCAAAATAACCCCATTTAACCTTACGAACTTCAAGACCCCTAAGACGACCTTTGAGAGATTTAACACCTTTCATATCTAAGTGTGAAGGCATCTCCTATCTCCTCTTGGTTGCCTCTGGGCAATAGACTCTTCCATCAAAGAATTTGGTATCTGTAAAGGCGGGATTATCTCTGGTAGCCTTTACATCAGATTGGTAAACACCACCAAATGACGGTGAAGCCAGCCCCTTGCTGTTCTTGATTTCATCCTCTATCTCTTTGATGGCAAGTTTCAGATGCTGTGCGGTTGTATTGGAAACCCCAAAAGCGCCTGCGCGTTCTCGTGAAGGGCTGATAAGAAGATGGTAAAGCTGCTTTTTAAGAAACGTCAGGACTACCTTATTAAGATTCTTTCGAGAAACGGGAGAATCATAATCATCCAAGAAGAACTGGATCTCTTCATCCTCTACTTCTGCAAAGTCTTCCTCTGTATCGTTGAGACGCCACCTTACATAATCAAGAGGCTTCGACAAGTCCGCTGCATAACTGAATGACATGATATCCCCCTTTTTAATCTTCAAACGCCTTTAAACCGCCTTTGGTAAGAGTGCCATCTTCACGAACCTGATTCCGTTTGATCTCTCGAACCTCTCCGTTATACTCTACTTTAAAAGACTCTTCTGTATCTTCAACGATTCTAACGCCATTTTCTTCTTCAGTTACAGTAACGGATGATTCGACAGTCTCCTTTTCAACAGTACCAGTACCTTCTTCACCCTTTTTATGTTTGAAGAATCCATTACGATACATCTTCTCAATAAAGTGTTTTGACAGGTTTTGCACATAAGGGATGGTATCCCCCGTGCTGTACTTTTTACCTTTGTATGTGACCTTCTTACCAAAGACTAGCTTTTTATCCTTGTCGGGTTTCATCAATCCCATGTTACTATCCTCCAATCAATATTGGGGCCATTAAAGACCCCAAAGTTTTCCTCTTAACCGCCGAGAACGTTCTTAAAGAAGCAACCGAGTACGGGAGCTACAACACGCATGTCATCAGCATATTTCATCTCAAGACGTACAGTGCCATCCAGCAGGGGATGATTCATCTTGATTACAGAACCACCAAGTGTCAGATAGTTGTTCGGGCCTACCCAGTTGAATCGTGCCATTGCAGTTGGGCTGTTCAAACCTGCGGTGTTTTCAACGTATGCGAGGAGCATGGTATTGTCACCAAGCATCGCGCTCTCGCCATCTGCACCTTGTACAACGGTATCAAATACGACGATACTTGAAACACCAAATACTGAAGCTAGGGTCTGCTCATTGGCTACAGCGGGGGAGTCACCACCACGGAAACGGATACGATCCAGAATCTCGGGATGTCGCAGAAGGGCGTTAAACACCCGACGGCCCATGTAGATAGTGTTCGGCATAAAGCCGCCAGAGGACAACTGTACAGACAGCATGGCGTCCTGAATGGTGCTTACCGGATCACTTGAAGCGTCATCAAACTGGACAAACTCATCGGCTGCTGCACCTGCATCGGTGCCTGTCTTATCAACACCCCAAACACCATCTTTCATAAAGGTGTTGTAGAAGCGGTTCTCACGCTCCAGCAGCATCTGAGTGGTCAGGTAGCTTGTGGTATCACGCTCAATGTTGATGGTGGTGCTTGCAGCGTTGTGCATGGTAATCGGATCAAGGTCAACGTGCAGGCCGTAAAGGCGCGCGTTGTATTGGCCTTCACCATATTCAAACTTACCTGCGCTGGTCTGTGTACCGGACGCATACGGACGTACACGTACTTCACGAAGCGCATCAGAACTAAAGGTACGATAGATGCCGGACTGGTTCTGTACGTTCACAGAAGGAAGCGTATTCGCCGCCTTAAACTGGCTGCTATCGCGCGCCATTGTGAAAGAGAAGTTAGTCAGGTACTGATCGGGACTACGAAGATTCGGGATAACTGCCATTATTCATGCTCCTAAATATTGTTGTTGTGAAACGCTTACGCTGTGCGGCTTGCTTGAAGGATAAGGTTGATCTTGGCTTCTTGACCTGCTGCAACACCCACATCTAGAACCTGTCCAAGAACGATCTGGCCTGAGTTTGCTTTAACTGCCTTGCCCTCAGCATCATTGGTAACGTAATCACCCACTGCCAGATCTGAACCAGCAAATACATATGTAACTGAACCTGTGCGAACGGGCGGTACATAACCTTCTGGGGTGTTATCACGAAGGACGCCAGTAACACCTTCATCAGCGGCGGTGGTCGCAACGCTAAACTGGCCATCACTACCAAGTTTAACAAACAGCCCATAGGCTTCTGCAAGATCGTTGGTAGATGCCCAGTCAGCGGTGCCGTAATCAAAGTATGAGTTAATATCAAACATTAAGTTTTTCCTCTTTTTGTAAATTGTTTAGATGCTGTGGACTTGCTCATAAGCTTTGACAAAAGCGTCTTGCTCATTCATTCCGGCGTCGCCTTCCATCAGTGTCTTCTGAATGGTGCTGACTTTCGACTCATCATCTGTCGGCTGGTCTTCTGTAGCGGACTTACCGATCTCTTCAAAACCGCTTTCCTTGTCCAGAGCACCTTTCAGGTCTTTCAGAAGCTGGTTAACGGTCTCGGCTTCTTCGGATTTCTCAATGAATGCCAATGCTTTTGCAATGGCTTCTTTGTCAGCGCCTTCGCCCAGATAACGTGAGAAGTCCTCTGCCTTGGCAAGCATCTCTTGCCCTTCACGGGCCTCTTCACGAGCCTTGAACACGTCAAGCTCTTTGGATACTTTGTCTACTCGCTCATTGGCAGCCTTCTCAACTGCATCAATACGCTTAGCGACAATGGCTTCGGCAGCCTTCTCAATCTGTTCCTGAAGATCGGTCTGATCTTGTGACATATTTCCTTCCCCTTTATTGGTTTCTTCTTTTTTGCCTTCGGTCTTTACAACACCCTCGCCTTGGCTTTCAACCGAAAGCACAGAGTCCTTGGTTAGATACTTAGCGTCAAACGACTTGAAAGTATCTACAAAATTTCCAACGGTTGCCTTGTCCATGTTATCTCGGACAATATCTCCCAAATCCTCTAGATAATATTCATCGTAAAGGTCTTCGGGGGAGTATCCCATCATACCCAAAATGGTTTCCATATCGTCTACATCAATATTTAAGTACCGCCCGAAGAACTCTCGCATGGAAATCTTTAGATTAACTTCGAGAGCCTTATGAATCTCCTCCTCAGAAGCTGTAAGAGACTTCATAACCAGAGCTTGCTGTAAATTGGCAGCCTGTGTAACTAGAGATAGGTGGGCGCCTTCAGATTCAAAATTGAACTTGGTGATTTTTCTTTTTGCTTTACTCATCAATCTTCTCCGTATTTGCTAGGCATCCAACGGAAAACCCTGTGAATTTTTCATCCTTGCACATCTTCCAGACTTCCTCATTGTTGATCTTGGCTGTTGCAACCCAATCACCTTTAAGAATCTGTCCTTCTCCAAGTGTCATATCTTCCTTGGCAATCCAGCTTTCAACAAAGCTAATATCTTCCACACCAACCAAGTGCTGGAGATTGGCCTTACGACAAAATTGGGAGAAGTCATGGCACGCTTTCTCTACGGTATCTTCGTCGTAAACGTCACCATGCGCATCTACCTCATTAGGGCGCAGGACAACCGCTGTAAACAGCTTCTTCTCTACATCAATAGATTTTGCAATCTTTACGTCTTTGTCATCATTGTCATCTTTCTCTGACGGGAAATACTTTTCAACAAGCTCCGAAACGGCTTTCTTAAAATCACTCATAGTTTCATAAAATCCTCTTGGCTAATGTGATGGTTGATCTGCAAGGGTGTATGGGAGGGGCTGCGGGAGGGTGTTTCAATCCATTTGGAAATGTTCCACCAATAGGTGCTCTGGTGTTATGCGATGATGTGCAAATATCCGTCGTGTCTTCATCAATAACACTCTTCCAAACTTTCTCATATTCGTTAAGGTTGATCTGTCCCGTGTTTATGAGATACCCGAAGGATTCATCCTTAGAGGCGCCCAGTACTCCTGTTGAAATCTTGGAAGTAATTAATTCCATCCTCCAGTCAACAAGCTTATTAATCCTCTTTTGAACCATCTTATCGGCGGCCTTCTTACCAACCCCATCCTCTCTAAGCGCCTTCTCCATGTTGACAATGGTTTTAAGGTGCTGTGGTGTTAAACCAAAATACCTTTTCATCCTCTTTGTCAGCTCTTCGTCAGACCATCCTTCGGCGTCTGAAATCTGTAAGAGGCGATCAACCATGACCCTGTTTGTGGTATTGATGTAAGAGATATTATCATCTAGAACACCTTTCACTTCGATTGGAAGGTTCGCCGTATTGTGGTTGTAATAAAGATCAGGAAGACCATAATCATTGCCAACCCTTTCCAACCCCATGTCGATAGCCTTCTTGGACATTCCCTCTAATTCGGGAATAGCCTCGTAGATCTTATACCGGAACCTAGCCTGAACATCTTGGTATTTGTAACCCTGTTCATAATCTTTCACAGCGTACAGGAAGGACAGTGCTAAGATGGCGATGAGAGCAGTTTCAGTGTCATCTAGCAGCTCGTCCTCTTCAGGATACGGGTTAGTCTCTTTAGACATCTGAAAGCCCGTCTATCTCCGCCTGTGCCCTTGCCCGCTCCATTACAGAGCCATCACCCTCTGTCTGTGCGTGGGGAACACCAATAGCGTCTCTGAGGTAGTTTTCAATGCCATCATCAGGCTGAATGAACCCACTCTTTCCGGCCTTGTCTAGAAGGTCTGCGAGAGGCTGTATGTCAATCTTATCAAGACCCGCGTGTTTTAGACGGGGAGCCTTGCTAGCATCCCATCCGTTCATTTCCCACAGAAGCGGAATGGCCTTGTCATTAAACTGTTCAGTGATTACATCAAGATAGCTTGAGATGGCATGTGTAAACATATCAGCTTTGGTAGAAGCTAGAGAATAGCTACCAACAGATTGTCCACCAACAAGAAGAACGTCCGCCAACATGCTTTGTAGGATTCGACGATCATAACGTTCAATAACTGGCGAGATGTTTGCAGTATTAGCACCATCAGACTTTAGAAGGGATATATCGTAAACGTGTTCACCACTTCCATTCTCGCCGTTTCCTCGAATATCCGAGGGAAGCATCACATAGGATTGTTCGTTCTTCTTTAGGAGCTTCCCCATTGTTTCATAAGTGCGTCGTAAAGCTTTCTCATCATCATCTGCATCAGCGGAAAGAATCTCATGGGGGACACGGATAACGGGAATACCTGCTAGGTTTCTCTCGTAACCAATGCTCTCAAGCATCTCAAGATTCTTTCTAAAGTAGTAAGCCCTATAAGCCCCTCTAAGAATTGATTGTCCGTGAGGATTATCCTTGTAGGACGAAGTTCTGAATAGAATGAACCTGTCCGCTGGGATTTTAGCCTTTACTTGGTTCCAATAATCATGCTGTTCAACAGATTCAAGATCACCCTTCTTCGTGGTGTTAAACTTCTCAATAGTATCCTGAGAACGGATGGGAAACTTTGACCATCCTACCTTGCCATCATTAAACTTTGAACTTTCTCTATTACCGGGAGCATTTCTTCCTAGCCGTCTCTTATAAACAATCTCATGGACACTGAAACCGTATGACAGGAATGAAAGAATGTCCGTTAAGGTCTCTCCCCATGTCTTGCTGAGATCACCCAAGCATTGCTCTAGGAATAGCTTTTGTTCTTTTGTATCGTCAGGAGCTTCAACTCCCGAGTATTCCTCGACTGTCCATTCTGCGCTTCTAATAAACTGTTTGATAGCGAAAAGGGCACCACTAATAAGGGCGTCCGTTTCCATCTGTCTGTATACCTGCACCGAATTTGGGAATCGGAGATCACAAATAATTTCTTCATCAATGTGACCTCCTGTATTACGAAGCCCTGTTCCGCCTAACTCAGTGAGAGGTACAGAAGGTTTCTTAACCTGATTGTCATCTTCTGCCATTTAATTACCTCTTGGTTTATGGTACAGGGTGCTGTAAGCGTTGATAATATTGTAACAGTGAGATTACAACACCGCAACCACAATTATTGGTTCGTGTCAACCTCTGTGAATACTTTCAGAAGTTCCACATATTTTCACCAGCCATTGATTCTGCTGTTAGAGATATATTTGTAGGAACCGCCTGACCCTGATGAAGCTCTTTGTACGCATCTGAAACTGCGTCAACCTGATCGTCTTTCTTCCTACCATCCCCTACAAAGCCTTCAAGCTCCATCAGGAATGGATTGTTCCATTCAGCCTCAACCATCTTCACAAGTCCGTATTCAGCGCTTGAAGCGAATGGCAAGAATCTATCAATCTTGGACTTCTCTGTCTTTGCCTTCCTCACAACGAACCCTGAAAGATTCTTAGCGTGATCTTGAAAGGCGTGCTTGCCGTGACCTCCGGGGTCTTGTGGAACTACTTGGTGGGTTGGTGTGCCATCCATGACAGCAGCACGCTTCATGGCCTTCTTAACTTCGCCAATAGAGTCTCTAAATCTAACCACATCCAAAATGTAGTAATATCCGTCGTCACCAAGGCCAACTTTAACGCCCGCTGTCCAGTCAGGATTCTTTTGATTCCCCTTGCCAACAGGTGTGCTCGCCAAGTCCCATCCTCGAACAACCCTTTTCATCTTTGGGAGAGAAGCCCGATCAACAGTGTCAATCCAAGTCTTCTTGAAATATACACCCGATGAAGCGTCGTAGTTCCAGTTACCACCAAGAAGCTCTGCACGCTCTTTAGCAGGGAGTGACATGAGCCTCTTCTTGTATTCCTTACCAAGGGACGGGTTATCATCCAAAGAGCTTCTAATAAACGTGAGGGACGTGATTGACATATCATCCTTGTCGTGCACATCCATGTAATCACGATAATACTGCTCAGCTTCTGCCCTGCTGTTGAACCATTTCAATCCGTCAGACTCGTCATCATCATCACGAATAAAGTAACGAAGCTTTGATGACCTCTCTGGGATTGCAAAACCATCCTCATCAATCCACCATTTCACAAGGTCTTTTACAAATCCTGATGATTGGGGGTTTGTTGAACACTTTGTCTTTCCCTGAATCCCTGTTGTAGAACGTATACGGCTCTGAGGATACCAAAAGTGTTCTTCGTTAAAGGTTGTAAGCTCATCATGGTAAATACGGTCTACCTCGACACCACGAAGGGCTTGTATATCGTCCTCATGGTCAAGACCCATGAAATGTACTGTAGCGCCGCTCGGGAACACCCATTTCTTAGAGGACGTGTAGTATTCACCTCCTACATACGGATAAATCTTCTTGGAAGCATCTGCAAGGCCACCGGGACGGTTGATCTCTACGGCCTGACGACGGAACATGATAGCTCTAAAGTCGGGGTTCTTGATGTGTCGTAGGGGGTCTACAAGTAGCGCGAAGCTGTTGTGTGTAACGATGAAGTTCTCAATAACGAACAGTGATTCCTTCCCAGAGATGGTAAAGCACTTGCTAAGTCCTTCGCCCTTCTCTCGAATCTCTACAATAGAGTTTCTTGATTTCTTCTGGAAACTGTTAGGAACCTTCTTTCGACTAAGCCTGAAAATCTTCTCAAGATTAGGGTGCCGGATGTAGAGTCTATAAGCTGTCCTTCCTTTTTTCTTCTCTCCTTTATAAGTGTAACTTGTTTCCTTTGAGTTTAGTGTTGCTGTCCCTCCAACGCTACGCACTAGATATTGGACATCCTCAGAAAGAGTCTTGCTAACTGATACAAACTCTGCGGTGTCCTTGTTAGTTTCCCTGTACCCGTCTGAGTCCATTAGTCCTTGTAAGATTGAAATCCTGACATTGTATCCAGAGTCTTTATATACCTGTGGGACAAACTTTGTGTGAGACCTAGTGTTGTAAAGACCTAACTCTCCGACATCAACTCTCAGGCCTCCTACAATGGCATGCTCATACTTTGAGCTTTGTGTCTTTTTGACATCGTATCCATCCTCTCTCACGAACCCCACCACTTCTTCATCACTGGTGGAAAACCTCAACGAATGGCATGTAGCAAAATGTCCATCTCCTAGAAGGAACCCAAGTGTGTATGGCTTTATAGGGAGTAGGCTCTCGTCAAACTCAATATCTTCATCTTCACTGGGGGAGTACAAAGGGATCGTTGGATTTCTCCCTGTCCTCTCCATCCATTCCTTTATGGTTGATGTGTCTCTAACAGCTTTATGCCCTGAGAAATTTACATCCCATAGGTGCTCACCACATACTGTAATCTTTGCACCATCTCTGAATACAACCTCATACAGCGTCTTGAGAGGCTGCACATGCTCTTGTAGAATCGTCTGGGCATGTCCCTCTCTGTCAATTACTTCGTCTCCTACGGTAAGCTCTCGAACGGTAGACCATCCTTGAGGTGTTAGTACCTTGGTATCAATTTGCACGGCTTTACCGCCGCCAGCTGAACCACCGAATATTGTAATGTCTGCTGGTGTTGAAAGAAACTCTGTCTGTGGGCCTCCATGAGCCGCTATCGTAACACCATTACTCATCTTCATCCTCCTCTTCCGGAAGGTCTACCATGAATCGCTCCCTATTAAAACTTTCATCATCTGTTTTGAGTTGGGAATATTCTTCATCGTAAACTGAACGTGAGCCCGTCTTAATGTAATCATCAAGTGAAGTTTGATCTTTATGGGTTAGTACATGCTGCTCATTCTCGGAACCATCAGAAGGGAGCACAATGTTAATCTGAGGGGTGTTGTCATTTCCTTTGAGCCTGTCCATCTCTTGAGGATTGAAGGGCTTCATTTGCTGGTGGGAATATTTGAGGTATATTTCAAGGCTTTTCAGTTGAAGGGTTGGCTTAATATCTTCTGTAAGACCTAAACGATCTTTATCACCCATCGCGTACAATGCAAGCCTTTGCAATGGATCGAAATTGAGCTTCTTAGCCGTCTGTTGAGCGTTGGCAAGTTTGCGCTTCCTAGCCTCCTTAGCAGCTAGCACGTTCTTCTTGGAATACTCTTTGTCCTGTAGCCCCGGATTACCATTACAACGTCCTGTGAGGCGTGACAGGCACGTTACAAGCTTGAATTTGTGTGTCCAGTACGCTTGGTAGGCTCTGTTGATCTTTCCCGTGTCTACGTCCCTTGTACCATCTGGTCGTTTCTCAACAGCGAGGTAGGCATGTACTTTTGGATCATAATGTCTGAATAGATTGAATCGTTCGTACTGCCTTCCTTTCTTCATTTTATACTTTTCAGCGATTTGTGTAATCGTATCCTCAATCGTGTGTTTGATTGGGATGACGCTTGTATCCACAATGAGAGGGTCTTCGGGGTCGTCTGTCCAGTAATGCCCTGTAACGCTGCTTACCGCAAGCATCTTTGATTTACCGTCCGAAGGATCTTTCCAATGAACCCAATAAGGGTCTCTGTCGTCTTCTGTCATATTGCACCTATTTAAGTAATACCGGAAGAGTGTGGAGATCACTCAGGAGGGGGCTTCAGAGGCTGCCGGTATTTATCGGGATGGGTTTTGTTGTTGTGATGAAGAGTGCCCTTGGAGAAGATTTGGTCTGCCCTGTAGGATTTGAACCTACAACCAACGGTGTAGAAAACCGATGCGCTATCCAGTTGCGCCAAGGGCAGTTTGAAGTTTCTCAAAGGACACTCATTATTATTTCTAACGGGCGTTTGGCATGAACACCACAACATCTTCGTCTGAAACGTTGCACAGGCAATTATTCTTCACATTCATCGCGTAAATGTCTCTTCCATCTTCGAGTTCAAAGAACGATCCTAAAGATGTGTGTTCCGCATTCTCAATAATCTCTTCAAACTCTTCTTTGACTTGTTCAACACCTTCTTTAAGTGTTTCATCGTCAGAAAAGAAATACCACAACGAAAGTCTGCTCTCTTCAGAATCTTCTTCCGAGGAATCTTTCAGAACTTTGATAGCTTCTTGGCACCACTCAACACTTTCTTCCAAATCACTTAACAACTGTTCTTCAAACATATTTAATCTCCTTTACATAACCTGCATAATCCAGATAGTTCCAAATGTAATAAACTGAACGACTTCTGGGAGGATGTTCATAATTCTTCTGACTTCTTGTATTCTTTTGTGTACTTTCTGATAGATTTTGAAGTGTCCTTCACCTCTTTAAATTTGTCATCAATCTCTTTGATTGTTACGCCGCGATCAATACAATAATCGCCAATTAGATCATGTAAATCCTGCATAATATCCTCAAGAGTGTTTACCAATAAGTCTGCACCCTCTCGGGTTTCCTTAATTTCCCCTTCCATCACATACCCTCCTTTAGAATGCCGCTTCCGGTGTATTTATTATCTTCACCATAGAACTTCTTGTGTGCATTAACAATGCCCGACATCTTCTCTTCCTTGTCAATTAGTGGCTCATTGTTCTTGGATAAGAAGTTGTTTACGACATTCACGTATTCTTTGCACATTGAAAGCTTCTTCTCCAGATTTCCAAAGTATTGGTTTTCTTCTTCCATCGTATTCTCCTTTCCTTTGTCCGCCTTATGATAATATTATACATCCACCCATTAACTATGTCAACTATGGATGTTCATACTCGTCATACCATGCCATCAACCATTGTCATCGTAATGCTCTCCCCGTGTGACGGCGGAAGCCTCTTCCTCCGATGATCCCAAGGGGTTGCGCCACATCTCATGTTCCATGAAATATTTATCCGCTGCGATATTGTTGGAAGACGCTGCGCTCTTGATACTCTTGTCACAGGTTCCGCACAACCCATATTCCATTTGGAATTGGTCTAGGACTGCGTTGCAAGCCTCGCACCGTGTACACATGACTTTGGTCTTACGACGCTTGTTGGCCTGTGTTGATTTCTCCCCTTCGTAGAATTGCTCCATCCAATTCTTTTTCACCTTGTCTGTCATTGTAATCCCCTTTAAGTTATTCCTAAATTTTACATTTTTAATATCCCTTTTAAAGATATTTAGATAATCAATACAACGAAGAGATGAACTTAGAACCCCTGAAACCCTTTAGAAGTATTTAATATGTGTTAGAGTTTAGCATGCCGAGGATACCAAAGTCAAGCAGTATTCCAAATGAATCCAAAATACCTTTAAAATGGCACGTTAAGATCACACAAAAGGATAATACACCTGAGATGGTGCCATTGAATGGCTTTTAAGAGCCCTACAAGAGCCGTGAGAGGGCTTACTCTCAATAAGATGCCCTACCATAGCACCTACCATTAGAACGTCTCTTAGAGAGCCTTGTAGGGATTCCTAGAACTTATTGTTTTACACATCGAACATCACACATCCCAAGCCGTATGGTATTTGTAAGTCTTTTTCAGGGATGGTAAGCGTTTTTCACGGTTTCAACGACCCCTTAATAAAGCCTTATTAATATTGGTAAGGTCTTACTAAGAACTATTATAATTAGAATAGAACTAAGATATAACTTAGAATATCTTTTAAAGGTATTTAGAAGTCTCTAGAAGTACTTATTAAGGTCTTTAGAAGTAGGTCTTAGGGTAGCACGACGAATCAAACAAGTCAAGCACCCCTCGATACGTCTTAATATGTCTCGGGGCTGTTCGGTGTTCCTCACATCATCTTTGGCTTGATAAGAATTTAAAGGCTCTTAGATAATGCGTCCGCCTAAAATGGGAGGTTTTGAGGGATATATAGATAATGCGTCCGCCTAAAATGGGAGGTTTTGAGGGATATACACACAACAAGGAGATCTTGGGATATGGGATATGTCTCAGGGCTGTTCGGTGTTCCTCACATCATCTTTGGCTTGAAAGCATTCCAAAGCCGTAATACATCGAACATGCCCTTGAATGTCGTGCCAGAGAACAGGGATACCTGTGATCCGTATCAAGATACCCTCTAGGAGCTCTTACAAGGCTCGTAGAGGCTCTTTACAGTCGTAAGGAGGGCACCCCTTGCGGGTCATCCTCCAGAAGACCTTACACGGCCTTGTAGGGACTCGTAGGAATTACGATCCCATTGAAGATATTCTAAGATACCTGTTGACGTGCCCGCCGAATGGCTGTATACTGATTGGAGACTTAATAAGGGAGTGAAACAAATGAGTAAATACGAACAGACATCGAAAGCTATTGAGCAGGTTAATAACGCTTTCTTGGATGTACATAAAAAGGACATGCTAAGCTTGTATCATCTCGCTCTTATGGGAGATATTACATTGGATGATTTGGAAGACATTGCCAACAAAAGAGGGTATTCTGTAGCGGATGAGTACCGTACCCTCTTCGAGGATTTGATTGATGAGGACGAAGATGATTAAATATCGAGTTTCGTGTTTACAAACACGGGAAGGCGGGGTTTTCTACATCAAGAAGAGATTCTTGTTATTCTTTTGGGTTTGCGATGATGACGGTTTTTACAAAGACATTTTCATAACGTACAAAAGCGTTGAAGAGGCAATTGACAGTTGCAAGATTTTGAATAAATACAAATAAGGGGAATAGTGGCAATGTCTGATAATCGTGTGTATGGTGAACTTGAGACTTCAGAAGATTTCTCTAAGCGTCTTAAACATCTAATGGATATGCAGGACGATGGATTTCCAATGACTTATTACCGTGACAAATTTAACAGGGTGCGCATCAAGCATGGGCAGACTTGGTGGGTTATGGGGAATCTTGCTAAACACATCCCAAGCCTTCGTGTAGAGGGCCTCGATAAATGAAGCGGGTATATGTGTACGGACTGGGAGAAGATGGCACACGGGAGTTCCTAAGCACCTTCCTAGACGAATATGGAGCTAGGAAGTTTATAGACGAATTTAGAGGGGCTTTCAAAGGACGGTTCGAGAATTATATCTTTGGCCAGATGGCTGATGGTTTTGAAGACTGGGAGGTTTTTAAATGAATAGGTTTGAGAATCTGATACATGACGGTAATACCAAGGAAGCCGTTGAGAGTGCTATTAGAGATGGATCAGGAGGTTTAGCAACATTGTATTTTCCCAACTTAACTCAGAGGGACTTGGAAGATATGCACGACATTATAGAAGCTAGTTTGTCGAAAGCCCTTGACACAACTGTTCTGGTGGATAAATAATGCTTATTGATTACGATCTGGTTGTATATGAGAAGCGACAAGGGTTTACATTTGCCTTCTATGAAGGGAGCAGGGCGTGCATAAAAGGGGACGATAAAGAAGGAGTTCTAGACTTGTTGAAAAGTATTGTGGCTATTCGAGATCACCGAAAAAGCTTAATAAAGGGGTGATTATATGAAACCAATGCTTGCAGTAAAAGCCGATATTGACAAACTGAAATTTCCCGTGTACATACAGAAGAAACTTGATGGCATCCGTTGTATCGTAAAAGACGGCGTTGTTCTTAGCAGGACGCTCAAGCCGATCCGTAACGAATATGTACAATCACTATTCAGCCATCTTGAGGGTGCCGATGGAGAGCTTGTTGTCGGGTCTGCTACGGATGAGAAGGTCTTTCAAACAACGTCATCGGGGGTGATGTCGAAGGGTGGAAAGCCCGATGTAAATTTCTACATCTTTGACAGATGGGATTTAGGCCACATGCCTTATGAAGAACGAAAGGTGCACCTACACGGGAGCGGGGAGCGTGTCCGAGGGGTTCCTGCAAACGTTATACACAGCCTCAACGAGCTTGATGAAGCCAATTCAACATTCATCGCCGATGGTTACGAGGGTAGCATTCTAAGATCGCCTCACGGGCTTTACAAGTTCGGGAGATCTACGGTTAACGAAGGGTTCCTCCTCAAGATGAAGATTTTCGAGGATGCCGAATTCAAGATTGTGGGATTCGTTGAAATGATGCATAATGAAAACGAAGCTACGAAGGACGCCCTCGGGAATACCGAAAGGTCTTCTCACAAGGCTGGGAAGGTTAAGAGCGGCATCTTAGGAAGCCTTGTCGTGGAATATGGAGACGACACGTTTGAGGTTGGCACGGGATTCTCACATGCTCAGCGCAAAGAAATATTTGAGAATCAACTTGACTATATTGGAAAGGATGCTAAGATTCAGTATCAGAAAGAGGGGATGATGGATTTTCCGAGATTCCCCAGCTTCAAAGGAATTCGGGATGTTGAAGATTTTGAAAATGGATATGAGAAGGGGGTTATATGAAAAAATCAGTATGGAAATATACACTGGACGTAAAAAGAAATCTTTATATGCCAGATGGATCAGAAATTATCGCCGTTCAAGGGCAACGCGGGGATGTATATTTATGGGCGCTTGTTGATCCGTATGCTGATATGGTTCCTCGGAGGTTTGCAATACATGAGACAGACAGTCCGTTTGATTCTTCTAGTGAATACATTGGAACGGCCTTTCTCCACAATGGATATCTTGTTCTGCACGTATTTGAAGAAAGGGCTTGACGTTTGATCTGATAGGATTTATAATCATTGAACGTTATGAAGGAAGGCGGCCTCACAATTCGAACAGGAAGGGAATTAAATGAAAACTAAAATGATCTTAATCGCAACGGCATTTGCACTTTCATCGTGCGCACCGGCTTCAGCCTCCGAGAAGGAATCTTCACAAAATGAAGACCCTCGAATGGGATCAATAGAGACCCTTCACGAGACTTGCAAGAGCTGGTCAGAGGTTGGAAAGGAGATTATGTTTGATCGACAAACTCTAGGACTCTCTCAATCCATGTACACAGGGATGTTCATTGAGGGGTATAATGGCGATGACATTGGGTATGAGATCACCGTGAGCATTATAGAGGCGGCTTGGAACGTGCCACTTCTAGGTCGTGCAGTTTCGGTTTCAGAAGAATTTGGGAATATCGCTTATGCAGAATGCATGAAATCCCGTCACGATGGTTAATGGGCGGGTTATGAAAATATGGATACATTGGACTTACGATTTACATGACCGTATTTGAAAGCGGCATAAATGGAGAGGGGAGGTGTATAATGGAACCTTACTATATTTACAATCTTGACGAATATTTGTCCA
>Ga0207995_100343_pt1 | contig 18829 bp, 30 predicted proteins | sample AntDeeMetag022AM_FD_184759 | JGI IMG/M metagenome (GOLD analysis project Ga0207995, IMG submission 184759) | Saline lake microbial communities from Deep Lake, Antarctica - Antarctic Deep Lake Metagenome 022AM (SPAdes) (version 2) | ecosystem: Environmental > Aquatic > Non-marine Saline and... | reverse complement strand
ATCCTTCATTACGCTGCTTATCGTACAGGTATTCGATATTGATATTGTAGCGGCAGACTTACAGGCTGTGGTGGTCGCTATTGGTATGGCGGTCTCTGCTGTTGTAGCTCTTTATGGGCGCATCACAGCGACACAGGAAATTGGTAAGGACTAAATGAAGAACGCTAAAAAACAATAGTATGAATACCGCAATAGAAATAGGACTTGGTGATGGGTTAGTACTTGATGTTGAGGTAACCGAAGACGGTGCGGCCAAGGACATTACAGGCTGGACGATTCTGTTTACCATTAAGAAAACGCTATCTGACAGTGATGCTGATGCGGTAGTCTCGAAGGATATTACAAGCCATTCAGATCCTGTAAATGGGATATCACTTATTGCAGTGCCAGAAGATGAATTGACAGAGGCGGGGATATTCCATGCCAATGTTCGGTTCTTGGATAGTGTCGGGGACGAATATCCTGAATCTTCCGAAGATTTTATACTGGAATCTAAAGCCAAGCTCTCAAAACAAGAATTTCTGCAGGAAAGTGGTGGAGGATGTGAAGATAAATCACCAAGATCTTCTAACAGTCCCGTTAAAGGACTTGTTAAAGGACTTGTTAGTAAAGGAATGAGGCAAGGAAAGTTTGATGATGTATTTTCGCAACAATACAAGATAGAGCGGAGAAATTATTAGCGCGCCTTTTCACGATGTACGTACGTTAGTGACCCCACCCTTTTTTAACACTTCAAAAACTTTGTCCACCTGTTGGGTTAATTCCTCCTCATGTGTCACAATAATAAATTGTAGCCCTAATTTTTGGGAAAGCTCCTGAAGCATATCTGACGCTTTTGGTTGTAGGTCTGGGGATAAAAACCGCATAGGTTCATCAAGTATAATCACAGGACGTGTTCGTGGTCTTTGCATACTCCAGCTTGCTACTCTTAAAGCAAAAGCCGCCACATCAACAGCACCTCCCCCTGCCGCATCCATAGGGGATACTTCATTTTCATTTCTTTTAAATAGTAAATCACATTCAGTTTTATTGCGTCGCTGAACAAAATCTACCTTTAATTCATAAGCGTTCTTAAAAACAGCCTCCAAAGCCAAACTTGTAATATCCGAGACATGAAAAGCAAGGGCCTGTTGAGTTTTTAATCCCACTTCCCTTAAGACTTCTCGGGCCTCTTCATGCCTTTGAAGTGAATGGGTATAATTTGATAATCGTGAGTCTGCATCATCAAGGTTTTTTTGTATCTGTTGTTGACGCCCTTGTCGTTGTTCAAGTTCTGAGCGGAGTTGTTTAACTGACGTCATAATCTTTTTTCAGTTCGTTAGTTTTTGTTTCAATAGTATCATTTATATCACTAATCTCATCTTCCATGTCTTTTAATTTGTCTTCCGCTGCCCCGTAGTCTCCACAATCCCAGTCCTCGGCAAGCGTTTGTAGAAGATGTTCTTGTCTACCTTCTAATTTACTCACCTCTTGTTTTGCTTGTTCAATTTTATTTTTTAAGTCTAATAAGTCTTGTTCATCCATAATAGGTTATTTTAAGTCTGATTCAGGATTATTGAATTTATCTTCAAGTTCTTCATAATAGATCTTCTCAACTTTGGATTGTGTGTGAACCACACCGCACAGGAATCCGATTGCGAATGTTATCACCACCGTTAAAGTTATAAACCAGTTCATTTATTTGTCTCCGTTTGATTTTTGTTATTTAGGGGTACAGTTACATACGCTTACACATGAGAACACCGCTTAGCCGTAAACGTCAGAACCGGGTTCTAGGCTTCTAGGGCACTATATGTAATATCTTTAATTTCCTTGTTTATGTCGTTTTTTTGGTAAAATGTCTTCAAATTCTTCTCAAAATCTAATTCCCCTTCCCATTTAGTTCCAAGCCGTTCTACAAAAGCAGTTATTCTATCATCTCGTTCTTCCTTTTCCTCAATATGCTCTCGACTAATAACATCTTTAGGGACATCTAGGTAGTGGGGTTTGACTTTATTTTTACGGGCATTATACAACCACACGCGTGGTCGGTAATTAATTTGTTTTGCCGATTGCCTTGTGAGGCTGCCAGCGTTCACTAATATTCTTCCTTCATCACGACAAACAAAAGGAATGTGATTATCCCCAGTTAAAATTAAATCAAATTTATCATACTTATCTAAAGCCCAATTTCCTTTTGCTTCTTTTTCAGCTCCTGGGAATGGTGCCTTTCCAGTATAAACATATTCATGCCAAACAACGACTTCGCGATCTCCGGAAGGAAATATCATACTTGGATCAGAGGGTATTTGATCAAAATGGGACCCTGACAAAACGTTTATATGCCCTCCTATCATTAATGTATAAATGCCAGTCTTTTCAATAAGATCCAATGAATGCTGTGGAACATCATGATTACCATAGACTGTGTAGAATTGGTCAGGTAAGAATTTAATGGCCTGGGAAAGTAAACGCGGACTTGGTTTCCAATGATCAAATAAATCCCCGGCATGTAAAACTGGGCAATTATACCTCCGTTGTAGCTTAGATACCTGCCTAACAACGTCCCATTGCGCGTTCCAAAAATCATCCGTACGACATGTTGGTTGTGATGATCTTAAATGCCAATCAGCAGTTAATAGGCAGTCAACTGATAGCTTATTTTCCTTTTTTGTTCTTTTCATGTGACTGTGGAATTACTTGATCAAATTCTCCTTTTAATTCATCTGCTTTATCCCAGTACGTTGTTCCAAAGTAACTAATTTGATTTCCTATTTTTTGTACCAGTGTATTTTTAATTATATTTCCTTTTTTATCTTCGGCATGTTTAATAAAAAGGAATCCACTTTTTAAATCACTTGCCTTCTGTTCCATATTAATTCATTTTATTCCCACAAATAGGGCATTCTTCAGGCACTTGTTCGTGCCATTTCTTTTCTAATTGTTCCAGTTCTTCTTTCCTATCCTGCAGGTTACTGTTTACTAAATCAATTTCATCATTTAAACTTCCTAATTTATTTATTTCATTACTTTTGGACCTTCTTTTTTTATGTGCCCGTAGTATAGGATCAACTAAATCTTTGGATGAAGTCAGTGTTTTGCGTTCTGCTATTTCACGATCCACGGACTTAATTTTGTGTATCAAGGAGTTTAATTTTGTTTCTTTCTTCTCAAGTTTTTTCCTCTTCGTTATTAAATTGAGTATATTTTCAGTCCCCTCCTCTTTGCTAACCAATACTTGCAGGTTATCAAGTTTCTGTTCTGTAGTATCAATTTTATTAAGAACATCTTTTATTTGGGAGCTTTTCTGGTGAACTTTATTTTTAGCTTCAAATAATTTTATAATACCATTGACCAAGGATTCCGCAGGTAAAAGAATTGATTTATTAGATATTTCCTCATCAACATTTTTAATATTTTTTGATAGCAACCCCAATTCGTAGCAGTTCTTTTGTTTTTTGGATTTTTGGTTTTCAACTGCCTCCAAAATCTCAATATCCTTTTCCATTTGGCCAAGGTATTCGTACTCTTTTAAACTGTCTTGGTAGCGTTCTATTTCTTTTTTAGCTCCCTTAATATCACTATTTATACTCCGAACCCACCCTTCAACAGCTTTTAAGCTTGAATCTATTTGATCAATGCGGGCTACTTTATTAAAATGACGTGATACTTCCCCAGAATTATCACTAATAAGAAATGGGGAATCCATTTGCTGTTGCAAATTAATACTACTGATGTTTAGAACTTTTTTTACCTCTTCTGGGGGTTTGCGGCCAAACGCTTTGAATTCGTATTCATTTTCTGGTGTTTTAAGCAGGTACCAATCATCACTTCCTTTATGTCTTTGAATAAAATCGTCATTTGTTTCTAAATCAACCTCCGTATCACCACCCCAGCTGGAACGGAAACTATCCCCTAAAGGACGATTCCAAACCAGCCATCTTAAGGCCCTTATAATAGAAGTCTTACCACTATCACTGGGTCCAATAATCGTGTTCACCCCAGGGTCAAAAGATAACTGGGTGTTTTTATGGGATTGGAAATTCTGTATCCTTAGATTTTTAATCATTCCATCGTTCTTTTATTAATTCAAACATTTCCTTCCAAGTTTCAGTTGTGGTATCGCCAAAAACTTTATGGACCACAAACATAAATAGTAATGGAAGAGCACATAGAATAACTGTTATTTTATTTTTCATTTGAAGCGTAAATTAATGCTTGAGAACTACTACGACCTACATGGAAAACAGCTAAGGCATCGGCTACTGCCTGGTCTTTATATTTGATATCCCGAACCCATTCATCTCCGTAAATTTCAACAATCGCATCTACGGTAGCTTGTTTAGAAGCGGAACGACGTCCTAAAAGATTCTTTTTACTGTCTCCTTCAGTGTACCATTCTACGGGCAAATTAAAGCAAGAACTGTAACTACTAATAATACCAGCCACTGCCCCTATCATCACTGCCGCTGACGCACTTTGGGAACCATGAGGCAATTCACTAAGAACCCAATCTAAATTATGTTTTTCATGCTGTTCAGTAAGTACGTCACTAATTACAGATAACCGGCGGACGGTATCGTCTCCTTTTCTTATTTTCTTTTTCTTATAATCGGGTTCTGTTTTTATACAACCTGTCTCATTTATTCGGGCAACTCTTCCATCTAAAGTAACTACGGCCCAGCCCCAAGCTGTGATACTTGGATCATTAACTAATATTTTCATAATTTTGTGATTTCAATATGATTAATGTCATCCTTTTTAAATTTAAATTTTTCTAAACACCAAAATAATGCGTGGACGGATGTTTCGGCTTCTACTTCCTCATCCAATGTCCATGTGCTTGTCTTAATAACTATGTGAAATAACATTTATTCACCTAAGTTTTGGTCTGCGTTGTGATTCAAACTTTTCTTGTATCTCTTCCCATAAATCAATCGTTTCAGTTTTTAATTTCTTCACAGCTTTTTTACCCTCTTTTTCTACCATACGTATCGCTTTAGAACTATGGTTATGTAATTCCGCCCCGTCTAGGGTATATACATTTTCACTGGAGTAGTCTTTAATAAACTGTAAATTTCCCTTGATGTCATCTATGCCGTAATCAAAAAGGATCGTAATATCAGCACTTTGATGTGGCTTCCAAATAGAACTTTTATGTACGTTAATAGTTGTTTTGACCCCGACAACTTGTTCAGTTTTTTTCCCCCTAATAGTTTTCTTTTCCTTAATCTTAGTAGCATATTTTAAATGCAGCCTCAAGCTGGCATAGTATTCTAAAGCCTTGCCCCCAGGAACTGTCCACTTTCTGCCGAATGGACCTGAATTCATATTTGCACGAAGTTGGTTTGTGCCTATTAGCAATATGTTTTTCTTTGCAATTACTCGGCATGTTTGCCTAAGCTGTTCACTAAATTCTTTAGCTCTGCGAGCGCCGTACTTATCCTTACCTTCCATTTCCATATCCGTAGATAGAGCAGTAAGTGAATCAGCAAAAGCTCCATTGACTTTTTCATCATTATCTATTTTCCAATCTCGAACTGGTTTAAATATTTCTGGAACAGTATTAGGGCGGTAGTAATCAATTTTATCTGTATCAAGATCAAATATTTCAGCAAACTTAGAGTTTAATCGTGCCTCAGGATCTCCAAATTTAACATTGCCTCCTTTTCGTTGGACTTCTCCTGCCATTTCACAAAGCAATACTGTCTTGCCAGCTGAGGAAGGTCCAAATATCTCAACAAATATACCTGTTGGGATGCCTCCTCCCCTCTTTCTTCCCCCACTAATAGCAAGGTCCAATAATGTGGAGCCAGTACTTATCATTAATTCATCATTACCAGCGTATTCCGGTTGTTCTTTTGTGTCTTTTTTAGATTTTTTCTTCATTTGGTTTGATAAAGATTTACCCTCACTACTTGTTCTTTTCATAAATTAAAATTGTTTAAAAATTTCGTTTATTACTTTTTCAGGTACATTTTTATTACTTAAATATATCCTGTAATCGTCAACAAATTGATCCTCCGGTGTTTGTGAATCCACTGGGAGCCCAGATGTTTTCTCTTTGACTTGGAGATCCTTGTAGTCCTGACGGTATGTAATCGCCATTTCTTCAATTAAGTCCTCTATTTCTACCCCCTCCTGCTCCTGCCACCTAAGTAACCCATCTAAAATAATTTGGGTTTTGGATTTGCCATGTAACAAGGTGTATAGATTAAGGGCTTGATAAAGTTGGTTAGGGACATACGCCCCCACCATTTCTTTTTTTTGTTCTTTTACTTCGGACATAATATTAATAGGATTAAAAAGTTAAATTATTTACTTAGTGCGACGTGGACTACCATCTTCTTCATCGGTATCATCCCAATTATCATCATCCCAATCATCATCGTCGTCCCAATCATCATCGTCGTCCCAATCATCATCGTCAGAGCTGTCATTCCCAGGTCTCCCTGTGTCGCCCTCTTCACCGTCGTCCCAATCATCATCATCCTCATCATCCCAATCATCATCGTCATCCCAATCATCCTCTTCCTCGGACTGTTCCTTAGTTTCCTTTTTAGGACGTCGATCAGTTTGTGGATCCTCATCCTCCTCAATTTCAGTGTCCTCAGCTAAATCCTCTGTATTAATTTCATAAAATATAGCTTCGAGTCTGTCGTAGGACAAAACCTCAAGGCAATCATACAAGTTAGGAACATCTTCAATAATGTCTTCACTATATGGTTTTTTGCGGCTCTTAAAATCAATACGGCTTGCTTGTGGGAAAGAGTTTTCTCCAATTCTCCCCTCATCAAAACGTACTCGAAGTGTTTTACCATTTTCTAAATCTGGAAAGATGCCCATTTGTGGTCTCTCCATAAGCTCTTTAGACAACAAATCCTGAAATAAGAATCCACTCATATCCCAAATATGAAGTTCTTGATCATATTCTTTACTACCTTTTGGGATAATAACGTACAAATTTCGGGAGGACAATCTTATGGACTTTACATCCTCATCATCCTTATCTGCACCTTCATCAAACTTTTTTTGTCTATACTCACAAATTGGGCACGGTCCTTTTTTCATGTAGCGTGGGCAAACTACTCTTTCATTATCCATACCTATATTTCGATGGATAGCAAAGGGTCTGCGGTACCATAAGTCACCTGGTTGGGCCAAGTTTTCATCATCATATCTATCTGGGTGCTCATTATCTGAGACTATGTAAGGAATAACATCCATTTTTTCCTTACTTTTAGGTTCCGCAGTATAAATCGGAATTCCTCCAGGCAATTTTAAGTACCTAGATGAATTCTTACTTTGCTTTTGTCTGCGGGCATTATCACTAACAGATGTGCCAAAATTACTGCTAAATTTTTTCTTTTTACGTTTACTCATTGGTTTCCTCGGTTTTTTTATCGTTAAGGTGTGTACTAAGTGCGTTAAATATTCCCAGTGCTCCCATATAACAGACTAAATAACATAGAAATGGGACAAGTACGAATATAAGAATTACTGCACATACTGAAATTAAAAATGACATCAACATCTACTTGTTTCTTGAAATATTAATTGATTTATTTGTTTCCTTTTGCTGTTCCTTACGGGCCCGTTTTTTTGAAAGGTCACGGGGCATTTTAGGCCCAGCAAAGTATTGTTGCCCGAATAATTGAACCAAATTTTCTAAAGCCTCTTTCTTCATATACATACTCCGCACGGCTGATTTTGCCATATTAACCGCATACTGGGCGTCCTGTTTTTCTTCAGTGGCTTCAATGTAATCATCCTGTTGAATAATCGCCTTTTGTATTGCCCCTTCAGTAGTTTTAGCCGCCTCATATTTTTGAGGATCGGCAACTATTTTTTGATAGAGAGACGCTTCTATAATATCTAATCGTTCTTTTGCTTTATCAAGTCTTCTTTTAGCCTCCGCTTCGTGACGCGTGTATTTCGCCATGAGTTTAGGTTGCTCTAACCATTCAATATCCAGAGCGCTGTCGTCAATGTGAGTGTCTTCTTCGTAATTTAGCTTTTTATTCTTCATAGTTTAACCTTTAATTTTAAGTCGACGCATGAGATTTTCTCTTCGTGATAAGTGTTCATATCGGCATAGACTAATTCAATATCTTCAACCACAGTACTGGTTTTGTTTTCAAAGTTTACTACGTTTCAATCCTTATTTAGATGGATGTGGTTCAGAGAGATTAATGTTTATTTTTGGTTCACGTTATTATACAAAATGGAATTACTTTACATTGAAATTAGTTACGACTTTACAATACAATAGCAGGCGAAAACCAATCCTGGGAAGCCGCTACTGTAAAAGGGCTCAATAAATTCTTCTAACACGGCCCCGGCTCTTGGATTATCACCATTTAATAAAACAGCTCTTGCATAACCAAGCACATGCCTGCGGATAGACTCTTCGTCCTGTTTTTTAAGACCCTTTAAAATTCTACGGACCTTTCCCCAGGGATTATTTTGTACCAACGCGCGACATAATTCGATACTTTGATTTTCAGTTTCCTGAGATTGTTTTGCCGCCTCCATCCTTCTCTCAGGATCTACTCGAAGTACCTGGTCCAGCGTCTGCAGGGCTTGTCGAGGGTGGCCATCACTATCTTTTAAAATTCTAAGCAATACTTTTTTAGAAGGCTTTTCACCTTCTTTTTTACACGTCCCTATGAGGAGCTTTTTCATATCTCCATCATCTAACGGTTGCATTTGAAACCCGCTACATCGGTCCTTCACCGTACCTAATAATTTTTGTGGGTCCGTAGTACACAATGCGAAGTAAACGTGCTCAGGCGTGTCCTCCAGCATCTTAAGGAGGGCGCTTTGGGCGGCGTTAGTAAGTTGGTGGGCCTCATCTAAGATCCACATCCGCCGACTACCTTCCAGAGGCTTATAATGTGCCTGCTGTCTAATATCGCGGACAGCGTCTATGCCTCGGAAATCGGCAGAATCCATTTCCCGCAAGTCCTGACCCTTAATTCCAAGTTCCTTCCCTAAGATGCGGGCTACCGTTGTCTTACCGCAACCTCGTGGGCCATGGAATAAAAAACTATGCGGGCAATCATCAGGCTCTTTTACCATGTTTTGGACAGACTGAATGACCTCCTCATTTCCTAAAATTTCTTTGAACGACTTTGGGCGGTGTTTTAAATATAAACTCATAAATTACTTTCCCTCATTTCATTTTCTTCTCTTATAATTAATGTTTCTGATGTGGCATTTAACGTGCTACTTACGGTATAGACAGAACGACGATACTTAAATTTAGTCAAATAACAATACTGTTTTCCATTATTGCTCACTTTACCTCGTTTAACTACATCTTGGATCAATGTTAGTGCATCCGACATGCTCATCCTGGATCGATTATCAATAATTAATTTTTTCATAGATAATACTGTAATGTAATCCTTTTTAGGGTCCCAACGTAGCATTGTGCCTATCTTATATGTTAAATCCCAATCTATAGGGCCTAAAACATCCATAAGATTTTTTCTGGTGCTTAAATAAGGATACACACGACCGTTTTCTATTAAATTTATAGTCGACAGGCTGACGCCCGATTTTTCAGCAAGCTCTGGCTGTATTAAATTATTTTCTGCACGAGCTTCCCTAAGTCCACGTAGCATAGGGGTTACATTTATTTTTGGTTCACATTATTATACAAAGTAAACCTATTTTTCATCAAACTTATATTCCTCAAGTTCGTTCCAACTTTCATCCACGCCACCCAAGTCCGCATCTATATCCAGTGGTACATTTACCCAGGGCCAATGCTTCCTAATTTTTTTAGTCATTACATATTCCAGTAATCGACATACTTTATCTAATTCTTTTGGATACACGTCTAAAACAATACTGTCATGAACCTGTCCAATTATTCGGGTTTTCATATTCTTTTTTGTCAATATTTTATCAACAGTAATAAAGGACCACAGTAAACAATGGAAAGCTGTTCCTTGTACGGGGTAATTGGTAGCATCATTCTTGCTCATAGGTCCATGACAGCGGAAGCCAGTCAGCATTTCAATGTACCCTTGGTTTTGATATTTTCTCCACCAATCCTTTTTCCACTGATTATATACTTCAAATCGCCTTTCCCAAAAATCCTCCTCAATATCCTGCACATGATTAGTAAATGATTTTAAGGATCTAAAGCCATGGGAAACTAAATGTTCCCCCAGATTTTTTTCATCCCCTATACTAATCCCCTGACCACTTTCCCAACGTTTATTCTCTGGCATCTCTCCCCAGGAACAGGCAAGTGTGGGTGCATTATTGCCATAGTAATCTCCATAAAATTGAGGAAATACAAATCCATTTTTAGCCGCGCTTCGTAGGGTGTCATGTTCAGGTCTTGATCGGTCAAAATCATCTATTTTAAATATTTGTTGAGCCATATCACCGTGCATATCTGAATCTGGATCATTAATATACTTTTTCATTGTGGGGTCATTGTGATAAAATATACTGGCCCTAACTTCCATACCACTGTAATCCACTTCAAGCAACTGATGCCCCCGTCGTGGATATAATGCAGACCGACATATTTTTTGAGCTTCTTTATCCCGCTTAGGAATATTCTGGAAATTTGGGGACGAACTCGAACTACGATATGTGGTGGCAGTATGTAGCTTAAAATGAGGGTGAATAAAGCCATTTATTTGCTCCTTCATAAATCCTTTAAGATACGTGTCTCGAATCTTTTTCAATTTGCGGATTCTAAGGATAGTTTGTATTTCAGGTATGTCCAGCTGTTTCAAGGACTCTTTGTCCGTAGAGCCGAGCCCTGAGGGCGTTAACTTGGGTGGGGTGTGCCCACATACCTCATACAAATATTCCCCCAGTTGAGCGTTAGAATCAATATTTAATTTCTTACGCCCTCGGGAACGTGTCCATTCTTTATAAAATGAGGATTGCTTTAATTCACCTTCCAGATTAGATATTAGTTCTGTAATTTTATTTTGTTCTTGCGTGCAATACTTTCGGTCAATTCGCAATCCTTGCCGTTCCGCACGGGCAAGAGCAAGAGTGCCTTGATGCAATAATTTATAAGCGTCCGCTTGGGTAGATTTTATGTCCATAAAAATTAAACCTTTTTAGATACTGTCGATTCATCAATTGTTAAGATAAGTTTTCCTGAAGCTTTTTCGTTGTGCGCCCAATTTAATATTTCACAAATAGGTACAGTTTTATCAAAAGATTTAGTTTTAATCCACATATCTCCTATCCGGTCATTTCCAGCGGATTTTTCTATAGATGCTATAACTCTTTCGTATTCAGTGTCTTTAAATGTTTTCATAATTGATGATTTAATTTTTCCATTTGTTTTTTAGCCAACCACAGCTCGTATGCTGAATCCAAAGCGTTGTATTTAAGTAGATCCTGGAGCCCCTTTTTTGACTTCATTAATTTTTTAATCCTATTTTTTGCATTATCACCACCAGCGTTACTGGTAGTAGATTTGAGGTAAGGCCCAACGCCTTTCTCGTAACCCATAATGCCAAAATTAAAATATGATTGTATTTTTAATCCAGTCAGTCCTGGTTGGTTATTTAGTACATGCGAGGCTACCATACTATCCCAAGCCCAATTCCTAACCGGCGTTTTGAGTATATTTTTACTCCACTGTTCCTCAAATTTCATATTATGGGCTGCTTTTGGAATTTTAGGATCAGCTAACCAATGTCGCAAAGGCTGTGCTTCTTGTTTTTTACTCGGCATTTTAAATACCCATACCTTGTCATCACAGTACGTCATAGAACATGAAACAATACGGTGTCCTTTGTCATGTGGTTTAAGTCCTGTGGTTTCATAATCAAAAGCAGATAATTGATGTTTGGGCCAATCATTAAGAAAATGTAAATCTTTTTTTACAATTATCTTAGGGTTCTTATACTCAGGTACAGGGTCTGAAATCTTATCCGTTGCCCGTTTCAAATCATCAAGCCATATTTTCATCATATCACGTGGTGAACTCCTATGTAGCAAGTACTTAGGATGGAACGTTGGGCATATCCAGGCGTTTAATTTCTGATCTGGTATTATTTGACCCTGCCATTTGCTCATTCCCAACCCTTTCTGCCAACGATGTCCTATTAAACTTTGAAGACCTATTTTGCCCAAAGTAATGATAACATTAGGCTTGTATTTTTTAAGAGCTGGGCGAACTCGAATAGAACGGCAGTGGTTTATTTCACGAATAGTTGGATTTCTATTTTTAGGGGTGTGGCAGTTGACAGCGTTTAAATTGACACAGTCTTCAAACAAGTCAATTCCAACTCTTTTTAACTGTCTTTTTAATAGTTCCCCTGCTTTACCCTGCCATGGTTTCCCTGCCCTATCTTCAGCTTTACCTGGGGAGCGTCCAAGTATCATAATTCCCTTTTTAAACCTACCATAAGGTTTCATTTTAGCTGAATGACAATTCTTATAAAGCCCACAGGAGGCGCAAGAATGTATTTTACCTTTTGTGGATGATGATGATTCCGTTTCCTTCTTACTAAAAAATCCTTGAGGCATGAGGTCAGTTTTTATTCTGTTTTGCGTTCTCTCGAAACAAATCAATATCAATTCCGACCCCTTCAAGGACAACATCAGGGTCCATGCAGAGTAAAGAATCCCAAGACAATTCAAATTGCCATTCGTATTTAATATTAAATTTTTCACATAAATCAGGAGCCATAATCCCCTTTGCTATTTTTATAACTTCTTCATTAGAGTAACAAGAAGCATCAATTCCTGCTTTTTGCAACATTGACCTGAATATTTTAATCCATTTTTCCTTCATAGTAATAAATTTTTATCAGTTATGATTATTAGTTAGTAAATTAAAAAGTCACCCTTTTTAATATTTCCACCCCTAACTCCATCTGCGTCTTCCTCAAATTCAGTTATCACATCTTCAGGACAACTTATTTCTGTAATTGCTCCATCATATTCATCTAATAATTTCCTTCCCCCCTTACCTTCCTTAATTAGATTTCCTAAGTAATCATATAATTGTTTTATAGTCATAGTAATATGTTTTTATTGATTATTGGTTCATTAAAACTGCAACGTACTGCCAACCATCACCAGTAAATTTAATTTTTTCTTTGCCTAAGGAACATTCACTGGATCGGTTTAAAATATTTTTTAACAGTTGTGGGGATACCCAAAAGGATTCCTCTGGACCTTTATAATCGACTTTAGCCTTTTCCTCAATCCAACTGCCCTTGTCATTTTCTGCTTCTATACGTAGCATGTTATCTTTTAATTTTACGCTCATGGCTTCCTTTTTTATATCATCCTTTTCAGTAAACACCATAACACGATCCAAAATAGATTGCATTTTTTTAGGAAATGTTACCTTAGATCCATCAACATCAAAATGATCTGAGGTATCTGGATAATCTTCTATCAAAACACGACTGCTAATTACAGTCCCCTCAGGATTCCGAAAGTGCACCCAACCTTCAGTACGGTAAATTTGAATTGGGTTCACTTTGGCTATGTCATTTATATTTTCTGCTGGTATTAACACGCCTGGGTACGGGAATTGTCCATTGGGAAATTGTACCTGCATTATCTGAAAACTATCTGACGCTTCCATATACGTTTCTTTAACATGTACGCAAGTCAAAACACGCCGTGAAAGATCTCGTGACGCGGAATCAGAAATAAATCGTAAATCTGAAATAAACTCCTCTGGTAAATCTTGCCAATCTGTTGTTTTTATATCCCCCTTCTCTTCCAATGGTAATTTAATTTCCTTCTCTAATCTTAGCCCAGCTTTTGAATTTTTAGCTTTGAGTTTTATTTCATTTTCAAAAAGCTTCATTTGTATTTCTTTTTGATCAATTTTATCCAAAAACTGATATAATTCCTCAGCCCGAACAGCTCCTCTAAGCTCCAACCCCTCCACTGGATGTGATATACTGATAGAGTCATTATATGTCACCACACAGTCCTCAAGAAAAGCAAAACTGGTGGATTGTTCTATAAGCTCTGTATTAGCGAGCGCTGGTTTAACTATTTTTAATGCCTTTTGCAGTTCTTTCTTATTTAGTTTCATAGAAATTAATTTTAATTTTATTGATTTTGATAATTATGGACTTTCTCTATAAATTCTTCCCTACCGCGAATATATACATAACTAATAAGGAGTCGCGGGTGGGGCTTCACCTCCTTAGCTACCTCAAGATGTCGTTTTGAAGCGCATACTGAATAGATTCTTGTTTTGTACTTTTCACCAGTTGCCAATGTATGGGTTGCAAGGTCAGCACTCATTAATCCCCATACAGTTAAATTCCATTTTAATCGTTCCTCCCAGGAATTTGCAAGGGTGTCTCCATTGACAGGGGACTCCTCAGCAAGCCCCAAATCCATGGGCGTCATAGAGGGTCCCTCATCCTCTTCGGTCCGCTCTGTGTTTGTTTTTCGTTTTTTCTTGCCTTGTATTTGCCCCTTTATGAACCCAAGTTTCTCAAATAATTCCTCATACCTTATGCGATGACTTTTAGGCCTACCTAAAAATGTATTTAATGAGCCTACGGGATGGTTAGCTTGATTAGAAATAGTTATAAGCACCATATCTGTGTAATCAAATCCACCCTTTGTTTGTGGTTTTGGGAGGAATATTTTACCAAACGCGGCTCCAATGGTTGGAGAATTTGAGTCCACAGAATACCATGGATATCGTGCAAGTAGTTTTTTAGAGGTGACAGCGAAACCATGAATTTTGCATTTCGGTCTGCCTTGAGAATCACAAATAATATCCTCAAAAACTCTATCTAACCAGTGTGTTAGTTGACTTCGGTTGCCGAGAGCCCGGCCAGTGCCAAGTCCTATATAATCATATTCTTCAACCATTTTTCTAAGATGGGATTCATCGTCCTTATATTTTTCTTCCCCACGGTGATATACAGGAATTGGAGATGTACCAGCGTCCTCCATGATCCTTTGGTTTTTCTCTGAAGCCATTGCAGTTTCCCAAGTAGGGCCTGTGTCTTTATTACCAATAACATCCAAACAAGCCTCGACGCCATACGGGCCATTGTCCTTTATAAACTGAATGTATTTTTCTATATCAATAGTCTCGTCTCGAGAAAATGCTGAATAAGCACCAGAGTCGAGGAATACCATATCTGAGGTTATATCCATTATGAATAAATTAATGACATTAGTTCGCTTTTTGCTGAATTTGAAGTCTTAAACTTACCCTCTACTGCGGAAGTTATCATTGTTGAATGCTGTTTTTCGACACCTCGAGCGCACATACAAAAATGCTTTGCTTCAATCACACAGGCGGCCGCCTCAGGGCGTAAATGTTTCATAAGAGCATCAGTTACCTGCATGCCAATGCGTTCTTGGATTTGCAATCGCCGGGCATAAATTTCAACCAAGCGGGCAAGTTTAGAAATTCCAATTACTTGGTCACCAGGAATATACGCTACATGTGCCCTTCCACTAAATGTCTGCCAATGGTGTTCACATGTACTATACATCTCAATATCTTTGAGCAGTACAATTTGATCATAACCATCAGAATCAAACGTGGTTAAAATATCCTTAGGATCTCGTTTGTAGCCTCCTAAAATCTTATCCCAGGACTTTAGCATCCGTGCAGGTGTTTCCTGGAGGCCCGGGCGGTGTGGATCCTCTCCAATATACTCCAGCTGTTTTGTTATCATTTCTTTCATTTCTTCTTTAGTAGTCATTTAAATTGAACTTTACTTGGGTTATAAAGAGTGTTGTATATTTCTTCAGCGTTGTCAGGCAAATCAATATCTGTTCGTGATTTAATTGTTTTCACTACTTGTTTAGCATCGTTGCTTGGGAAGGGAATCATAAAATGACCCATATTATTCCCATTTATTTTGTTATAGGACCTATTCCAATTTAATTTGAGTTGTAAATAAGATCGAGGAATAATACAGGAATCCTCATCGTCCAGCTCGGGCTTAGTTGCCCTTGAGCGCATGACGTCCTCCAGGGGGCGGTCCATAATAAGGAAGGTATCATTGAACCCTCTTCTGATATTTAACCAGTACTCAACAAAAATAGGATTAGCCAGTAAATAGGAAAACTTTACCACATCAAAGTGTTCATGGAGTTTTTGTAGAGGATAAAATGTTTCCCGTTCTATCATATCCCAATATCCATCAAAAGGAAATCTTGGGTCTTGTAAATAATTCCGATAAAAATTACAAATATCTGGGCTTTCAAGACCTCCATTTATTCGAACATCCCAAAAATCAGTGCCTAATTCATATCCACATTCCTTAAAGAAGGAAGCCATAAAAGAGGTCCCACTTCTTTGGGTGCCAGTAATTACTAATAAATTTTTATTCATATAAAATAGGGTCTGAATGGTTTGTTTTTTTAAACGCTTCTAAACGTTCCACGCAAGCGCCACATTGACCACAGCTATTAGCCTGGCTCTTGTAACACGTCCGGGTTAAGTAATAGGGTACGGGAGGGTCTAAATTATAGCCTACGTTCAAAATGTCTGCTTTAGTTTTTTTCGTCCAAGGAGCCGTTACTCCTACTTGCCCATCTGTCGATAGATATATTGTGGTATTTAAGGATCTAATAAATTCTGGCCTACAATCTGGATAAATAAAATGATCTCCTGCATGTACGCCTAAGGCTACCTTATCTGCACCTATATTTTCAGCCACAGAAGCCATGGTTGAGGCGAACAATAGATTCCGTCCTGGAACCACAGTTTGCTTCATTACCTCATCCTCAAAATGCCCTTCTGGGACATCTCTATCGTCTCCAATAAGCGCAGAATCCAAACTTCCTAAGATGGATGATAAATTAAAATCATGGCGATGTATCTTGTCAGAATACCCGTTGAGATTATAGTACTCAATAATTTCAGATGCAGCCCTAATTTCATGGTAATTATGCTTACTGCCATATTTAAAAATACAACAATGAACACTATTACCTTTCCCAAGGAGGGACCCAAGTAATGTACTTGAATCCATGCCCCCAGAAAGGCCTATAACTATTGTATTCATAGTGTCAAACTTAGAATTTTGGGTTACTCTTCTTCATTTTCAGAAGGATTTTCTGCGTCCTCATTTTCACCTTCATCCTCGTCAACTTCTTACTCTGCAATTTCAGGTTTGCCGACTTCTTCTGAAATAGGAGGCAACTTGTTTCCGTTTTTCCAACCTGATTTCCAACTGCTGATTGTATTTTTTGCAATCCGCTCTTCTACATGTTGGTGGAGTGAATCAGTATCCGTCATACCGTCCATCCATGCAATGTAAACCTGAGATTTATTCGATAAGCTGGATTCATTTTTATCATTAGGACGCTCATCTTGAGATTCAGCTACTTGGGGCTCCTCAAAATCAACATCTCCCCCCAATTCATCAACCATAAACTTTGTTTGTCTGGAAAGGTTATCATCTTCAGTAAGGAGTTCTATACCTTTCTTAATCTTGTCCTTTAAGTCCTCCTTGTCTGAATTGGTCGTTTTAATTTTAGGCTCAAGTCCAAGGGTCTGATTGAGTTCCTCAGCTGTTTCCGCAAGTAATGTCCATTCATCTTTTCCTTTTGCTTTTAGGTTTTTCATAGGGTACTTTTTTGATTATTTATTGTTGTGGTTCACATTATTATACAAAGAGACAATTATTTTCATTAAAATTAATATCTTATTTTTTCACCCCAGGTTTCACTTTGATGTACGGGGCGAAATAGGATGAAGAAAGGTCATTAGATATACAGGTTGCATTCACAGATTCTGGGAACTCTTTTTCTTCACCATCCACAATCTTGTGAATTGTTTCCCCTTTATCCCCGCCTCCTTTTATAAAACCGAATGAATTGTGGTGAAATTTATCTCCTTCTTTGAGATCCTCAAATTTAATTTTTTTTGGTGTCATAATTTACATCCTATAAGTTTCTAAAATTTTAACAGCTTCTCCTGATTCAATCAACCATTTTTTAAACTCCTCAGCTTTAGATCTTCTCACCGGATGAGTAATTGTTTTGTCTATTTTGTGAATATATGTGATCCATATAATTGGTTCCTTTTTGTTTGTTTCATTATCCATGATTATTCCATTTTTTATTATTATTCCTCTTCTATTTTTTCAGCTACTTTAGCGTCCTCATATCTAATCATAAGATATATCAAAGTGAATACAATTACTACCACAAATGCCACCAAACTGTGAATAGCGATTATGCTTATCCAATAATTATCATGAAATAACGGCACTATCCAAAATATAGTCACATACAAGGTAAATATTATTCCTATTATCCAATTTCTATAGTACGTTTTTTCTTTCATGATGGGTTGATTTAGAATCCATGATTATTCCTCTTTAAGTTTTGCGTTGTCTAATATTTCGTTAATAACCTCATGAAGAATTGCCTGTATATCGTCTTTCGTGCCATTTGTACGGCAGTCCGACCAGCTTCTATAGCCGTATTCTTGACATATTCGATGCTTAATCTTATTTGCCGTTTGAATGTTAAGTTTTGCATTCATGGTTTTATCCTTTTTTAAACTCAAGCATCGCTTCGATAATCCACTGCGGGACCGTCGTCATGCTATTTTTTTCTTTGACTTCCCATTTAACTTTCACAGGCATCTTTTCGCGGGCGATACTTTCCGCTTCTACAAGGTCCGATAATCTTTGTTCAGTTTTCATCTCTAAAATTTGATTATGTCTTTTCCGGTTAGCTTTTCAATGGGATCATCAACGGCAAATGTGAAATTTACAATTACTGTAATTGCAAAAACAATAATCAACCCAATGACTTTTAATATATATTTTGCGGCCGTTTTTAGCATTTTGGATCTACCAATTTATCCATTCGCCCTCTAAGTTTGGATCGC
>Ga0207995_100329_pt1 | contig 19381 bp, 21 predicted proteins | sample AntDeeMetag022AM_FD_184759 | JGI IMG/M metagenome (GOLD analysis project Ga0207995, IMG submission 184759) | Saline lake microbial communities from Deep Lake, Antarctica - Antarctic Deep Lake Metagenome 022AM (SPAdes) (version 2) | ecosystem: Environmental > Aquatic > Non-marine Saline and... | reverse complement strand
AGGAGTAATGTTGAGAGCAGGGATGAGTTATTGAAAGCACCTGAAGTGCCATTGCCACCACCTGTGCCGGCATCACCGGCACAGGAGTTTGTTCCGCCACCGCCACCACAGTAAATAATTAAAACTAGATATCATGTCAGATTTTATTAAAAGATTACTAAAAAGAATTCACACAGAATTAGAGCTTTTGGCTTTAGCGTTAAGAGAAATTAAGTAATTCCAAAAAAAGGGTTGAGCCAATTTGATAAGGCAATGAAAAAATTTTCATCAACAGAGGATAAAATCAAAAAAGCAATGAGTACGTGTGTTTGTCAAGAAAAAGGGGAGACTGATATAGATGATACTGGTACAGTATTGTGCAGTGTGTGTTATTTGCCTGTAGTAGAGATAGATGATTATGAAGATTGGGAATTGGCTCCAGAAAGTAGAGTTGTAAATGTTTACGAAAAAAAATTCAAATGAATTTTCATTACGATCTCATACTGAGTTACAGTCCAGAAATTACCTCTAATGCATTCTTCTAGTTGGAGTAAGGGATAGAAGAGTAATAGCGAATAGTAGCGGGGGAATGAATAAGAGTATAATTAAAAACTAAATAAACAATGAAAAAACTACATGGCATCATTATTAACGATGAAGATTACCTGGTAGAAAGACTGCCAGATTACTTTAAGAAAAAAGAAAAAAACTTCGACACACGCATTATAGAGACTATGCCTGTGCACGTAGGTATTATAAAAAAGGCTGGGAGAAATCTTTCTCAGGAAGTAGAAGGTAATGTGCTTTATTACATGTCAGATATAGCTGATAGAATTGAAATTAAAAATATCGGAAATTTTGAACTTGTAAACGATAAGCACAAATACCTCATCAGAACAGATGAGTACGGTACTAACATTTAAAATTAAAAACAATGTCAAAATTAATCCTAAAAGATTTTAAAAATCTTACAGTAAAAGAGTTTCAAGCAAAACTTAAAGAGGCAACTAATATCGATTTTTTATACTCGTTATCAGTTGCAGAGGAAGCTGAAGGTGATCGCAAAACAGTGTATGCTGCAATTAGTGATCGTATGGAAGAAATTTCTGAAGAAGAAGCTAAAGAAAAGATGGCTAATTTAAAAGCTGATTCTTCATCAGAGCCAGAGTCTAAAGATAAACAACTTACAGATTCTGACGATGAATCTGAAGAAGAAGCTAAAAGTCCTGGTATAGTAAATATTGGACCTGAAGAAGCATTGAATAGAAAAAAATTCATTGAAGAGGTCAAAGAAAAGCGTTTGGCTTTAGACAGAATATTTGAGTTTGCTAAAGCTCATGATAGAGTTGATACAAGTCCAGACGATAGCATCTTTTTGGCTAAAGCTTGGCTTGGTAAAATGCTTGCTGCATTATCTGTAGAATCACCGTACAAAAAAGACGAGAAAAAAGAGATTCAGTCTAGAGCTGATATCCCTAAAACTGCTGAAAAAGATGAAAGCACTCACTTTGCGGCAGTATGCCATAGATTTAAGTTGCTAGACACTTTTAAAGCAGCTATTGAGCTTCGCGCGGATCTGCAAGAAGTAATTGATTGGATTGATACTGTAGACATGAAGGGTTTTACAGCAGAAAACCCAAGACTAGCAGCAATCGCTAGAACTCAAGCTTACATACACGCGTGTGAAGCAAAGTATTTTTTAGGAGTAATATTAAGCAATCAACAAGTATAACCAGGAGCGCAGAACTAAATTATATAAAATGAGTCAATTTAAACAGTACAGACGTAAGAGTATAAGTGAACTGCGCCCTTATGTTGAAGGAGAAACCTTAGATGGTAAGGTATCAATAAGTGAAGCTGATTTAAAAGCAGGAAGCCCATTGAAAGGTGATATGATTGCTAGAAACCCAAAGAACCATGAAGACCAATGGCTTGTAGCGAAAACGTACTTTGAGGATAACCTTGAAGCGATAGATTAGCATTTTACTTACAATAATAACAACAATTTTAAAATTTAATAAAAATGAAAATACCAAAAAGATTTAACGTGTTTGCCTCTGTCATAAATGTAGGCTTTGATAACGTAATATTAAACAATCAACAAGTATAACATGAAAGAAACACAATATTCTTTGGATGCCCGTAAGAAATTACTTGCGGGTGCACAAATTATCGCAAAAGCAGTAAAAGTTACATTAGGACCTAGTGGCCGAAATGTATTGATCAGAAACGCTCAAGAAAACAGACCGTTTTCTACTAAAGATGGTGTTACCGTCGCTGGGCAAATAGCTTCAAAAGATCCTATTGAAATGATTGCTATAGAATCATTGCAGGATATAGCAAACAACACAGATGATAAAGCTGGAGATGGTACTACAACTGCCACAGTAATAGCTGAAGCTATATTGAACATGGGCATTGAATTCCCAGAGGAATTAAATGCTCTAGATATCAAAAGAGGTATTGACGAAGCAGTTCAAGTAATAGTCGATAAGCTAGCTGAATTATCAAGGCCCATTGAAAATGACCTTGATATGCTTAGAAAAGTAGCATTGATATCATCTAATTACGATGATGAAGCTGCGGATATAGTTACAAAAGCATTTAAAGTTGCTGGGAGACAAGGTATCGTAAACATCAAAAGATCGTATGATGGTACAACGCACATGACAGCTATTGAAGGTATGGCTTTGCCAATGGGTTACCGTTCTAAGTACTATGTAAATAACCACGAAAATGACACTTGTGTTTTAGAAGAGCCATATGTATTTATGACCAATAAGAAGATCAACAAGATGAATAACAACTTAGAGTATCTTCTTAATCAGTGTGCAGAAAACAGCAAAGCATTGTTGATTATCACTCCCGGAATAGACCCAATGATATCAGACATGCTTATTCAAAATGTGCAAAGAGCTGGATTCAAATGTTGTGTGGCAAATTCTCCAGGCTTTGGAAATGATCAAGAAGAACTACTTAGAGATTTGGGCGCAGTTCTAGGAAAATCACCATTTCTAGAAAACGATGCTTTACAATTTGAAGATCTTCCTAAGGAAGAAATCTTAAGCAGTTTGCCTCAGTCTAAAGAAGTCACCATTGGTGAACAAATGTCTTCTATAAAAGGAGCTTTTGGATTAGATGAAGAAGAAGAGCTACGTGTAGAAAAAGAAATGGATGATCGTGCTAACAATTTGAGAGAAAAACTTAAATCCGTTACGCAGTCTTATGAGAAGTCAGTACTGCAAACACGTATATCCAGATTGTCAGATGGTATTGCTTATATAAACATAGGCGCTAACTCAGATTCTGAGTATATAGAGAAACAAGGAAGGGTTCAAGATGCTTTGTATTCAGTTAAGTCTGCAAATGAAGAAGGAATCATCCCTGGAGGAGGTGCTGCATTGCTTTCTTTATCAAAAATAGAGTTTGGTTTCAGACCAAAAAATCCAAGTAAAGAATACGGTTCTCAAATCTTGATGAAAGCAATTCAGCAACCTTTCTTTCAAATTATAGAAAACGTAGGTATTAAAGTTTCTCCAGACGTAATTGATATTATTATTGATAATTTCAATCATGGAATAAACGCTAAAACCGAAAAGTATTCTGAAGATTTGATTGAAGAAGGTGTAATTGATCCAGTAAAAGTAACTCGAGTTGCTTTAGAAGCTGCAGCATCAATTGCGGGAATGATCCTTACTACAGAATGTGTTATTGTAGATACAGATGTGTATAAAAAAGAACCTCAACAACCTTATTAATGGTCACAATCAATACAGATAAAAGCAGTCAAACTAAGCAAGTAGCTTTTGACAAAGAAAAAAATATTATGTATGTTACTTTTAGAAGTAATGGCAGTACATATGTTTATTCTCCTGTAACAGCAAAGCAATTTGACAAATTAATTGAAGCACCAAGCATTGGTTCTCACTTACACAAAAATTTTAATAAGAAAACACCTGGTCTTGATATCAGGATAAAAAAATAAATATGGCTAAGAAATTAGAAAATATGTCAACTCAATCTATCATATCTGCTCAGCAGATTATCCAAATGGGAAGTGAGCAAATGCATGGTTTTTTTGGAGAAGTCTCTAAAAAACAAAAAGAAGGATTGGTTAGTTTAAGCTACAAAAACGAGCTTGAAAATCACCTCCGAAAAAGAATCAACGGAAACAATGAGATTGTTGATAATTTAGACAAAGAAATTTTCAAAAGAATTGAAAGAGATTTTGGTGGTACTACTCCTAAGATAATGCCATTGCTTGTTCGTAAATTTGAAGAAGAAAAGCAGGACATAGAAGCTATTAAGAAAGAAGTAGCTTTTGACAAAGAAGTGAAGCAGCTTAAAAAATCAAAAGAGAAAAAACTATGATAACAAGCGAGGATAGAAACGCAACTATTAAAGATCCGGATATGCTTAATTGGTTAAGCGAAAATGAAATCCGTAAAATTAAAGTTGAAGAACAATCCTCTAAGTTAAAGTTAACGGTGCCGAAGAAATTCATGGAAACAAAGAAGGACAATACAATTTACAAAGTTGGATTTCTTCGCACCTTTCTCAAAAAGCTTTATCCAAAGGATTCATACCAGAAAATTGTAGGAATAATGAACGATCGATATCAAATATTCCTTGGTAAAAGGCAGATTGAAAGATATGCAATAGAATACCGAAACAATAAAAAATATCATTAATTGAAAAAGAGGTAGCTAACGCTACCTCTTTTTATTTACATTTGCTATAATGTATTTAACAAAAATTAATATCAAGACAGGTCTTTTAGAGATAGAAGAAGAAAATGATGGCATTTTGTCAATCAAAGCTTTTCGTGAAATATTAATTGATGAAGATTTACGTTTTAAAAAACGATCAGAATTCCCTGGAATACATTGCTTGACTGCTATAGCTCTTACAGTTGATTATTTATCTCCAGTAAGATTTTATAGCGACAAAGATCGACCTTTTAAAGCTCAAGAAGAAGTTACTGGCAAACGTAAAGTTTGGGATTGGCCTCAAGAAAAAATACAACTTGCACTCAAAAAATATTCTGACCTCCAATATGATCCTACTTTAGTAGAAGGCCAAATCCACTACCAAAGAAAAGTGTCAATGCTTGAAAGGTTTAAAGAATCTGAAGAAAAATACGGTAAAGGTCTCAAGAATGAAAAAGGTGAAGAGATAATTTACGAAAGCCCTGCTAAAATAGCGGCTATGCTTCGTGTTATTAACACCGACATTAAAGAGTACGAAAAGCAAATTCAAGGCAAAGAAGTTTATGAAAAATCACCAGTTAAAAACGGATATAAACTTTCAAGACTTGAACAAAAACTTGAAAAGAAAAGCTCATTTTATACGGAAATACGATGATTACTAAGAGTCTTCTTTGTTTCCCGTAAAGGCATCAATATGAAAATGTTGGTGTCTTTACATTTTAATTAAAACGAATATGAAAGTAAATATTGACTGGAACAAATTTGACGGACAGCTCTATAAGCCTTTGGAGAATATGGAGATTCCTGATTATAATCCAGGCACTATTTCTTATGATGATTTTTGGGATGATCAAGATCATAAATGTTTGACAGGTTTTAAGCCTAGAAACTTTATGCCTAAAATTACAGGTGTACATTATTTCTATTTAAACATGTGTAACATTGAACTTATGGTACCTGGGGCAACCAGAAAAACCATGGGCTCTCCGTTTTATAGAGAACTTGACAGAACTTTATATAATGAACTTGACGATGCTAAAAACAGCCATGGTCTAATTGTAGGTAAACCTAGACGAGTTGGTTTGTCTTGGTATGGAGCATCAGCTTGTTATTATGAACTGCTTTTTTATCGCGGAAACAAGCTTGGTGTAGCTGCTGGGCAAGATGATAAAGCTCAAGATTTTTACGAGAAAGTAAAATATTTAATTGAAAATGTAAGAGAAGAATATCGATCTTCTGTTAGTACTAAAAACAGTGACGAAATTCGACTCAGTTACAAACACACTGAAAACAAGCAAGACAAAGAAGGCGGCCTTCAGTCTTCAATGTACATGAAAACGATGTACGCTAAACCTACAGGTTTTGAAGGTAAAAGTTTGTCAATGGTAGTGTTTGAAGAAGCAGGTCTTTTTGAAGATATTGTTGCAGCTTACAAATCTACTGAACCTTGTTTTAAAGATGGAGCAAATCAATTTGGAACTCCTTTAATTTACGGTACCGGTGGAGAAATAGACAAGGGTTCTAAAGGCTACAAAATAATGTGGAACAACCCTGAAAAATACAATCTTAAAAAAATATTTGTTTCTTCTACTGACTTCTATCCTGGTGATAATATTCCAGATGAAAAAACAGGCAAAAAGATTTCTTTTTTTGATTTTAAAACTGGCCGAACAAATAAAAAAGCAGCTCTTGACTATATTATAAAAGAACGTCAAGAAAAAGAAGGTTCTGAAGGTTACATAAAGCATATACAATCATATCCAGTTAAAGAGTCTGACATCTTTATTAAAAACTCAGGAGGTTTACTTAACCGTAAAAAGCTTAACGCTCAAAAAAATAATTTGGATAATTGTCCTTATCCAAAAACTATTGGACGACTAGAATGGGAAACAAATGATAGCCAAACTAAATCTCTTGTTTCTCGAGCAAAAAATTTAAAAGAGATTGACAAAATACATTTCAATCGTGGTTCTAAAATAAAATTTGTTGAAGACAATGACCTTGGAACTATTAATAAAATACTAGATCCAATTGATCACTCAAGATTACCTTTTAATCCTGACATCATTGGAACAGATAGTTACGATGATGATGTTGCTGAAGGAACAGGTTCTCTTGGAGCAAGTATTGCGTATCGATTGTTTAGTGGCCCAAACAAAGAATATGATCTTCCTATAGCTTATATTTTAGATAGAGGCAGTTCAGATAATGATGATGAGTTTTATTCTAATACATTTCGACTGGCAGTTTATTATGATTCTGAAATGCTTTTAGAACATACTAAAATTTCGATTAAAAATTATTTCTTAGATATTAACGGTGAAAAACATCTTAAAGCTAGGCCAGATTTAGGAGAACATGGTTATAACTCTAGAGCAGTTAACCAGTACGGTTTAAAAATGCCTAATCAATATGCGTTTAATTTTGCCACAAGACTTCTTAAAGCTGAGGTTAATCAAAATTGGAACAACATCTGGTTTGAAGAAATACTTGATCACTTAATAGAATTTGGTGAAAATAACTCGGATTTAGGTTCTGCTTACGCAATGTGTATGTTCTACAAGCTTGAAATGTTTGGAGAAATATCTGACGGTATAGAAGATTCGCACGACGACGGTGACGTCATAAATGATATGGGTACATGGGTAATAGAAAACGGAGAATATAAATTTGTAACTTATGGCCAAGCATACCAAGGTGATGATCATAATGATTTCTCAAGCAAAGAGTCTATCTTTGACCCTGAATATGATTTAGTTGGGGAAGAAAAAAGAAAATATTTAGAAAGCCAAACTGCTGCAGTTAACAAAGTAAAAAAAGAACGTGAAGAAGTTTTAGAACGATATGGAAATGACATTTTTGCTTTTACTATTGAAGAACATAAAAGGAATATAAATAATAATTGATACATTTAAATAAAATTTAAATATGAGTCTGCTATCTCTACCTGATCAAACCATTCCCGAGTCTAAAAAAGACAAAGAGTGGCACATGTCTCACGTTAAACAATACGCTACATTTTCTTTGTCCGACAATTTTAATGATGAAAAAGACAACATGCTCAAGTATTTTAGAGCATACAATTGTGAGCTTAATGAAGAAGAGCAAAAAAAAATAAAGAGAATTACCTGTCCAAACGGAACTGATCTTGGAGTAGAGTATGTAGTTTATCCGCTTATTCAAACTAAAATAGAACAAATTGTTGGTGAATATTTAATGAGGCCTATTCGAAGAAAAGCTTATGTCATTGACAAAAAATCTAAAAACAAAAAGTTTGAAGAAAAACTTAAAATGGTTAGTGAAGAGATCATGCGAGATCTTACTAAAAAAATGCAAGGCGATTTAGGGTTTGAACCTAAAACAGAAAATCCTGAAATGGAATTGCCAGAAGACATTGAAGAGTTTTTTGAAAAAGATTTTAAAATGCTAGCTGAAGAAGTAGCAGACAATTTACTAGCATTGTTCCTCGATGTCCGTAAAGAAAAACAAAAGCTACCTCAGCTTTTTGTAGATTATTGTATTACTGATCGATGCCATGCTATTTTAGATAAAAAGCATGGACATACTACCATGAGAAAAGTGCATCCACTCGATGCTGATTTTGACATTGATCCTTATAAAGTAGTCCAGGACAATCACGAATATTTTTTTGAAAATTATTACCTTACAGAAAACGAAATCTATAACAGTTTTACTTTAACCTCAGCACAAAAAGTTGAGGTTAAAAAAATGTTTGAGTCTTTCACTCAACCTATAGAAAACGAAGAAGGCCGAAGCAGTGAAGCTTTAGGTGTAACTTCTAAATTCAATGGATGGTTCCAGACTTCTAATAAAGTCAATAGACTTAGAATAGTCAATTCTATGTGGAAATCTAGAAAAAGAATTTCTATTAAAATTTCAGAAAACAAAAAGACTAAAGAAAAAGTTTACCGTAAACTTAAAGATGAAACTGAAGCTAGAAAAAAAGATACAGTAAAACATATTGATGGTGAAATGCCGAGATTTTGTATTATGATTGGTCCAGACATTTGTCTTGATTATGGTCTTATGGAGCAAAGGTATTCTTCAAAAGAAAACCCATACGAATGTAGGCTTCCGGTATTATCAATTATAAGAGACAATACAACTGGCACATCTCATATTAAATCAGTTGCAGCCAAGCTTTATCAACTTCAAGAAATTGCATCTGAAATACTATTTGAAATTAGATTAGCTTTAAAGTCTGCGGGCAACAGTCGAGTGCTTGTTTATGATGCAGCACAAACTCCAAAAGCATTTTCTAAAGGTGGTTATGAAAACGGATTAAACCGAGTAATGCATCACATTAAACGTGACAAGCTGATGATCATTAACTCAGCTGAAAAAAAATCTCAAAAAAACACGTTTAACCAATTTACATCTCTTGACTTATCACAGAAAGGAGCAATACAAGATTTATTTAATGGCCTTGCTATTGTTGAAGATCTTGCTGCAAAATTTGTAGGAATATCCCCAGAAAGAGAAGGACAAATTGGTCAATACCAAACTGCTACTGGTACTGACAAAGCTATACGCGGGAGCACAGCTAGAACAGAAATAATATATACTCCATTTGATCAGTATGTACAGTCTGTACTTGAAGCAGTATTGATTAAAGCTAAACACGATTATGAAGACGGTGAAGTTATCCAATATATCATTGGAGAAATGAAAACTAAATTCTTGAAAGTTCACAAAGAATTTTTTGATTCAGATTTTGGTTTGTATCTTTCTGATGGTCGTAAAGACAGAGAAGCCCAAGAACGTATTGATGCAGCTGCAGAAATGGCTTTATCAAATTCTGCTGGAAGTTCCCCAGATTTAATCATGGGTCTTATAGAAGTTTTTGAAGGAGAAACTGCAGTCGAGAAAAAAGCGGTATTCCAGCGAATGGTAAATTCGATGGAAAAACTTAGACAAGAAGCTCAAGAAGCTCAATCTGCTCAATTTAAAGCTGAAGCAGAAAAAGAGAAATCTATTAGAGATCAAGACATGCTAAAAGCTAGAGAAGGCAACACAACAGAAAAAGAAGTCGCAACAATCTATGCTAACAATAAAATAGCAGCAGACAACGTTAAAGCGACTTCTGCAGAGCGTATTAAAGCAGCTGAATTACAAGTAGCTCAAGAAAAAGAGAATAAAAATAAAGAAAAGTAACATTTTTTTTATATAGATTTGTTTAACAAAATAAAACAATACCATGGCAACAAAAGAAGAAGAGAATAAAAAAGAAGAAAAAGAAGGATTGAGTTTTGACGAAAATGATATTTTTAGTTCAAAAATTGATCAAGAAGAAGAAGAAGAAATTGATGAAAACATTTTTCGTGGTGACACTGAAAATGAAACTGAAGACGACGAAGAAGAAGAAGATGAAGACGACGAAGAAGATGATGATGATGATGATGAATTATCATTCAGTGAAGACGAAGAGGAAGAAGAAGAAGACGATGAATTTACTAAAAAAGAAATTGAAAAATTCAATAAACGTCTAGATACTGATTTTAAAACTTCTGAAGAGTTAAAAAATCATTTCAAAAAAGAAGATACAAAGACAGATGATCCTTCAAAAGAAGAAGAAGAATTTGAAACTGCTACTAATACTATCGAGCAATTTTCTGCTTTTATGGGATTAGATGATGAAGCTTTGATGAGAAGACAATATGAAACTATTGCTGTTCAAAAAGGTAAAGACATTAATGATGATGATGTAGCCGATGAAATTGAAGACCAAGTTCAAGATCTTATTGATTCAAAAACTATTTCTCTTCATGCTAAAAACTTAAGAAACGATATTAACGAAAAGGTTATTAAACCTGCCGAATCTAAAAAATCAGAAATTGAGACTCGTAGAGCAGAAGAAAAAGCTGTTGCTCAAAAAACAGAAAAAGAGCAATTACAAAATGCTCTTGCTGAAATTTACCAGTCTAATTTCTTTGGTGTAAAAATCGATAAAAAAACATTGTCCAAAGTTTACAAAGATGTAAACAGCGGTCAATTCCTTGACGGACTAAAGTCTGATAAGAAAGCTCAAGCAGAGTTAGCTGTGTTGCTGGCATACAAACCAGAAGTTTATAAGAAAGCAACCGGATTAACATTTAGTGATGGCCTTAAAGCGGCAACCGAAGATTTTGACAAAAAGCAAAAACAAAACGGTGAAAGTGCCATGACAAAAGCCCAAAAGCGAGGCACGTCTGGGAGCTCAGATGGTTCAAAAGGATTACTATCTTCATTGATAGCTGATGATTAAGGTGGAAAAGCCAACGACATTGAAGCCTAAATCAACAAACGTCGCTTTAACTGAATAGCCCAATGGTAAGGAGGTTGAAGATTTTTAAAAACAAATTATTAATTCAAAAATCTTTAAAAAATGGGATTATTATTAAGAGGTGCTGAAGAGCGCTTCAACCCTCAGATTCACACAGAAGGCAATTCATTGACTACGTTGATGAAAAAGCATTTCGAAGTTGAAAGAAAGTCTTTCGATCTTTTCAAAAAATACAACAAGTTTCAGTCTTGGATGTATTACACTGGTCGTGTTAACCAAGGTGTAAGAAAAGGAAAAATGAAAAAATCTGGTGAAGGAAACTCCATCAGTGATAATGCTTACCGTATTGCTTACGAAGGTATGGACATCCTTCCAGCTTACTCTTTCGGTAAAGCAGTTGTAGGTGCATGGCATGATGCAGGTAGTCCTTCTCCAAACATGACTGCCCTTACTGGTACAGTTACTTTGTCTGGTGTTGCTGCTAATGCAGTTGAAACAGATACTTTGGTATCTCTTTCTGTACAACACGATCCAGAAAATGGAATTTTTGGTGATAAGTACAATCCAAACGACAAAATCACTTTAGGTGATGGTCTTGGTTTGAACGTTATTATCACTAGGCCTGGTCGTAAAGCGTCTACAGGTGATCACTACGTTTACGATGGTAAAACGATTGGTGCTCCAGCTCTTTATGATGAGACTCACTTTGCCGATGGCGTTGTCTTTGGAGAAGGTGGTTCTGCTTTTGGAGAAGGTTCTTTGAAAGGTTCTCAAAGAACAGCGCGTAACAAATGGAGAATAAATTATTCTTTCATTACTCGTTACACGCTAACCATGACTGGTTCTGCTCAAAAGCAAAAAGTCTCTAATATCTACAATGGATCTAATCCAAATGATAAGACCTGGGAATTTACCGAAGTTCTTAGAGGTGAAAGAATCTTTAGAATGTTAAATGAGCAAGCTTTACGTTTCTCTAGAACAACTATGGATCCTTCAAGCCATGCTTGGTATGAAAACTATGGAACAAACAAACTGAGTCTTGATGGTTTCCAACAAGAATCAGGTATTGCTGCTCCAGTAATCGGAAACGGATGGATTCCTGAAATTCAGGATAACGCTACTTTCGATTATAATCCAAACAACGGTTTGGCTCATACCATGATCGAAGCGCTTACGAACACGCTTGCAGTTCGTTCTCCAGAAGGTAGTTCCGGAAACACATTTTTAGCTATTACTGACCGTATTGGTCGTACAGCTTTTGATGCCGGAATGAAAAAATTGATGCAATACGATTCTTCTTCTGCTGGTGCTAGTAACATTGTTTACAATGTCACTACCGGTAAAGACATGACTCTTGGTTTTGAAGTTACTCAATACGAGTACCTTGGTAACAAGTTTGTACTTATCGAAGATGAACTATTTAACCACCCTGGTCTTTACGGAACAAACGGAGGTTTGGTAGGTACTGGAAACATTTACGTATTGAACACTACTCCAGTAGACGGTGTTCCTAACTTTGAAGTTTTCTCTCGTCAAGACAGAGGTTTCAAACGTAAGTTTGTAGATGGAATGACATCATTCAATCCAGGGAATGAGAACAACAACACTGCCGCTTCTGGCTTTGACGGATGTTCTATTCACATGCTTTCTGAATTAATGGCTGTACTTTATGATACTAGATCTTGTGGTATTTTAAAAGCTTCAGCTGTTTGGGCAGGAGGAGATTTAACAGGAAGTGTTATTGCTGGCCAAAAAGCTTCAGCGTTTACTTTCTAAAAAGTTCAATTTTATTTGCAACCCTCACTAATGGGGGTTGCAAATTTTTAATTTAAATTAAGTCATGGAAACAAAAGAAAAAACAAAAAACGTAATTCAGAAAGAAGGTTTAATTGAAGGCGTTTGGCAATTGAAGTACAAATTAGTTAACGATCTTGGACCAGAAGGATTCAGTGGTCGTATGATCAGTTCCTATCCTGATGCAGTTACAAGTAAAGAAAGAGTTCTTTACAATGTAAACGGTCAACAGCTTTCAGGATATATGATAGAGCGTCAAGTCACTAGATTTGATTCTAGAAATCCTCAGCACAGATTAATCATTGACTGGTTAGTTGGCCATCCTGAAGTAGGAGTTCCAGAAGAGCAAACTAAAGCTGATAATCGCTATTACGCTAAAAAGCTTTCAAACCCTCGTATTACGCTTGTAAATTTAGATCACCAAAGCGTTGTTGATTTAGAAGAAGAAGATTACATCGATAAACTTATTGGTGCCATTGCGCAAGACACAGGAAAGCAAGCTTTCTCTAGAGATAAATTAAGATTTATCTTATCTGCATGTAAGTTAGAGTACAGAGAAGAAAAATACATTACTAAGCCAGATCTTGAAACTACTAAGCTTAGAAGCAGACTTAAAAATTATGTAAGGTCTTCTTATGAAAACGCTCAAAAAGTCAACAAAATTCTTGACAACATTGAAGAAGCAAAATACATTTATGAAATTAAAGAGCTTGCGCGTACGGGCGTAATTTCAATAAGTGATGGAATGTATCGCTACAAAGGAAATGCTTTAGGCATATCTTACGACAGCGTTATTTCTTTTTTCAAAAACGATCCAGAGTTTTACGCAGAGCTTTCAGGAAAGCTTTACCAGGCTCTTAAAAATGAATCTAACAGTTAAATAAATTGCAGTAATGGAATATAAATTATCGGAAGTAGATTTTAAAATAAAAACTTTTGCTGACAAGCAAGGTTCAGACTACTTTCCTTTACCAATAATATTAAATTATTTCAGAACTGCAACTTTAGATTTTGTAGGAGAAAAAGTAAAGATTATAGAAAAAACACAAGAAGTGGTCGATGATATTCGGCCACTAATTGTTCCTGCTAAGCTTAACATTATAAAAGACCCAAACGACAACTCAAGATACATTTCAGGCTTACCAGTGAATTATTTCAGAGTACTAAGCTATGATATCATTTACGATGATGGAACACGCTGCAGAAGAGCTGATGTACTTAGACAAGGCGAATACAAGATTGCACATAACAACCCAAACCGAACACCTACAAAACTTTATCCTTTAATCACACAAGAAAGCAATCTTTACCAAATAGATATTGGTGAAAACGATGTTGTACCTCAGTACATGAAATTGATTTATTGTAAGCAACCTAATTTTGCAACAGTTTCAAACACTAATGTAAGAGCAGTCAATCTTCCAGATGAAGCTATAGAAAAAATAATATTGAGTACAGTAACTAGATTGTTTAATAGTACTGGAGATCAAAGAAGTCAATCTAATTATCAGCTTCAAGAAGCTTTTAGAAAATTCAATAAATAATGAGAACAGAAGCCGACATCATTTATGGAATATGGGATATAGTGCGCGCTGGAGAAGTTAATGCTGATGATCCTATCAACGAACGTTTGATGCGTGCGTTTTTAAGAATACATCGAGGTAAGCTTTTAACTAGATATTGTAACAATGGAATGGAATTACCTGATGAGGTTTTTCAATATATTGAAAAAGATTTTTTCAAAAAAGACGGAGTTAATCTAGTATCTGAAGTAATGCCAAAAGTAATAAGATTCAAAGATAACTTTGGAATTCAGATTACTATAGATGGTTATGATATTTCAATAGTTAATGCTTCTTCATGGAGAAGAGCATTAAAAGATAGATTCAACAAATATCATCCGTTGGCTAAATTTATAAACAATAGAGTTGTTATTTATTCAGGTCAAATACAACCTGATCTGCTTGAAGATTTTTCTTCTTCTCATTTAAACACTATTGTTCAAATGCTTAAAGATTTAGAAAATGAAGAATTAAAAAAAATAGATATGCAAGCGGTATTAGTTGATCCAGACGACGGTTTAGGCTACAACTTCACTAAAAGCCCTTATCCTATGCCAGACGAATTAATTGAAGATCTTATTAATTCAGTCAATGCAAGAGAATTTAATTTGTTTCTAAGAACTGCTTCTGATGAAACAACTAATATGAGAAACGATGCGAAACAGCAAAACGATAGCCCGGAGCTCTGATGTTGAAGTCATAAACATAGATTTCTTTTATAAAATATTTGCAAAACAAAAGAGAAGGTATCACCCTTCTCTTTTCTGCATTGGAACAAAAGTAAAAAGACAACGAAGAAAAATAGTTACTTTGCAGCTGTTTAAAAAAATAGTCAAAGAATACCTTAAAGTTTATTTTTACGATTTTTATATGAATGATTTACCAATATATTTTCCGCTTGGTGGTTTAATGAAAAAAGTTATATACCCAAAATGGGTTAGATATATGGCCAAAGGTAAATCTGAGAAAAGAATATCTGGTGGAAATAATTCTATTGGATTTTTTTGGTTTATGAGAGCTAGCCAAAAAATGAACTATCTAGTTAATATTAAAAAGCTTACAGGTACTACTAATCAGATACCTAAAATTGAAAATTTATACACAAGCCAAAAAAACAAAGATTTATTACCTATCTTTAAACAGGAATTGAAGAAGGCAAAATCTAATAAAACATTGTATTTATGTACTCTAACTTAGTGCCTTTTGATAACATTTTAGAATCGATTAAAGACGATACTGGAATGAATAATATTACTAATTTACTTCCTCGCATTAGAAGGCTTATCTATCGTACTGAAAAAGACATAGGTTTTGGAGCTAGTCTTATTCTCAGAAAAGTAGTTTACAAAACAAGTGATAACACTATAATCTATGATGGTTATCAATACAAACTTAAACTTCCTGATGATGTTGTTCATATAGAAAAAATAGGCATTTGTGAAGAAAATAAAATCTGCCCTGGAGATTATAGACTGCAAGGTAATTGGATGTTTTTTTCTAAAAAACAACAATTAGAATCATTCACTTTGTTGTACTATACATTGCTTACTGACGGGGAAGGTAATCCTGTAGTTTCAGAAAATCATCTTGAAGCAGTTGTTTCAGGAATTTGCTATTACTTGTATCGTCCTAAACGATTTGTAGACAAAGGTTCTCGAGCTACTTACAGAGACATGGAAATATATTATCATGACCGCATTGGAGAAGCGCGTGGAGATGATGTCTGGCCATCTACTCCGCAAGAATGGGCTAAGATATCAGAAGTGTTGCGTTACAGTACTAGAGACGCTTTTATGTATTCTAGCACGGAACAATGTTTTAAAAATGTACCAGAAAGCGTTTTAACTACTGGTGGCAATCCTCCTACGTTTACAGATATTCATTACCCACAAGATACTACTGAGCCAGGAGGAGGTGGTTCAGGTGACGGAGGCGGCGGAGGCGGCGATGTCGATCCGACTATGCCAGAAGTTAGTATAAACATTTCAAGTCAATTTGTAGAGAGAGGAACTTCTTTTGAAGAAACAGTAGTAATTACGTTTGTACAAAACGATGCTGGAGCTTTAATTTCTTATTCTTTAGAAAAAGACAGTAAAGAAATTTCAACAACTCAATCAACACCAGTCAATTATTTAATTTTAAATCAATTTACTATGCAAGGAAAAGCTATTTACGAATCAGGAATACAATTGCCAGGAGGAACAGCAGAATCTGAACTTGCTACATTAACTGAAGTTTTACCACAATGGAAAGGACAAAAAAATAATGATGTAAGTATGAACAATCAATCTTACAGCAATCTAAATTCTGTTTTAGAAAAATTTGTACAACAAGGCTCTAATGCTAGTATTACTGTTTCAGCAGGCAACTATGGATTTTTCATAAGCACAAGTCCAAATGCAGTAATAAAAGAAGACAATTTAGGGTTTAAAATATCTCCAAATGCTTATCAAAAAAACACCATAACAGCTCAGCTTGCCAATGGAGATACTATAACTCTTACAGAGTACATAATTAGACCTTCAGGAGCTGAATTTACTTATAACATAGAAGGACTAGGTTCTCTTTCTACAATTCAACAATAATGGGACAAAAGTATACAGGAACATTTGACATACCCGGAGGGTTTTCTAACAAAGGATCAAGCCCTATATCAGACAATATGGTTGTTGAAAAATTCAACGACTTATTAAATAATGAAGAACTGCCTTTTATATATCAAGGCATTATTGTTTATGCTGAACAAGAAGATGCTCATTATACTTGGAATGGAGAAGACAGAGCTGATGCTGCTAACTGGAAATCTATTGGAGGTATTTTTGTAAATACAAATAATGTGACTCAAACAGTTGGTGGATTTATTGCGGGAGAACCAGCAACTCCCCCACAAGGTTTAAGTCCTCAGCAATTTGGTAATAAATTATTATTCCCTGCAAATCAACCTGCAATTAGTTTTGATATTTCAAATCAGTTAATTGAAAAAGGAACTAGTTTTAGTGAAACAGTCAACATATCATTTTCTCAAAATGATGCTGGAGCTTTAGATTCTTATAGCTTAGAAAAAAATGGAACAGAAATTTCTGTGAATCAAAGTACTTTAGTTCAAGAAAATCCTGTTTTACAAAATTTTAGTTTAAGAGCAAGAGTTGATTATGAAGCTTCAGGTCAATTAAGTGCTGGAACAATAAGCACAAACACAGCTACTATTAGTCCTAAAATTCCTCAATGGAAAGGAAGTAAAAACAACAACACTACTTTTAACAATTTGACTCGAGATCAAATTGTTTCTCAGTTAGGAGCTCCAGATATATTATCAAATGATGATAATAGAATCATTGACGTACCGGCGGGAGAATATGGTGTGTTTCTAAGTGTAAATTCTAACGCTAAAATTATTTCTGATGAAACTGGATTACCTCTTGCTGAAGGAGGAGGTTATACTAAAAGCTCAATAAATTTTGATTTAAAAGATGGTACAAGTGCTACACTTACTCAATATTTTATCAATACAGCTCAAGGTAATTTCAAATATTATATAGAATAATGGCAAAAACAACACAAGGATCTTTTAGAGTACCTGGAGGTTTTAAAATACAAAACCCTTATCCGGTAGACGATAGAATAACTGTAGATAATGATTCTGATTTACTCAGTAATTCTATTCTTCCAGATATCTACGCAGGTATTATTGTGTATTCTAATCAAAGCAAAAAGCATTACACTTGGACTGAAGGAAACAGAAGCATTTCTGCAAATTGGAAACAAATAGGCAGTCAATATTCTGCAAACGATGGCGTAATATTAGACGGAACAATTTTAAAAGTAGACAATACTGTTGTTAGAACAAGCGGCAATCAATCTGTTAGTGGTACCAAAACAATTAAAACTGGTCTTAACTTTGACAATAATATTTATCAAAGAATTAAAAAACAAAACGGAACCTTAACTAGAGTTCATGGAATAAACAGTTCAGATATTGAATACATAGGCTCTGTTGATAGTTCTGTTGCCGAAACGAAGATTGGCAACCAAACTTCAAAATTGTCTTTTAGAACGTCTAATTTTGATAGATTAACTATTGATAATTTAGGTAAAGTAAAAATCTTTAAAAGTTTAGAAGTCACAGAAGGATTAACTGCTGAATTTTTTGCAGAAAGTTCTCTTCGTAAATTAAAAGAAAACATTTTTGATTATAAAAGTTCAGGTCTTAAAAAAGTAAACAATTTGAAGATTGTTACTTTTGATAAAATTGACGGAGCAAAAAACAAAATAGGTATTATAGCTGATGATACTGATAAAGATTTTTTAACTGAAGATCAAAAAGCAGTTGATCTGTATAAAACTTTATTTGTTCAAGCTAAAGCAATTCAAGAGCTTAATAAAGAAGTTGAACAATTAAAAGAAATAGTAAATAAACTTGTGAACAATGGCTAGAGCATTCAACATGATGATTACTTATGTAGATGCTAATTACATGATAAATAATGAAGATTTTATCATGGCTAATTCTTTTGATTTAAATTCAACTAATTGTCTTACAAAATCTGAAATTCTAAGAGTTTTTGAGAATGTAGATCCTAGTTTTTTACAAGATTATGAAAATAATCAATTAGTACCGTATCAAAAAATAAAAACTCTTGAAACGTATTGGGCTGGAATAGATCCAGAATGTATTACCGATGAAACTTACTGGGTAGGTATAGATCCTATATGTACGCAAGAAGAAACTTACTGGGTAGGCATAGACCCAATATGCACTGTAGAAGAAACGTATTGGGTAGGTATAGACCCAATATGTATTTCAGAATAATAATTTAAAATTTTTAAAATGAGAAATACAGGATATAAAAGATTTCAAAACGTAAAAGAATATTATGTAAGCAATGATCAACCCACAGGAAGAGTAAAGCCAAACCCTCCTTCCGGACAACCTGATCATGCAATTCCTGTTTTAGATACTAACGCTTGTCCTCTTCCAGGAATTGTTACCTCTATGGAAAAAAGAGAATATATGTTTAGAGAAATTGATGGACCAGGTGATGGTGATATTTATG
>Ga0207995_100327_pt1 | contig 19409 bp, 32 predicted proteins | sample AntDeeMetag022AM_FD_184759 | JGI IMG/M metagenome (GOLD analysis project Ga0207995, IMG submission 184759) | Saline lake microbial communities from Deep Lake, Antarctica - Antarctic Deep Lake Metagenome 022AM (SPAdes) (version 2) | ecosystem: Environmental > Aquatic > Non-marine Saline and... | reverse complement strand
GAAATGTGCTCCATGGCTACCATGGCTGAACACATTTGGAGGAACCAATGCCGTGACGCAATTAGACGCTACTTTGGAGTAGAATAGTGAACAGAGCAGACATTAAACAACTTTGGTTGCAAGCAGGTGGCGAATCGTCAAACGAAAATTCCTTCCACGACGAAGTTATTCATCGGTTTGCTGATCTAATCGTCGACGCCTGTGCTGATAGCGTAATCGATTCCGATCCAAGCGTAAAGATGATATTGCACGAGCCCTACCGCACAGTGATGCGCAACGTAATGGAGGTTTTCGATGACGATGAAGACTAAACAAGAAATTGTCGAAGAAGTCAAAGGTTGGTTTGAAAACACCTCGGAAGTAGCACAACAAGAGTTCTTAGAAACTCCGTTTGATGAACTAGCAAGATACCACCACTCAGTAGGACGAACTATACGCAACGAGTTTGACCTCTGGAAAGCCAAGTGGGACGAGAATATCGTAGACGGTGTTGATTGCTCAAAAGGACATCCAGACGCACTTTCAATGAACATTATTGAAACAGTATGGGCGGAGTTACATGAAAGCAACTAAAGAAAGCGTTATCAACAATATGTGTTTGACCTTCAATCACGCATATTGTCTACCCGCGAAAGACGAGAATGACGCAAACCCAATTAACTGTGCTCTAACACAGCAAGAAAAAGATTTCTTGTGGAAACAAATGGCGCAGATATTCACAAACGATATAGAACCACTTATGGAGTTCAAGAGATGAGCATGAAAGATTTCGCGAAGAGCGAATTAGATCGCATTGGTATGACAGACGAAGACGTCACTGGCGAGGGCATGGACTTTAATATGCGAGAACACATCTTGCGTATGGTGGAGGAGTTCAGCGAGGAAGGTCATAGTGGATCTAGTGCCGGTTATTCCCTGGGCATTCTCAAAAAGCTGCTGGCGTTCGAGCCGCTAACACCGCTTACTGGTGAAGACGACGAGTGGATGGACGTTTATGAAGAAAACGACGGCACTACTGTATACCAGAACAAGCGTAAGAGCAGCGTATTTAAAACACATCGCGGTGCGTATGATATTGACGGCAAAGTATTTTGGCACTACTGGACAGATCCAGACACCGGCAAAACACATAAGCTGACCTACTCCAGCAGCGGGTGCGCAGTGCCTGTAGAATTTCCGTATACGCCGCCAAGTGAGCCGGTGTACGAATACAGAGAGAGTGAGGCAGATTAAATAATGATTGATAATCGAATTGGACAGATTTTACAGCGTGAAAAACAACGTCAGAACGAAACGATCGAACTGATTGCCAGCGAGAACTTTACTAGCCAGGCAATTATGGATCTCTGCGGCTCTGAGTTTACAAACAAGTACGCAGAAGGCTATCCAGGCAAGCGTTACTACAACGGTTGCGAACACGTGGACGAGATCGAGACTCTAGCAATTGATTCTCTCAAAGAATTGTTTGGTTGCAAGTTTGCAAACGTACAACCTCACTGTGGAGCAAACGCTAATACAGCAGTATACCAAGCGTTTCTCAAGCCAGGTGATTCAATCCTGGGAATGGACCTAGCCAGCGGTGGACATTTATCACACGGTTCGTCGCCAAACATTTCGGGCAAGATCTACAAGGCAGCAGCATACGGCGTAGACGCAGATGGCTGGATTGACTACGATCAAGTACAATATCTTGCTACAGAGTATGAGCCCAAAATGATCATATGTGGAGCTAGTGCCTACCCTAGGCAGATAGACTTTCAGCGTTTTAGAGAGATCGCAGACAGCGTAGGCGCGTATTTACTGGCTGACGTTGCCCACTATTCAGGGCTAATCGCAGGCGGTGCATACGATTCACCTGTGGGCATTGCTGACGTTGTCACATCAACTACTCACAAAACACTGCGTGGTCCTAGAGGCGGCGTTATTATGTGGAACAATCCAGACTATACACGCAAGATCAACAGCGCAATCTTTCCAGGCACACAAGGCGGCCCGCTGATGAATATCGTTGCAGGCAAGGCACAGTGCTTCTTAGAAGCTGCACAGCCGGACTTTAAGAAGTACGCAACCAACGTAGTAAACAACGCGCAGGCAATGTGCGAAGTCTTTGCAGAGCGCGGCATTAAAACGTTGACAAACGGTACCGACTCACATATCATTCTTGTAGACTTGAGTGACAGTAAGTACTCAGGCAGAGAGGCGGCGAACCGGCTGGAAGAGCATGCTATCACAGTAAACAAGAACGGCATACCAAATGACCCGCGATCGTTTGTTGAGACTTCTGGCATCAGAATAGGCACAGCAGCAGAAACAACACGTGGCATGAAACGAGATGACTTTGCTGGCATAGCAGAGCGCATCGCAGATATTTTATCAAACTAAGAAGGACATAACAGATGGCAAAATCCCTTTGGGTAGAACAGTACAGACCGAAGTCGGTAGAAGGCTACGTGTTCCGAGACGGTGCACAGCGCAAGCAAGTTGAGCAGTGGATTAAAGACAAAACAATTCCGCACTTGATCTTCTCAGGCAACGCAGGCATTGGTAAGACCACACTAGCAAAACTGCTATTTAATGAACTTGACCTTAATCCACTAGACATCCTAGAGATTAACGCAAGTCGCACAAACTCAGTAGATGATGTGCGTGACAAGATTGTTAACTTTGTACAGATGATTCCGTTTGGTGACTTCAAGGTCGTACTGCTAGACGAGGCTGATTACTTGTCGCCAAACGCGCAGGCAGCACTACGCGGTGTAATGGAAGAGCATCACGAAACAGCAAGGTTTATACTGACCTGTAACTATCCTAACAGGATTATCCCAGCACTTCACTCACGTTGCCAAGGCTTCCATATTGCTAAGATTGATCAAACTGAATTCACAGCAAGAGTAGCGCAAATCTTGATTGACGAAGAGGTTGAGTTTGACTTAGATACGCTAGACACTTATGTCAAAGCGACTTATCCAGACTTGCGCAAGTGTATCAATATGGTGCAAATGAACGCGCAGGACAAAAAGCTGATTGCTCCAAACGAAGCAGACAAAGGCGAGCAAGACTGGAAGGTTGAAATGGTCGACTTGTTTAAAGCAGGCAAGATTCAATCAGCAAGACAAGTACTATGTGGTGCAGTCCGTCCAGAGGAAATGGAAGAGATCTATACTTGGTTGTATTCTAACGTCGAATTACTAGGTAAAGATAATCAACAGCAGGACCAAGCTGTACTAATTATCAAGCAAGGATTAGTGGACCACGCACTAGTAGCAGACCCAGAGATTAACCTTGCTGCCGTTCTTATCAAACTAGCTCGCAACTTGGAGAAATAATTTATGAAAGAGTTTACCATACGCCTCTGCAACGCAGAAACTAGTACAAAAGAAATGTATGACTATCTTATTAAGAGGTTTGGGCGTGAACGTGACTTAGAAAATAACAGGGTCTGGTACCTGGGCAGAGATTATAGCACACCTTATGACTCCTCGCACTTAACCGTTACGTTTCAAGGAAGTCCAACCGCGAAAAATACATGGATGATGCTTGAACATCCTTACGTTGTGATAAAAGAAGTATCAAACAGCGATGCGCTAGCAGCTGATAATACGTTCAACGAGCTCTTTGCCTAAGATCTAAAAATGACTTGACATAACCGTCCTCTGAGCTTATACTGTATAAACACTAACAGTACAGAGGACTAGCAATGCGGCTTCTAAAACATATCTTTAGACATATGAAAGAAGATACTATTTCGTTTCTTGACAAGTATCTTTACGGAATTAGTGTTTTCACTATAGCAGCTATTATTAACGTCGCACTACTGTGGGGGTTCTGTGCGATCCTTGTATACGGTATGCTACTACCTGTAAAATTGGTCGGACTGTGGCTAATGATAGCGGCTGTTGGCCAGATCTTGTTAAGCATTTGGATCATTGCCTCTGCTAATCAAGCAAGAAAAACTATTAAAGAAGAAAACGCCGTGATGATGTCAGTCTTGGGCAGCAAGCAGAATAAGAGCGACAAGTATCGATGAATAAAAGAAGTGATAGATATCGAAAACTGACGCGGCGAACCCTTATTAGACATTACGCTGCGAGTATCGGTACTCTCGTTGTAGCAGTACTTCTGGCTTCGTTATTAACCGGATTCTTGGGCAGCTTAATAGCATTATCTGAAATGGCTATTATTATGTGGTACCAACTAGCTCCAGGGCTTGTTGTTACCAAGACGATCGTCGGTGCGGCCGTCGCAATGTATTGCGTAGCTACAATTGCCAGTGCAAGGTTTATCCCAGATATTAATGCTACTGCTAAAGAATTTGTTGAAGAGACAATCAAAAAAGAAAACGAGAGCATAATGAATGCACTAGGAGAAGCAAATGCGTAGCCTAAAAACAGCGGCCAGTATAATGACTAAGGACCTAAAATTTCTATTCGGCTTCGTTCGTCACAAAGAGTTCTGGGACGTTATGGCCGCAGTTTTGTGGGCAGCGTCGATGCTATGCTTTGTTGAATATATTCCTGTATTGTACCCAGGCGGTATTGAAATTATGGGCGAATGGTTTCAAGTTGCTTTGCTGTTCGGGTACATCGGATTCTCACTTGCTATAATCTATTTTGTAATGCTGGTTATTCGCACTAAGAAACGAGTAAAGCACGAAAACAAAAGAATATTAAATACGCTAAAAGGAGGCAAAGATGGCCCAAGCGCAGACTGGATTGATTAAGGCAATGCTAGCTTGTGACGACACAGGCGGTATCGCACTCAACGGCACCTTACCTTGGCCGAGCAACGCTAAAGATTTAAAGTGGTTCAAAGAACACACCAAAGGTCACGTTGTAGTAATGGGGTCAAAAACTTGGGAGGATGATCATATGCCCAGTCCTTTGCCCTTGCGAACAAACATTCTAATAACTACAAGACCTGACGATTACCCCGGAGCAGATAGATATATTAACGGTGGAGTTGCTCATCACTTGTGCCTTGTTGCAGACAGTTATCCTGGCTTGATCACATGGGTTATTGGCGGCGCCAACGTAATCGAACAGTCTTTGGAAGTCATTGACGAGTTTTATCTCAGCAGAATTCCGGGCGACTACGAATGCGACACTCATCTGGATCTGGCTGCTATTGAATCCGAGTTCGAACTAAGTTTTAAAGAAGAGCACCCAGAGGTTACTTTTGAGATATGGAAGAAGACGAGCTAACTGAACAAGAAGACATTTACCTAATACTCAAGCACGGTCCTCATTATGCAATAGACCTTTATTATCTATGGCTCGGCGGTGCCCGGGGGTTGACTGAACTAGAACTCAAGGCTGCTGAGGTTGGCAAGGAGTGGCGCATTGCGCAAGACAAGGAAGTGGAAGACATAATTTCTAAAGAACTACAAGAAGAGATCGACAACGAAATTTTGCGAAAGATAGAAACCCTAGCGAGGAATGAGAAATGAGAGCCTTAACTGAACAGCAAGAAACACTTCTGGTACTGAAATGGGGTGAAAATTATATTAGCACTCTTTTCGGCAAGTGGCTCAACAACGAAGACGCAAAGTTCACAGCAGTAGAAAGAGAAGCTGTGTACGAATTAGTGCGTGGGCGTGGCGAGCAACAAAGATGAGTAAAAATCGAGAGATGCTGTTAACAATAAAGTTCGGCGACCCTTGGCCTGCTATGATGAAACATCATTGGCTATACAACGACGATATGCTGTTTACAGAACTTGAAAAGGCATTAGTACTCGAGATGTTAACAACTGGAACAATAACGAAGATAAACCTAACCGAAGCTGAAAGAGTGGCAGCAGCAGAAAAGAAAGAGACTATTCAGTTATTGAAAGATGCTGAACAGTACAAAAAAGCAACAGAAGAAGCAATAGGATCAGGCGACGAAAAAGACTTTACAAACTTTCAGCACGAAGTTGCGTTAGACTGGTACACACGAGCAGCAGGAATTAAAAAATGAAGCAATACTTAGAAGCCCTAGCACACATATATAATCACGGTAACAATAAAGAAGATCGCACAGGAGTAGGCACTTGTTCGGTGTTTGGCTATCAGATGCGATTTGACCTGCGCAAAGAGTTTCCAGCCGTAACAACAAAGAAGCTAGCCTGGAAGAGTGTAGTCAGTGAACTACTTTGGATGCTAGAAGGCTCTTCAGATGAACGCAGACTTGCTGAGATCCGTTACGAACAAGATCGAAACAAACTAATCGGTAAGAAGACTATCTGGACTGCTAACGCAGACAAACAAGGTGCCGAATTAGGCTACATAAACATAGACACTCACAAAGAGCTCGGACCGGTATACGGTCATCAATGGCGTTTTTGGGACGCTCAATTAGGGTATGTAGATCAGATCAAAGAATCACTTGAGAGTTTAAAGAACGACCCAAACAGTCGCAGGCACATTGTAAGTGCTTGGAACGCTGATCGTGTTGATGTTATGGCATTGCCACCTTGTCACACTCTGTTCCAGTTTGACGTAAGCAACGGTAAACTAAGCTGCCAACTGTACCAACGTTCAGCTGATATGTTTCTAGGAGTTCCGTTCAATATTGCTAGCTATAGTCTGTTGATTCATATGTATGCGCAGATACTAGGCTTAGAAGTAGGCGAATTTATTTGGACAGGTGGTGATTGTCATATTTACAACAATCACAAAGATCAGGTCCGCGAACAACTAGAGCGAAAGCCACGCCCTGGGCCTACACTCAAAATGCCCAAATTTAGTAACCTAGACGAACTGCTAGCGACAAAGACCAGTGATTACAAACTAGTAGATTACAACCCAATGGATTCTATTACCGCCCCGATGGCAACTTGATATGAATTTTTGGCACAAGCTAGAACGTCTTCTAATCATGTTGTCTGGGATATAGATGTGTCTAGTCGAAGTATGCAAATGCATTTTACTGATCCTAGGGACATATCCTTGTACCTGTTGACAGTAAAAACATAAGGAGGAATTAGAATGGTACTAAAGCACATATCAGACAAGTCGGGCACTAGATTTAGTAGTAGCAACGCAATGACAGTTGAGTGTAAGAGTGGCAACGAGATGTCAAGGCTAATGCACAAGGTTGCGGCGTTTTGCAAAAACAACAAAAGTAAAAGTGAGGTAGTCTGGGATTCGAATCATTATTGTATCACTCTTTGGTTTGAAAAGGAAAAGTATCTTACGTATTTTCAACTAAAAGGTGTTAGTGGATTTGACTCAGTAAAACAGGAGCATTAAGCTCCTGTTTTTACCTCTTCTACTCGTCCCCGTATAACTCAAGAACTTCCTTAACTGCTTCGTGCCTTTCAACATCTCCTTGTGCAAAACGGACTATGTCCAGATGGGTTAGTTTTTTCGATTCTAGACGCATTAAAAAGTTGATTAATCCGTTATCTTTTGAACGGTCGGCTTGCTCTAGATCCCCGGTTACTGCCATACATGAGCCTTCGCCTAAACGTGTAAGTAACATCTTCATCTGTCTAGGTGTCGTATTTTGCATTTCATCTGCAATGATATACGACTTTTTAAAGGTTCTGCCTCTCATAAACCCGAGTGGCGCTATCTCAAGAATTCCTTCTTGTAACATTCCTTCTAGCTCTCTTGAGCTAAAGTATTCACGCAATACATCGAAGATTGGTCTCATCCATGGAGCCATCTTTTCTTCTAACGTGCCCGGCAGCGCGCCAATGTCTTCGTCTGTATCGACAGCTGGTCTCGTGACAACGATTCTATCTACGTCGCCTGCCTTGAACATTTTCACAGCAGCCTGAACGGCTAGCATGGTCTTACCCGTACCGGCAGGGCCGATACCGAAGACAATATTTTTATCTTCGTCGAGTAATTTAAGTGTATATGCTTCTTGAGCTACGTTCTTAGGAACTATGTGAACTTGTTGCTGTTGTTTGCGTTGGTTGATCTCGACAACGTTGTCGAAGTTTCGATTGGTATGCTTCTTGGAAGCATTTCGTTTTGCACCCATTAAGTGTCCTCCTTAGGGCTGAAGAGTAAAAGCAATAATTGTACTGCTTTCACATAATTATTTACCGATCGACAGAACCGTTAAATACACAACGTTAACAAACAACAGGCGATAAATAAGTATACAATCAGCTAATGGAATTCTACAAATGCAAGACGTATTAGACATCATTAAAAACGTAGAGTCAATTTATAACTCAAACACTTCCTTCAATATCCTAAAAGACTTTGAACGAGTAATTGACGAACTTGACATTTACGTTTACGACAACTGGCTCGACGGCGAGCTAGCCTATGGGCCTAAGATTACCAGACACTGGGTAGAATGTGCTTTTTTATGGGATCGAGGCAATATGCCAGACCCGATGGGCGGCAAACGTCTTGTAGATTATGACTGCAAAGTAAAGTATAAGAAAGATTTTGTTCTCCAACCTAGAAAGATTGAAGACCCGCAAGATATTAGGCCAGGTACAAAAAAAGGTAAACTTGACAGACACCCTGTTTGGATCGTAAGCATTCAAATGCCCAAGAGTTTAATGGCCGATATCTACGCAGGCTACCAAGACGAAGTAGATGCAGAACTAGAAGCAAATGAAGTAGAAGGAATTGTGCCCCCGGATCAAGAATCACAGCCAGCTGACGACTTAGCAGGCGAAGGTCCAGAAGAAGGCGCAGGGGTAGAGGAGCCACTAGAATAATGGGACTTCGACCAGGCGACTTAAAAGACTTAGTTTATTACATCTTTGAAGTAGATAACTTCAAATCAAAGATGGGCGATGACAAAGACATTATCACACTTAGCTTCAGTGTAAAAGAAAAAGAAGCAGCTAACGATTTAATGAATTTCTTAGAAAAAGGTTACGGCTTTGTACTTGACGCTGATGCAACTCCTGGCGAACAAAGCGACGGCACTTTTAAAGTATTTGTTGAAATGGAAAGAACCAGTGATGCTCCGGAACATATCATGGAAATATGCGACGGTGTAAGAAAGATTACCGGACTAGACGAAATCAAGTTTCGTTACCACAAGAACTTCCGTTCACATGATGTTACAGAAGAAGCATTAGAAGAATTAGTGCCACTAGACGCAGATGAGTACAACGCAAAGATTACAAACCGTGACATAGACAGTTTCTTAGAATTCTTTAAACACGGATTTGTTGACAACGTAAGCATGTTGAACGAAACAATTACTATCAAGAAGAAGTGGGCAGACCCCCTGCATTTTGATTTTGTTGATTTCGGCCCTGTTGAATCAACAATTAATAATATTAGTGAAAGCTTCAACGCAAACGGATTCGCAGAAATAATGTTTCTCACTAAGTACATAGGTGACTACAATATTACCAAGTACGGTAACAAGCTAACATTCGAGAGTGGTGGAAATGCCCTGGTTCTGGAAAGAGTTATTCTCTAAAAAAGAGGAAAAACCAAGTATGTTTGACAAGTTTGAGTTTACTTTTACCGAAGAGATGGTAAGAGAACTGCTGGCAGGCAATAACGACGCAGCAGATTGGTACAAACAAATGTGTGAAGTCCTGCCGAAATATGACATCAACACTGTAGAAAGAGTAGCTGGGTTTATAGCGCAGTGTAGTCATGAAAGCAGAGACTTCAACGTGCTTACTGAGAACTTAAACTACTCAGCAAGTGCGCTCAATAAAATCTTCCCAAAATACTTCGAACGTGCAGGACGAGATGCAAGTAGATATCACAGACAGCCAGAAAAGATTGCTAATGTAATCTATGCAAATCGCATGGGCAATGGTGATGTATATTCGGGCATGGGCTGGATGTACAGAGGCGGGGGTATACTGCAACTCACGGGATTTAACAATTACGAAGCATTTGCAGCATCAGTAGGAATGACTCCTCGCAGGGCAGTTGAATATGTACGCACCCGTAAAGGTGCCTTAGAAAGCGCATGTTGGTTCTGGAGGAAGAATAACTTAAACAGATATTGCGACAGACAAGACATAGTTGGAATGAGCAAGCGTATCAACGGCGGCACTCACGGACTGGACGACAGAAAGGTACGTTACTTGCATGCTATTGACGTATTGGGTGGCAATCTTGAAACGTCAGAAATTAACTTGAACGTAGTATTAAAAGAGGGAAGCAGAAACCCTACAGTAGCTCTAGTACAGGAAAAACTAGGCATTGCCAGCGACGGCATTTATGGCCCTGGCACTGCAAGAGCTGTAAAAAGATGGCAGAAGAAAAACAACTTGGTAGCAGATGGAATTGTAGGACCAAACACAATCGCAAAACTACTAGGAGATTAATATGGGTCTCGGATTAAAAATATCAGCAGGATTGCTTTTAGTAATTCTAGCGATGGGCGGACTCGGATATTGGTATTACACCGACAGTCAAGCTACAATCTCAACCTTAACCAAGAACAACGCAAAACTTGAGGAATCACTTGAACTAAGTGAGGCAGCAGTTGATAGCTTAGAAGCTGATGTCGCTTCAGCCGGCAGACGTATGTCTACTTTAAACAAAGAATTCGCAGAAGTTAGATCGCAAAAGAACGACCTGGCCCGCAAACTAGAGAAGCACGAACTAGGCGTTCTAGCAGCAAACAAGCCGGGCCTTGTAGAACGTGTTATTAACAACGCAACAGCAAAGGCAGGCAGGTGTTTTGAACTGTTAAGTGGCGCAGAGCTTACAGAAGCAGAGAAGAACGCAGCAACGCCAAGGGCCGCGAACTCCGAGTGCCCGTGGTTGTTTGAAAATAAGGATAAATAAGTGTAGTTCACGGAGCGCCAACTCCTAACTACCCTAATGCTATTAAGGAGCACCAGCGTGTATTATTTATATATCAAGACTCACAACGTCACAGGACTAAATTACTTAGGCCAAACTCAGCAAGATCCGTTCACATATAAAGGATCAGGGCTATACTGGAAGAGACATTACAAAGAACACGGCTACGACGTTACTACTAAAGTCATTCTAGAAACAGAATCGTACAATACTCTAGTCCAAGAAGGAACTCGCATCTCAAAGAAGTTCAACATAGTAGACAGCAAAGAGTGGGCTAACCTAACTGACGAAACAGGCAACGGTATTAATTCAGCATTCTCTTCAAAACTACAAAAACAAAGAGTAAAAGACGGAACTATCCCCCAATTGTTTACTTCAGAGTCAGCAACTGCTTATAACTTGTCAAGAGTTAAAAATGGCACTCACCCGTTTGTTGGCGGCAAATACACTAAAGAATACAACAAAAGAGCGTTAGCTGACGGCACGCATCCTTTCTTAAACAAAGAAAATAGAGACTACAACCGTAGAAAGGTTAGCGAGAGTCGCAAGCGGCAGGCGGCTGATGGCACCCACAACTTCATTGGAAAAATTCCTGTAGTAGATGTACACGGGCGTACTCACATTATCTCAAAGCAAGAGTACTACGATCAGAAGGATAAATACTTAAAACAAGAGGATTATCCGTTTGTATCAACATCATCAAAAGAAGCGAAGCGACGAAGACTTAAAAAGTGAATGTCCGTGGATGTACAAGGAGAAAGCAGATGAACGCAATTAAGATACTTGTGTTAGTGCTATTTGTAGCTTCTCTAACTGGCTGTAAGTGGTTCGTAAAGGATATCGAAGCGTCGTATACACCTGTACCTAAGCCCGAATTGGTACTACCGGAAGCAGACGAAATCCGTATGCGTGAGCTTGAATGGTTTATTATTACTCCGGAAAACGCAGAAGAAGTATTTGCAGAAATAGAAAAAGGTAACAATGCTGTAGTCTTACTTGGATTAACTGCAAACGGATACGAACGCATTAGTCTAAATCTAGCCGACGTCAGAGGCTATATACAACAACAGCAGTCAATCATAGCGGCATACAAAAAGTATTACGAAGAAGCTGACAAAACAATAGACAACGCCAACGAAGAAATCAAAAAGGCAAATGGCAAAGACGAAAATGAAGATTAAAAGAACACATCACTTGGGACCGTTATAGTTACACCCGGGCTGTGTCGGTTGCTCACTACCGCTGCGAACTAGGCCGCTACCTATAGTCGCATAAAGTGTGAGTTTAATTTTACAGAAATGCCCTATAAGTATTATACTAGGAGGGCATAACATGGACGATAAAATGGCACAATTCGACAAAGACGGTACTGGTGAGCTATCTACTAAAGAGTTCGAACTGTACCAGAAGAATCAACAGCTAGAAGCCACACTGCAAAAACAAGATGCACAGCGCAAGATGGCATGGACTGCTATTATTGTTATTATTGGCGTAACAGGATTACTGTTCCACCCAAGCGTAGGTGAATCACGCATCGAAACGATTATTCCTATGCTTGACTGGTTTTACATTGCTATGGCCAGTATCCCAGGTGCCTTTATGGGTATGACTGCTTGGATGAGCAAGAAGTAACTTCACATAATCTCTTTCTAAAATAGTCCATGGATAAGTAATTGCATGGACTACTATTCTGTATTAGGTGTCGATAAGACATCATCACAAACTGAAATCAAACAAGCCTATCGCAAGCTGGCTATGAAACATCACCCTGACCGTGGTGGCGACGCTTCGACTCTTACAACAATAAACGAAGCATATGAAACATTAGGCAACGAATCAAAACGTGCAGAATATGATAATCCACAACAGGGATTTAGATCAGGAGATTTTTACCACAACTTCGACGAAGGGTTCTTTAGACAACGTGTGCGCAGAAACGGTAATACTGCAATATCTGTAACGATTGCGTTAGCCGATGTTATCACTGGTAAAGAAATGCTTGCATCGTATCGCGTAGCATCCGGAGAAGAGCAGACTGTTGAGCTTAAAATTCCCATAGGGATACAATCAGGTCAGGTCCTCCGATATAGAGGATTGGGTGACAACTCAGTTCCGGGACCGCGCGGCGATCTGTTGGTTAAAATAGTTGTGCGAGAAGAGGCAAATTGGACTAGACAAGGCGACAATCTTGTGCTATACTACAAGCTCAACGCACTAGATATGATTACTGGTACTAAAATCAGAATAGAAACCCTAGACAACAAACACATTGAATTGAAAATCCCGCAAGGCACAAAAACAGACACAAAGTTTAGTGTTGCAGAGTACGGAATGCCAAATGCTGCAACACATAAACGTGGATCACTGTATATACACATAGTACCAGAGATCACAAAGATCAAAGACCAAGAATTATTAGATCAGATAAGGAGTTATAGAAATGCAGCTAGTAAAAGCACCTGATCCGTGGCTACAAAAGTCCGTGAAACCGTTTGACTTCGACGAACACGATGCTGTGCACATTGAAGCAACGATGATCGAACTTATGGAAGTAGAAGGCGGTATGGGCCTCAGTGCAAACCAAGTGGCACTAGATGCGCAGATATTTGTCATGAAGCCGTATCTGCTTACCAACAAAGAACCGTTTGCTGTGATCAACCCAACAATTGAGAAAGTAAGCGTAAACACCAGTGACGACGTCGAAGGCTGCCTTAGCTTTCCCGAGCTTATTCTAAAGGTTAAAAGACCTAAAGGAATTGTTGCAACTTATCTTGACACAAGCGGAAAAGAGTGTACAATAGAATTATACGATATTGATGCAAGATGCTTCCTGCATGAATTTGATCACTTGAACGGTATTGAATTCACTGACAGAGTAAGCAAACTAAGACTGGACCGTGCAAAAAAGAAACGTACTACACTAAGGAAACGAATCCATGGTTGAACCAAGCAAAGAATTACAGCTAGTATTTGAAAAGGCAATGTCCGATGCTAGAAAACTACAGCACGAATATGTCACCCTTGAGCATTTGTTACATGCAATGATGTGTGAAGAGTCGTTCGAAGAAGTTATTAAAAACTTTGGTGCTGACCCGACATTTATCAAAACCAACCTCAAGTCGCACCTAAAAACAGGATGCGACGAAATTACAATCGCAGAAGCTGATGCAAAACCTAAAAAAACGCAGGCAGTAGAGCGAGTGTTGAATCGTGCGTTTACGCAGGTTCTATTTAACGGCCGCACTGACATCAACTTGCCCGATGTGTTTATCAGCATAATGAGTGAGAAAAAGTCAATTAGTGCGTACTGGATTGGCAAAGCTGGCATCGAGAAAGACAAGTTTGCCGAGCACATGAATGCAGAACTAGGCGAAGGTGAAGCAGAGGAAATGAGCGGGGCCAGTGCAAAAGCACTTGGGCAATTCACTACTAATCTCAACGAAGAAGTTAAGAAAAACCGTGTTGATCCGGTTATCGGACGCTCCGAAGAGCTAGACCGTGTAGCACTATCGTTGGGCAGGCGTTCAAAGAATAACGTGCTGCTAGTAGGCGATCCCGGCGTAGGTAAAACTGCCGTTGCTGAAGGCTTGGCTTTCAACATTGTTAACGGCAATGTTCCAAAGTTCTTAAAAGAGTATGAAGTTTACAACCTGGATATCAGCTCAATGCTTGCTGGTTCTAAGTATCGAGGCGACTTTGAAGAGCGTCTTAAGTTGGTACTTGAAGCACTTTCCAAGAAAGGCAAGACCATCATGTTTGTTGACGAAGCACACATGATGAACGGCGCTGGCGCCGGTGGTAGTGATAAGTCAAACGACTTGGCAAACATGCTTAAACCTGCTCTATCCAAAGGCAACTTAAAAGTTGTTGCTTCTACTACTTGGGAAGAGTATCGCAAGTACTTTGAAAAAGACCGTGCACTTATGCGCAGGTTCCAGCGTGTAACTGTAGACGAGCCAAGTGAGGCGGTTACGGTTGAGATTCTTACTGGATTGAAAAAGTATTACGAAGAGTACCACGGTGCTGAAATCACAGACGACGCTATCTTGGCGTCGGTAAAACTAAGTGTTAAGTACCAGACGGACAAGAAGCTGCCTGACAAAGCAATTGACTTGATTGATGTTGCATGTTCACGCTTTAACCTCAAGCCAGAAGGCACCGAGCGAGTTGTCACTGAAGAAGAAATTCAGTTTGAACTTGCTAAGATGGTTGATCTGCCAGTTGAGAACGTAGCTGAGAAAGAGACTGCTGGTCTTAAGAATCTTGAAAAGAACATGAAAGCAGAAGTCTACGGCCAGGATCAAGCAATTGAAGATATCGTTGACAAGATTCTTGTAGCACAAGCAGGACTAAAGCCTGAGAACAAGCCTATTGGCAGCTTCGTATTCATGGGCCCAACGGGTACTGGTAAGACAGAAACCGCTAAGCAGCTTTCAACGCAGCTAGGCGTTGAACTTGTACGCATTGACATGAGTGAATTCCAAGAGAAGCACTCAGTAAGCAAGCTGATCGGTTCACCTCCTGGATATGTTGGTTTCGATGACAACGCAGGTATTTTGATTACCAAACTGCAAGAGAACCCAAACTGCGTGTTGTTGTTGGACGAAATCGAAAAGGCACATCCTGACGTGAGCCAGATCCTGCTACAGATCATGGACAACGGCAAGATCACTGGATCAAACGGTAAGGTAGCAGATGCTCGCAACTGCGTATTGATTCTTACTACTAACCTAGGTGCTAAAGACGCAGAGAAAAACGCAATTGGCTTCAACGAAGACCAAGAAGTTGGATACGATGACAAAGCGTTCAATGAATTCTTTGCTCCAGAGTTCCGCAATCGCTTGGACGGTACTATCAAGTTTGACAAGCTGGGCAAGCCAGTTATGTTGAAGATCGTTGGCAAGTTCCTTGTCGAACTCAAGGAAATGGTAGCAGACAAAGGTGTTACTATTACCGTTACCGACGAAGCACTTGACTACTTGGTTGACAAAGGTTTTGATCCTAGTATGGGCGCTCGTCCTTTGCAGCGTGTAATTGACCGGGACATCAAACGCAAGCTATCGCGTGAACTGTTGTTTGGTGATCTGCGCAACGGCGGCAACCTTACAATCGATGCGAAGGAAGGCGAAATCGTATTGGTATGTGCGTCCGGAGAGACCATTGAAGCACTTTGAAACTAGGAAGCTGTTCTATAACCGGTATAAGTACAAGCTGGTTATACGAACAGCGTTAGCTAGACACATAAATCCCAGAACACTGTCGAGGTTGAGAGAAAATCTCGACAGACTACAACGTCAGGTAGACGACGGCGAAACATCGCTTGTCTTGTATACCGGGTTTCTTAACAAAACTGTTTCAAAGGAAGACTTCTACGATGCAAAGCGCATTTATCAAGAGCTTGTAAAAGCACACGATTACTGTACAAGAGCCGAAGGATTAACTCTTTCTGTGTTTTCAAATGACTGGGCTTGGCTGTTAAAGTTAGAGAACAAAGCAGATAACCCTCGAGAGCTATGGAAGCCTAGAAAAGAAAGCGAAGAGTTCATGGACGACCCAAATGTAATCATAGTTAAGACACCACCTAAATACGAGTACAAAGTCACACTTCGTCCTTACGACAAAGTAGACCCAGGCTTTGCTGATTGGGCAGAAGCTAACCCAGATTTAGCAAAGACAACTAAAAAGACACTGTCGCATATTCGAGCCAACCGCCGGTATCGACTATCTGGACATGTGTACTTCCGAGACGCTAAAGTGATGTCTCTGGCATCGCTGATGTTGTCAAAAGTGGGGAGGGTTGATAAATTAGTATACGTTGCTGACAAAGATAAATAACTGTATGTCATCAAACAGCGAAATAATTTTAAGTCAAACCTCACATTCTAGTGCTAATCTAGATCCAGAAACCGTCACTGGCGATAAATTCAAAGGTGACGGTTTTTATGGTCGTAGTGACGGTATTCATACTGTTCAGTACTCCGTTACTGATCTCGCTGGAACTGTAACAATCCAAGCAACATTAGCCGCTGAACCAGGCGAAGCAGACTGGTTCTCTGTTTACGAACAATCCTACCCTTTAGACGGCGACAACCTAACTACCAGAAGCAACATTTCAAACTTTACCGGAAACTACGTGTGGATTAGGGCAAAGGTCGACTACACTGAAGGTACAGTAGATAGAATTTTGCTTAATCACTAAGGTAGCACATGGAACATTTTGTAAGTATTATAACACGCGATTACGAACTTGAGGATCATTTAGTAGAAAGTGTTTTAAGCTCTGCTAAAGTTGGTCTGCTAGAAGACGAAACTCAGTACGTATTATTTGAAACAGACGCCGACGAGCAAGTGTTAAGAGTGCAATTACATCGTCAACTAACAGAACAAGAGTCAGACGCATTTGCTGAAACACTTGCTGATAAGCTGTTTGAAATGGGTTACGAAGATTTTGAAATTGAAGTATCGACTGAAGAAAGCGAAGACCTTCCTTTTGATATTGTAGAAGACTTATTCGTGTTTATGAAAAACGACCCAATGTTTTATCGCAGAATGTACTTTCCTACAATGGCCAAAATTGCAGATGCTATGCAAGCTAATAAGAAAGTTGACTTTAAGAAAGCTGTACAACCTATGGTCGAACGAGCTGTTGATATATATTGCAAGAAGTTTGATCTCCCTAAGTCAACTAAGAAAATGTTCACAGACGAGCATCGGTCTAACTTAATAGATCGTATTCAATCTGAAGAAACAGAGAATATAGAACAGGGAGAGTATTAATGTTTCTGAGAGAGTTGTTCGAAGCACCAGAAAAGACTGCGGTATTTGCATTTGGTCGTATGAATCCTCCAACTATAGGTCACCAAAAGTTAGTAGACAAAATTAAAAGTCTACCAGGGGATCCGTATGTATTTTTAAGTCAAACACAAAAACCAAAAACAGATCCGTTAGACTTTGCTACTAAGATTAAATTCGCACAAAAGTTTTTCCCTCAAGTAACAGTAGGCGACCAAAACGTTCGTACTATTATTCAAGCACTTCAAAAATTAGATAACATGGGTTACGACAACATCATCTACGTAGCAGGATCAGACCGTGTCGAGAGCTTCGAAGAACTACTAAACAAATACAACGGTGTTGAATACAGTTTTAACAGTATTAAAATTGTAAACGCCGGCAGCAGAGATCCAGATGCAGCAGGTGCTGAAGGAATGAGCGCAAGCAAGATGCGAGAAGCAGCAGCGACAGGTAATCTAGAAGTATTTACTCAAGGCGTTCCTGACCCGAGGCTAGCAGAAAAGTTATTCACGGCAGTTCGTAATGGCATGGGCGTTAAAGACAAGGAACCTGAACCACAAGAAAGCATTTACGAAGCCGAGTACCAAGGCGAAAAAGTTACCCTTGATAGTCCTATTAGAGTTAGTGGCGAAGATCACGCATTTAAAGTATATGTTAAGAACGACAAAGGTAATGTAGTAAAGGTAACCTTTGGTGACCCAGGCATGCCGATCCAGCGTGATGACAAAGAGTCAAGAGAAAACTTTAACAGTCGTCACAATTGCTCGTCAAAGAAGGATAAGACCACAGCAGGTTACTGGTCATGCAAAGCATAGGAGCCTGGTACAGACTGGGTATAAGATTATGGATGAACTAGATCACCTCAAAAAGTTAGCAGGTATTAACGAGTTCAAAGGCTATACAGCGTATAATCCAGACACTCTTGAAAACATGTCTAAGACTGCTAGTGAAATCAAAAAGAAAGAAAAAGAAAACAATATCAAACCAGGAACACCGGAATGGTTTGAACTTTGGTTCTCACAACCGTACATGACAGGTGCACTCAATCAAAAGCCTGGGTTTCGAGGCCGTAAGAAATGAAGATGCACGAAATTACAGAAGGAGTGGGCAGGATCGTTAAAGGTGTAAATACTACACAAGATGTCGACACAGACGAAGTAAAAGTTCAAGCTGCAAAATTTGGTAACAAAGTAGACAAGGACGGAAGGCCGCCGACACTAAGATCACAGCGTAAGTAACATAGGAATAACGTTAACGAAACATGCCATCTATAAAACCAACACAAGATAATTCTGTATACATATCAGACACCTTTGAACAAGGTAATAACGAATCCGACTGGACTAGTTATACTCCTAGTTATAAGGGAATTGGGCCAGCGTATGTTATTGAATCAGAAACAACTAACACCAACCTAGTAACAATTGGTGGCCGCGAGCCGACCGAAGGCGACCCTGTGCTCGTAAAAGACGGAACTGACCCGTCAATTGTTAAGGGCACCCTAGGCACCGTTGAAAAAACAATCGTAAATAAGGCGTTCGAACAAGTGGTCTATTCTGGGGTAATGTTTGATTTTAGCGGCACAGAAGGTTCGCCGTTTTCGGTTGCGTTTAATGACACTGGAAATAAGATGTATATGGCCGGCGGCGATACTGACACAGTTTATCAGTATTCTCTTTCAACTGCATTCGATGTCTCGACAGCCTCTGGGCCGGTGTCGTCTTTTAGTGTCTCTAACCAATCTAATAGCCCTTACGATATTTCTTTTAGCAGCGACGGCACGCTAATGCATATATTAAATAACAGTAGCGATACTCTTTTTCAATATGACTTAGGAACACCTTTTGAAGTAGCGACAGCTAGTTACAACAGC
>Ga0207995_100321_pt1 | contig 19750 bp, 12 predicted proteins | sample AntDeeMetag022AM_FD_184759 | JGI IMG/M metagenome (GOLD analysis project Ga0207995, IMG submission 184759) | Saline lake microbial communities from Deep Lake, Antarctica - Antarctic Deep Lake Metagenome 022AM (SPAdes) (version 2) | ecosystem: Environmental > Aquatic > Non-marine Saline and... | reverse complement strand
TCTAATGAAGGCCGTGCAGACTTTGTTAAAAAAGCATTTGAAGCATATAAATCTGAGGTTAAGATTCAGGAAGAAGTAGCCGATAAACTTGATACTAAAGAAGCAGAAGAGATAGAGCAAGCCGGAGTGTCTGAAGCTCGTGTTAAAAAAGAAGCAGAGGAGAAAGCTCGTGTTAAAAAAGAAGCAGAGGAGAAAGCTCGTGTTAAAAAAGAAGCAAAGAAGAAAGCTTCTAAGCCAAAACCTAAGCCAAAACCTAAGCCAGAAACAGATACTGACGAGGATGAGCAAGATCCTAATAAACTTCAGGATTTAAGTAGCCTTATGAAGGGTGAATCAAAACCTGATAATACACAAGATCGTAAAGATACTACAGATATTGCTGGAAAAACTCCTTCTGATACTACTGGAGATGGTGAAAATGTAAACGCTAAAGACTCTACTGATAAGATATTAACTCTTACAGAAGAGATTACAGAAGCTACTGAAAAGAAACGTGACCCGGAATACAGGCCTAAGGCTATAGCTGGTAATAAAATCCAGTATGGTAATGTACAGGACTATGTAGAGATCGTTGATGACGATGGTACTGTTAGAAAAGTAACAAGTGCTGATGGTCGTAATACTATTGTAGAACCCAGGCTAGAGAGTAAAATCAATAGCTTAAGAGGTACTGAAGTACGTATCTCTGTAGATGAAAACTACGCTGGTAATACAATTGATGAAGATGGTAACACTGTAGATAATGTGCCTACAGACTTATACAACAAGCCTATGAAAATAGAGACTGTTGATGGGAAGTTACTAGGTTATGTACCACAGTTAACATGGATTACCAGACAAGATGAAGCCGGTAACTATGTGAATATTGCTGACTTTCAAACGGAGTCCGGATACTCTAACGCCCATCTGCAGAAAGAAATTGTTAAACTTATTAGAGAGACAGTTGACAAAGAAGGATCAATATCAAGAACTATTAATGATATTAGTCAAGGTGTGCCTCTCTATAATCGTACTGAAGATGGTAAAAGAGTTAAAGGCCCGGCTTCTGAGCTACTACCTGACCCGGAATTTAGTATAGGTGTAGTTAAAGCTGGTATAGCTAACTACGGAGAGGGAAGACCGTCTGTACCTGTACAAAAAAATATGAAAGATGGTACTGTAGTAGGAAACTATGCAGGAGTTTCTATGCCTATGTGGATACGTGAAATATCTGCTGAAGATGCTCAGATTATCAAAAAGGCTATTGTAGCTAAAGCTACTAACAATGAAGAAGCGATTAAAGAGATATCAGATGTAGTAGAGAATATTGATGAACCTATAGCATTTGATTCTGTTGCCGGACTAGCTGAACTTATTAGCAGAAAGGTATACACCTCTAGGTTTGACAGGAAGTCTTTAAGTAAAGCTCCTAATCCGGACAAAGTATTTTTTCACGTAGACCCTCAATCAGGATTTGTACACTTAGCACGACCTAATGACGGTACAATATATACCACTAACCCAGGTAAGGTTGATCAGGAAGGGTATGAGCCACTTGTAGTCGATGGTGAGATCAATCCGGAAGCCGCAGAATACATTGATAAATTCAACTCTAATGTACGCAAAAGTCACCTTAATACTGAAGGGCCTTATGATGACATTAGTATAGTAGACGGTAAGGTAGATGCAGTAACGTATAACTCATACAATGAATATGCTAAAACCTTACTGGACTCCTTTATTGATGGCCGGAACACAATTGAGCACCCTGAAATTGGAACAGAGTACCTATACTGGCAACAGCAGGTAAACTCTTATGACTATACAGGAGTTGCTAATTCTACTGTTACTAAACCCGCAAAAGAACTCGCAGAAGTTATAGAAACTGTAGAGCAAGAAGTTGATGAGGTAAGTCAACAGACTGAAGAAGATCTTGATCCTACTCCAGATGATGATCCATTTTACAGACCTAAGCAAGGTCGTAAAAGTCTTAAAGATCTAGAGAATGAAAGGTCTAGTAACTCTAATAATCCTTACTCTGATTCTGATACAATTGATGTAGGGTTTCCTGCTACCGTAGACGAGAAGCTTGATAAAGTATTATCCCGATATAATATCGGTGGATTTTCTCACAGCCAAGTCTCCCAGGTAGTAGATTCTATCATGCTTGCAGTACGTGAAAAGATATCTAATACAGAAGGTGATGTACCTCCTACTGTACAAGAGACTCTGGAAGAGGCTAAAAACCGCTTTATGGATCAGTATTCTAACTATAAAGATGCAGGTGATGAAGCTCGTACTGATGCATTCAGGGATATTTTAAAAACTTGGGATAAATTTGCTGACCGTGCAGTTAACCATCTAAAAGCTATAGGGTTCGAACCTGTAGAAGGTGGTGTGATAGAAGGTGAGCAATCGAATTATGAGAAGACTAAGTATGAGGATAAAGCAAGATGGCAACAGAATAGTAAAGATACTGCTTCTGCACAGCTAAAGCTGTTCCTTTCTCAGATACCTAGACAGTCTTACAATATTTCCGGAGACAATAAAGTACTTGTTACCAGAAAGTCTGAATGGTTAGGCCTTAATACATACGTACCTCTGGATGAGATTTACGATAAGATGACAGCCCTGTTTGTAGATACTACTCCTAAATTTGACAACATGATGGAGATACTTAAAGAGGCCGGCCAAGATTATCCTCCGTATATGACGGTTTATAATCAGCTTAAAAATCTGCCTCCAACATCTACTCTTAAAGCTGAATTCCAAAGGGTTATGTCTAAGCAGTATATAGACATGGTTATAGCTTTGTTTAATCCTCAGTACGATGATCTAGGAAACCTTACCGGATATGAATCTAAACCTGTGCACTCAGATAGAAACTCTGCCATTGACCTTATTTATGGGGAATGGGTAGAGAATATGAAAGATTCAGATCTCATTAAGAATGTAGATGGGTCTCTTGTAATTGATCATGAAGAAGCTAACAGAATTAAAGAAGAGTACATTGAAAAGATGGACGGCCAATCGGTTCTTAAGAATCGAGAAGTCGTAAGAGGTCTCCTAGAAAGTATAGGTGTTGAACTAGCAGAAGCTACTTGGAAAACTATACTTAGAAACAATAATAAAGCTTTAGTTACAGATGGTAACTTAAGTGATAACTTTAAGATAATAGATGGAAAGCCGGTAAATAATACCTTCTTGGACATCTTATTTAAAACTCTACCAACAGAGACTCCCCAGGATTTTGAAACAGGAAACCCTCTGGCCGGGGACTCTATGAAGTCTCGGTTTAGAAAGCTAGCTTCTTTTGAGTATAACCACTCTGATAAAGTATACACTAGCTCTTACAATGATATTAATAACAATAATATCTATCCGTATCAGATGAACACGTTTCTATCTGACAGGATAAGAGACATGAAAAGCAAAGAAGAGCTACGAGAAATTCTTGGTAAGTTATCATTTAGCAAGTATAGCCGTTGGATCCAGAATCCTGATAAAGTAACTCTGGAATATACAGATGGGCTAAAGAATCAGCTGACTAAACGAGGTAACTCAGGTAGTGATCTTAGCCAGATAGATACTGATCTTCTTTCTGTTACAATGTACTTTGGAACTGTTAATCAGACTAGAGGAGAGTTTGGACGATTCCAGACTACTACTAAGTCTGATAAAACAATGTTCCCTATTATTAAAGCTCCTAGAGTAGCCCCTATTGTAAAAGTAGACGGTGACACAGGTGAAATTACTAAGTTTCTAGGGAAGCAGACATCTAAGGGTGCTCGCCTGGCTATTCGTAACCTTATTAAAGCAGAGTTTGGCCGTATTTATAACTTTAGAACAAGTGTCGAACAGCAGCTTAAAAATCAGGGAATAGATTTAGGCGGCTACATGGAAGGAGCACGTCACTTTATTCTTTTACCGGAATTGAATGCTGAAGTAGCTGAGACTTATATAGATAAAGGAGTCATTACACGTGAAGAATTTAATCGTGTATGGAAGGGTGGATTTGCTCACTTACAACAAGCTACAGATTCTACTGACTTTGCTATTAATATTATGCAGAAAGTAGTAGAAGCTCGAATTTTAGAAGAGTCTAAAGCTTTGTTTGAAGACTGGAAGGCTAACGGTATTGTAAGAGAAAGTGCAAGAAACGTTCCTACAGCTGACGGTGGAACCAAAAAAGTTAATACTCTTAGCAGTTTTTTGGATGCTAATTATCTCAGATATCAGACACCTTACTCTAAAGCAGAAAGCAGGCTCCATTATGCAGCTCTCGACTTTACTCTCAATCACCACCTAAATATGGCTGAAGAGTACATGGTTGTGTCTGGAGATCCGGCGCAGTTCTGGAAGAAGAGCAAAGAAGGTGGTCTGATGAATGATATCAGATCTACTATTGAGAACCTTAATAAGCGTCTTGCTAAAGATATTGCTCCAAAGTCTGATGGATTATATGACGATCCTACATTCAGAATGATAGCTATTGTCGATCCTGAGCTAGATTCTAAGCAAATGAATGAGCTTGGTGAAGCATACGGAGGTATGGAAATAGCTGATGCTCAGGAGTATACTACTGTAGTAGAACATCTCCGTAACATGAAGGCAGAAGGTAAAATATCTCCTGCTAAATATGACGAGTTATTAGCTGTAGTAGAGCCGGGACAGTATTATGAATTTACACCTGAACAGATGGGAGATATATTCTCTCCTACAAAGCCAGTATATGTAGGCGACCATGTTCTGAGTGAAGAGTATGATGTAAACTTGATGTCGTATACTAAGTCTAGTGCGTTTCCACTTCTTCCACAATTCCTTAAAGGGTTTGAGCTTGATAAGCTTAGAACAGCTATGGAGACACAGAAAGTAGATAGAGCGTCTTACATGACTGCCAATAAACTAGGCGCAGTTAATCCTGTCAATATATTTGATGGTCGAGAAATTAAAAAAGACTTGACATTTGGAGATTCCGTAAGGTCATATAATAGAAGTGGGTTTGGTCTACAGCAAGAAGTGCCTGTTAAAGATAAGACAGTAATTAACGTTGTATCCCAAGCTAACAAGCTACTATTTGCATCCATTAGGAATACTGAAGGGTTTAAGTTTGAAGGGTCTCTGTTTACAGGTAGAGAGCTTGAAGTAGTTAAAGAGAATATAAGAAACACCTTACTCCGTAAAGCTGAACAAGAGCTATATGACAAACTTGGTGCAGAGATAGTTGATGGGGATATGCAGTTTGATGACCTTACTAAAGTGCACGAGCTGCTTAAGTCTGAAGCAGAGAGCAGAGGCTGGACTATCTCAGCTATTGAATCTATACAGCTGTCTGAAGACAAACAAAGCTTTATACTTCCACTAGCTCTATCAAGTAATGCAGGCGCTATTGAAAGTTTACTGCTCTCACAGGTCTCTAACATCACGCTAGGGCAGAAGGTGCATGGATATTCTTACGTCCAGGGGTCATCTGCAGGCCTTGTAGGGTATGATACAGCTAAAAATGAAGGAATTGACTTTACACCGACTGCTGAGTTCCAGTCTACGGGGCTTAATTTTATATCAGAAGGGGAAGACTCGACTGAATTTGCTGATATTATCGTTCCTTGGAGGTTTAAAGACGATCAGGGTAACCCGTTAGATATCAATGACTTCACAGATGAAAACGGAGTAATAGACTCTAAGAAGCTTCCAGAAGAAGTCAGACGACTGATCGGTCTTCGTATCCCTAATCAGGGTCATAACTCTATGCTTCCTATGAGAATTGTAGGGTTCTTACCTAGAAATGCAGGTACGTTAGCTATTGTGCCTGAAGAAATTGTAGCTCAAATGGGTTCTGACTTTGATGTTGATAAGCTATATACATATGCACCGGATCTAAACTACTCTGCAGAAGATAAAAGCTTTTCACGTAAGAACTTCTCAGACTTTAAAACGTTCACATCTCTGGACGGTACTAGAATAGCAGCAGATACTAACGATCTTATTACATATGAAACTGAAGGAGATCCTATAAATTACCTTGATGTAGAAGGTAAAATGACTATGGTTAGGGAGACTGGAGAAGATGCTGATTTAGAAACATTTTCTACAGACGATCTAATGGATATGTACTTTCAGATATTTGAGTCTGTGCTTAGCCATCCTAGCATGTATGAAAAACTGAAGAGTCCTCTGGATAAAGATGACCTTCTTACTGAAAGAGCTCTTATAGAATCTGTTCAAAAAGGTTCACAAGCTGTAGCTTCCCCCGCTTCTTACAGAGGCCAGAGAGACTATAGACTGAATCAGAGGTCCGGTCAAAAGCTTGTAGGTATCGGTGCGCTTGCTAATACACTTAATGCAGTTATACAGGATAAGCAGAAAGCTAATCTAGAACTGCAAGAAGTAGTTGAAAACGAGCCTATAGCTATGACGATAGATGTTAATATAGGAGGAAAAGATGTCTTCCTTAGCACTCTATCAGGTGAGGGTACGTCTAAGTATAACGGTGAAGTAAGAACTAAAGGAGACAACATCTCTCTGTTCCTTACAGCTGCAGTAGATAATGCTAACCTGAACATACTTGGGCCTATAAACTGGAATACATACACGGCCGGCGCTGTAGTTACTCTTCTTATGTTAGAGGATAGCAAAGGTAACGCTGTAGACCTTGGATATGCTGCTAAGTTTACGTCACAACCTATTGTACGAGAAATGGTAGCTGAAGCTGAGAAACTTAATAGTGCTTCATCTGAAGAAAGTTCATTGGATGCTGTGCCTACTGCTATTAATACAGTTATCTCAGAGTATAAGACTAAAGTAAAAGGAGAATTCAAGCGTGTTATTGTAAGCGATAAAGATCTAAAAGATATGTTGGATCTGCCTCCTTTGGAAGAAATGACTAGCCAACAGGCCTCTCGACAAATAAGCGTACTTATGACATTCAGAGAGCTTAATGAAGTTTCTCAAGATGTAAGAGAGCTACAGCAGGCTATATTAAGCCCGGAATCTGATGGTACAGATAATCGTGCTATACAGGCTTTACGTAGAGCAAAAGAAGCTGAACAAGTAAGGGAAGGAGGATTAGGTAAGATTGCTAATACTCGAGACCTTATGTTTAATATAGAAGGTGATTACAGTGAGCAATCTGTTTCAATGGATGTTATTTATAATAACACTAAGAAACTTGTGTCTTCTCTCCTACCAGAGTACACTAAATACTTCGAGCCGACTGTAGATGTATTAAGTAAACTTACCGGTAGAAACTACAGTAATGATCAGTTAACAACTATATGGAGAGAAACTCGTAAGTACTTGAACTCTGGATTTAAAGAGATGGAATTAGGAGATGTATCTGCTATACGATCTCGTTTAATATTTGGGGATGAAGAAACTGCACCGCTGGCAGACAGGCTTCAAGAAGCTAAAAATACCTGGGGTAAAGAAGATTACTTCTTACAAAGATTATTAGTAGAGAAGTCTACTAAGCCCGGTGAAGTTCCATCTACTATCAAATTCCAAGCTGATAAGTCTATAAGGCTTGATGATTCTAATAACTCTACTGCTTTAGCTTCTATGTTGAAATCAGGAGTAGAAGAAGAGAGAAAACTAGCTGAAGACTTAGTACTCTATGATCTTGTTACCGGAGGCGTTCAGGGAGCTGTGCAATACTCTAAATATATTCCACCGGCTTATCTCGAGTATTTAGGGATTAAAAAAGCATTTAATGCTGACTACGATGCTAATATATCTGCTATGCAGATACTACAGCATAATCCTAAGCTAGCTACTAGAATAGATGGAGATTCTCCTATAGTAAATGGTGTGATAAAGAGCAAGAACGGAATTGATGGAATTCTTATAGCACCAATAACCTCAGCGGTATCTGATCATCTAACGTATCAATCAGATGAAGGTCTTGAGTATCCGGGATACATCAGTATGTTTGATAATACTCGTAAAACGTTTTCTTTATTCAAGCACGGAAGTACCTCTTCTAATGGTACTGTTAGATTTAATAGAGTAGCAACTCTTGGCCAGCCTAATGTATCAGAGTATCAGACCGGAACTGTAATAGGGGAAAGCATATTGACTAATGATGTAGTTAAGAGACCTGCTGAACCTGTAAATAGAGGTAAAGGTAGAACTAAACCTAATGATGTAGGCTTGCTAGAAGATCTTGGCCCGTTCAAAGATATCATTCCTGCTGATAGAGTAACTGTAGAAGGTAATACTCTAAAAACGGATATAACATACTTTGAGTTTATGGAGATGATAGACTTTGACGAAGAGCATAAACCGGTCGCAGAAGCTTTAATTAAATACATTAAAGACGTAAAAACTCCTATAGATTTTGTTAATAGTGCCAGCAATTCTAGGTCTGCTAGTGTGATGTTTACTAGTACGAAAAATAAAGATGAAAATACAGTTGAAGTTACTTTAGAAAATATTTTCATATACCCTGACAAATTTAATATAGAGAAGCTTCAAGAAATTGTACTTCATGAAGCTGTTCATATTGCTACAGTCAAAGCTATATATGAAAATAAATTACCGGCAGTAGCTAAATTAAATGCTTTATACCATACAGCTAAGAGAGAACTAATTACACGAGGTGAATTTGAAGAATATCAAATTACAAATCTAGCAGAATTCGTAGCATTTGCTATGACCAATAAAGACTTTCAGAAAAAGCTTAATGATATACCATTTGAAAACAAGACAGCCCGAGATAGATTTAAGAATCTAATCATAGATCTCATTACTACCATAACGGAAGCTATGGGGATTACTGTAAATCCAGGCTCAGTTCTTGAACAAACGATAGGTAATGTTATTAGTTTGATGGAAGACTCAGTTGTTGGTGAAGACTCTGATGTAAAAGCAACACCTCAGGATACCAGAAATGTATCGAATAAAGGCCTTGGAGAGCTTGGGTTCCCTGCCTTTGGAGACATAGATCCTACTGTAGAGAAGATAGCTCAGACTCTTACTACTCGTATTTCTACTATTAAAGCTAAGATGCTTAAATCTAACGACGTTAAGAAGTCTCAGGAATTAGAGAAGGCTCTTGACCGTGTTCAGACACAGCTCTCTAACTTGGTAAATAATGCTACAGCTGACGGTATTATAGCAGTTGCTAAAGCACAAGCCGAGTGGGCTAAGGAAATAGCGTCCGATAAGAGAAGTTCAGATTCTGTGTTTGCTACTGCCAAAGATACGACCAGAAGTTGGGACTATGAGATTACTCAAGATTACCTGAAGCCTCAGCAGAGACGTAATGATAACCCTATTCGTGAAGCTTTATACCAAGCTGATCTAATTATGCAACCAGCAAGAGATGCTATTAATAATGCTATGTTGCTACGTATGCGTGACTTAGTTAATAAAGACATGCCTAAAGATCAGCATATCAGTGTAAAAAGTCTTCAGTTTATGGAAGACATTGGATATAGCACACAGCACCTCCTTGATATTTCTCAAGTAGATAATCAACTAGCTCAGTACCTATTCGAACTGTTAGCTACTAATGCTAGAGCAGCCGGTACAGAATTACTTCAATTTGATCAAAAGCTCAATGAGCAACTTGATAAGATGGAAGATGAGGACTGGGAAGTATTTAAACAGAAAGATGAAGAAGGTAACTGGACAGGTGACTTTATTGATGAGTATAGCTCTAAGTACTATGCTAGAGAGAAAGGTATCATTAGCTCTTATAAAGCTAAGCTTAGAAAAGCAGAAACTCTAGATCCTCAAAGTGCTACCAGACTGAAAAACGCTGCTTCTATCCTGTATCACAAGGAGATTAATGAGCTACGTGAGACTGTAGATACTCGTATGTTACTAGTAAAAGGATATCAAAGCCCTATTTGGGGCTCTAAGAAAGAGTATATCAGCTATCTTGAAGAGCAATATGGTAAACAGAAGGCTCAGAGTATGGTTCAACAGGCAGAAATGCAGTATCAGGAGTATAAGCGTGCCAGACGAGTTAAAAAAGATGACCTGGCTGTAGATTATGTATCTGCAAGCACCGAGCTATCAGAAGAAGCATGGATAGAACAAGAGCTTAAAAATTGGGAGTTGAAAAATGATCCTATGAGGGCTCTTGATGAGAAGTTTGGAGTAGTTGGAGAAAAGATAACTAACTACTATGCAGAAACTGCAGCTGACTATCTTGTAGCAGTGCCTAGAGCTAAGGATAAGAGAGGTAAAAGTACCGGATTCTATGACTCTGCTTTTGAGAAGCTGACAGATAACCAAAGAGACTTTTACAACTTCTATATTAACAGTATCTCTAAACTGCAGAAGTTTTTACCTAGGTACGATACCAGAGATCTAACTAGAAACTTCTTCCCTAGAGTACAGAAAGACCTGATTGAAGAGTATAATACAGGAGGTCTTAAGGGATCTCTTCGGTATGCTAATGAAGCTCTTGTGAATTCTATAAGCGCCGGCCGTACTGCAGAGCTTAGAGTAGAGCAACTTAGCGACTACCAAGAAATTGACCCGGCCACTGGCAAACCTAAAAAAACTATTGATGTTCTATTCACAAATAGAAAAATTGAAACAGATAAGCTTAGCTTTAACGTCCCGGCCACCCTTCGTATGTTTGCAGGAATGGCTATAAACTATAAATGGAAATCATCTATAGAAGACAGGGCTAACCTAGTTATGCAAGTAGCCAGAGATGCTAAGCGTATAGAGACTAGAGGTGGTAAGCAACTGTTTGACCGTCATGGAGATCCGGTATCTCTTCGTGAGGGGGCTATCAAACTGACGGAAGTTATGGGATATTCAGTTGAGGCTATTGTATATAACGAGAAACGACAAGAGTATAAAGAGTCTAACATACCTCTGTTCGATACATGGAACCCGTTTACTAACCACGAAAAACGAGTTCGTATGAGAGAACTAGAGAATAAACGAGACGAGCTGGAAGAACAGCTTGAGAATAGGGAAGTTAGTCAAGAAGACTACACTGACGCTATGGAGAAAATGGAGCAAGAATACAGAGATCTAGGCGGTAAAAACCTTGTATGGGGTAAGCTTGGAGATCGACTACTTGAATATACTCAGCTAAAAGGTATGGGATATAACCTTACAGCAGGTATTGCTAACGTAGGGTTTGGTGTTCTATCTAATGCTACCTGGGCAGCTTCTGGAAGAGATTTCACAGGAAAAGAACTTACTAAGGCATATGGTCTTATCACACGTTCTCTTCTACCGGGTGGAAGTATGAAAATAGCTAACCTTGTAAAGCTATGGAATATTCTCTTTGAAGTTACTGAGACAGAGTACGGTAAGTCTTCTGATAAAGAGGCTCGTACTAAGAGTAAGAGATTTAACTTTATCTCTAATGTCCTTACACCGTATGCTATCCAACGTCGTACAGAATATACTGTACAAGGTGCTTCTATGGTAGCACAGATGCTTAATAAGAAGATTACAGTAACGGATAATAAAACAGGTGAAGAGGTAGAAATTGATCTCTTTGAAGCATATGATGAAAAAGCAAACTGGAAAGAACGCTACTCACAACCAGATGAGTGGAAGACTATGGATACTCCTGGCCAGTCTCTTACAGAGTTTGCACGTATGCAGAATAAAATGATTCAAGTTAATAAGTACTTACACGGTAACTATGACCCCAACTCACCTATACTTCTTAAAAAGTACTTAGTCGGGCGTCTTCTTGGACAGTTCAGGAGTTGGATACCTTATGGATTCAAACAACGATTTGGAAAAGAGCAATATGATAGAATGCTTGGCCGTACCTTTAAGGGTCGTTACCGGACGTTGTATGACATTGGATTTACTAAAAGTATAAGAGGGTTGATAGGCTCTGCTATCCATGCAGATGAGTTTGCCTACGGCAAAAAGGGCACAAAAGATCGCCTTTCTGACGTCAATATTGACAACCTTAAAATGGCTCTTCGAGAGATGCAAGTACTGATTAGCTTAATGGCTACAGCAGCACTTCTTAAAGCTGCATTTGAAGATCTTGATGATGATGACTTCTTGAAAGGTGCAGGTTATGTAGCTATTAACCAGCTGTATCGTGTAGAACAAGATATATATTTCTATCTAAGTCCTAATACATTTGAAGAGATTCTTAGAAATCCTATCTCTGTTATGCAGGTATATAGCGACTTTGGGAGAGCTATGACATCAAGTGCCAACTATATAATGGATAGTGATTTTGAAGGATCTAGAGTAGCCAAAGACTGGGGACGTTCCCTACCTCTGGCTAATCAGATCATTAAAACAGACTACTTAAGTAAGAACTTACACTAGTTTCCTATGAAGTCCTATGTAAGCCAGTCTCTTTGATCGGAGGCTGGCTTCTTTTATTCTCCGGAATCAGGAAGTAACAACATCTCATCTGGTTCATTTTCGAATCTAGGTAACTTTAGATCAGAGAAATCTAAAGTAACTCCCCTTGCTCTTCCAAACTCTATATCTGACTCGATACTTTCTGGTGGGTTTTGTTCTAGATATTGTAAAGCGTTAGTCGTAGTTAAGTATTCTTTAAAATTCATTGGTTGGTTTTAAGATTAAGCATTGACCGTAAATCATGATGACCTTGCAGTAAACTAGAAGGCCGTCCTTGTTAATGTACCTTATACAGTCTCCTACAGCAAAATATTTAGGTTCTGGAATTACCATCTCTGCATATCCGCACAGTAAAACATAGTACAAGTATTTAAGATATACAAAAATACTGTTGAAATTGTCCAAAAATCTTTTATATAAAGATTTTATTCTCAGTTTTGTACCAGAAAATAAAATAGTCATATCAATAGTACTTTATTAGGTAGGTTCATTGTATATGTATTTATTGAATATTTTAGTTACTGCATTAACAACTTCTTTATCTGCTAAAAGTACATCACCATCCCACAGCTTTAGAGAATTTATAATGGAAGAATGATTTACTTCAGACGAAGCGCCTGCATTGTATTCTAGCTTTGCTATTTCTTTATAGGTAATGTTGCTTTTAAACTGCTTCTTAAGAAGACTTCTAACAATATGTCTGATAGTCATACATTCATATTCTCTACTATTTAGCCCTTTAGAAGGACTAATTCCTTTAGAGTAATAGCACTCTTTATACATCATCGTAAGTCTGTCGTAGTTAGGGACTATTCTATCTTTATAAGCTGTATATCCTATTTGTGCATTATACCACTCTTTAAAAGTAAAGTCTTCTTTAATAGACAGTCTGCCGGCTTCAAAAATTGCTTTTGTTTGCTTTTTTGTCATATTTATACATTTTATGATAGTGTTTCCTTAATATTGTAGGAAAGTAGTCGTAATCGACGTTAGCTAACCACCCTTCAGGGTCTCTGAATTGACTCAATAAATGATCTAAAAACTGCTCTCTTTCATAATGAGCTACAACCCCCAGAGTATTCTGTATCTCTAATATAGCCTGATCTCTATTCACTGACATCAGGTATATTACCGTATAGAATATCCTCAAAAGAAATAATCTTATAGTGATCTTTATCCTTTACCGGAGCCCAGTCTTCTGAACCATCACTAAACTTTATATGATAGCACAAACGCTTCTCGTTGTATTCTGGCGTTATAAATTTCATCCCTACAATTTTAGCAGGTATTCCTGCTTGAAAAGAGTTTCTGTGTATACCAACATAGTATGCATCATCCATGATAATTAATTTAGTTAATGTTAATAGAAGAAGAGGATATCCTCCTCTCCTTCCTAAAGTTATGGGATTATGAATGGTTCTCAAGGATGATCAGACGCTTATTGAGATAAGCTTCTTCTTCCTCGTCAATTTCTGCACCTTCTGCTTTCTTAGTGTAGAGTTCCTCAAGGGCTTTCTTGACCTCTTCAGCCTCGTGAGCCATAAAGTCTTCTTCGAAATACCCTTCTTCGATTTCTTCCCAGTAACCCAGCTCGTCTCGTTCTATCTCTGCATACGGGAAGTACCGGCATACCCTAATCTTAGAGTGGTCATACTGTGGTAAAGCTACCACATCTGCAGGGTTGATTAACACTGCTAAAATAGCACCCATACCCCGGCCAAAGGTAGATACATATCGGTGAGATCCCACATGCAAGCCGTATGAGCAGTCAACATTTATATCTGGATCACACTGTTCTCTAGGCATAGTAATTGGCTGACCCATACGGATCTCCATACCATAATCTCCGACGTGCCAAGGCTCATATATAGTCACACGTTCGTCTGATTCTACCATCTTTTTACCTTCTTCGATAATCTGCTTGTAAAGATCAGATAAAAGGCCATGATCTTCTTCTATTACGTCCTCTTCACCTATATTAGGCTCTTTAGACTCGTGCATACTTATCTCATACCGGTATTCCAAAGTCTCGTTAGAGAACACAGAGTACACGTGGTAATTTTTAGGAGACTTCTTCATCTTTTTAATACGCAAATAGTGGTTACTTACGTACTGAGACAGGCTAACGTCCATTGTTGGATCTGTGCCATCTTTAGCATTCACAGTATTTACTGCTTTATAAAGAATAGCATACCCGTTATCTGTTATCACTACACCAAAGTCTTTGATGTAGTTATAGAAACCGTCACGAGCAGTTTCATTGGGGTTAGCCAGGCAGAGTTCCCAAAAGTTTACAAGAGAATCAACAGACACATCATTGTCTATATAGGTAACTACAAGGTCTTTGAGGCCTTCTGGCATAGATTCTTTCGTACCTTTAAGATAAATGTCTCCGTTATCATCTATATCAAGCCGGTCAGTAAACTCACGCTTAGCAATAGGGTTAAGAAGACCTTTAAGATAGTCTTTATTGTCTTCTGTAGGATCTTTCTGAACGTCTGCACAGGCTTTGAAGATTTTCTGAATATAAGCAGGGTCTCCTTCTATATTCCTACTAACGCCTTCAAAACGCACTAGTATTTGTGAATTAGTATACTTAATAAATTGAACTGATTTACCCATTATAGTCCTCGTGGATTGTTGTTTTTAATGATTGTAATAATTTACCTTTCTTATACTCTTCTAACCGTCTTATAAGAGAAGGGTGTACCTTAGACTTACCCATTAGGTAAAATTTGAGCTCCTCTACTACTTCTTCATCTAACTCTTCAGAGGAAGCTAACTTGTAAAGGAGAGGATACTTATTGACGTAATCTGCTGCTATCTGGTAGTCTTTTAGCATAGACGTATCAAGGTAAGCTGGATCTTCAAACACTCTAAGAATCCGTGCTGGAATATTGCTACTTTGGTGTACATAGCCTCCTGTAATAGGAAACTGTTTGTTGTGAATACTCTCAACCATCTTCTTAGCAGGTAAGACTGTTCTATAATACTCGTCCATACCTAAGCCTTCCATCAACTTCTTTAACGTCCCAAAGTTTAAATCACCTAACGGACGTTGACTGTTTGATTCTATCTCTGAATAGATATAATAGAGGGTTAATTCTCTAACAAGGATCTGGCTATTTCTGGTTAAAAATTCTTCTACCGGTATTGCGTTCTCTGATAACTCCAATAGTATGTCCTCCTTGTTTTTAGCTATTTTAAGTATAGAAAGCTTTTCATGCTGACTTTGGCTCCATTGCCACAAATCAGGCATAGCTCGGTGCATAAATAAAGCTACATCTTCTAGCGTGTCTGAATGTTCCTGAAACCCATATATACGAAGAGCATTTTTTGAGTCCAGTAATTTTTGTACAGTAGGCTCATATACAGAAAATGAACTCTCCGGAGAGGAGTGTTGTACTGAAGAATTACAAGCTTCTTTGAGATGAAGTTTAAGGTTCTTATCATACGTATCTGATGTCGGATCCAGCATATTGGCTTTACCAGAACCTTTCTTAGCTTGCTTAAACTCTTCTGAGACTGTGATATCTTTATCATAATCGTCTACACCCTCTAAGTAAGCTTTTATACACTCTGTTGTATATTCTTTAATTAGCTTTACTTCATCAGGGTCTATGTCGTCAAAAGAATATGCATCTGGGTATCCAAATATAGTGAGTATCTTACTCTGCTCAACTTTATCGTTACCTTCTCGCTTTTTAATGAGTTTAAAATAGTTCTGGCCTTTAATCTCCTTCACATACTTATTTTTCAGCGTACTGTAGCTGTTCCTTAAAAAGTATAACGAAGTGTGATTCTTAAAAGAAGTTATTTCCCCATCAGCATCTTTACTTAATGAAATGTCTGGAAGTGAATTATTGTATCTTGGTGTTTTAGCCACACCTGTTTCTACTGACTTATGATACTTATAGACTAATCCGGCAGTCTGCTCTATAGATGGGAAGTGTGGTAACCTTTCATATTTGGAGAAATTTAAGTCTATTTCTACTATATGTGAAATATAAGGTATACCTACACCCTGACCTACTTCTAAAGTATCGGCTTGTGTTTGTCCATTAAGATAAAAGTACTCTTTTACAGTCTCTACTTCATCTTGCTGGCTAAGGTACATGGCTTTTAGCTCTTCCTGAGCAGCTTCGTACTTATCTTTTATAAGCTGAATAGCTTTATCTGTGTACTCTATATTTTCTCTAGACCACATGATCGGAATGTCTCCAATCTCAAACTTGAGTCCGATAGGAGTTTTAACACCTGTCTTATAAGTTCCTTTATAAGTAGACTTTTGCTCTGTTTCAAACTTTATAATACTAGAATCTATAGGGTAAAATACTTTACCTAAACAGATATGAACTCCGTCAAGGTTTAGATCCTGAGCATGTTCCCGGAAGATAAAATGCTTACCCTGAAAGATACGGTAGTCATTACTGACACTTGTACCTTCATGATTTACATTATCAAAATAAGCAAGCTGTCTTTTTACTTCATCCTTAAACTTGCCCATGTTTCCGGGCTTGATATTAATGTTAACAGTCGTACCATTAGGCTCCTCTGTAGGTGATTCATCTAAAAGTTCAATGGTTGGACTATTACTACCTTTATGTAACGCATAGAAATACTCTGTGCCATCGTACCTAGTGGTCACGAAGAACATATCTGTATAACTAAACGGTGATTTACTACCAAGGCCATATGCACCATGCTCGTCATTTGAATCTCTTTTAGTGGACGCTAGAAATTGAGAATACACATTCTCTACTCTGTCCGGACTAAGGCCTACTCCATAATCCTCTACTTCAAATGCAGCATTGCTGTTTGTTAAGGTGTTCCCATCTGTAATTCTTACTGAGATACGCTTATCTTGTTTAGCCTCTATGTGAGAGTCTATAGCATTAGTTGCTAACTCCCGGATAAGAGAGCCTATAGGATTAGAATACTGACTCAGTACCTGGTACAACATACCTAGTTGAGATGTGTCGATACCATACGCTTTACTTTTAAGGGAATTACTGGTTACTTCCCTATCGTGTTGTAATACATCTAGTTTCATCCTTCATTGTTTTTGTCCCCTAAAACCTGTAAGAAGGTCATCGGAAGTTTAATATTCCCTACGTCTAAAGTTGATTCAAACAAAGGAGCTATGTCTTCTGCTTGATACCCAGCTAATCCACACCCTATTTCTGTAACTAAAAACTCTAAATCAGGATGTGTAATAGCATACTGTACAAATCTATTTACATAGGGTGCTATAGAAAGCACTTCCATAGTATTAATTTGCCAGTCTTTACTAGGTATTGCAAAAGTAAGACCTGAAGGGCCAAATCCTTGCCCCCAAATAGCTCCCCATTTGTCGTGAGCAAGTGCCGCTGCACCTGCTCCATGTATACCTGACTCATTGGATCCAAACACAAATATCTGATTTCTTCGTAGTTTGGATATCCAGGGAGGGCAGGCCTTTGCTTCTTTATCTAGTAATATCATGATTTTACTTTTAATTTGTTTCTGGTTATACCAAAATCACGAGGCTCTGTAACATTTCTTTCTTCTTTACAGATACCGCACGTGCCTGTGTGCATGGTAACTAAATGCCCTTCCGGACATCTAGCACCTCTATCAAGTGCACACTCCATACATACCCATACTGGCTCTATTTCTTCGTCTAACTGTTGTTTTAAAGATTTACCCATATTCTATTAACTCCTTTTTGAAATCCCACCTAATTGCAAATTTTCCTTTATACCTTAATAAGTAATGACAGCTAAATTCTCTTAAAGAATTGCTTGTCCATTTGACAAAAGATAGTTTACCCATGTTCCATTGTATAATAGATTTAGTATACTTAAATAAAAAATATACAATAAGAGAAGAATAACCAGATATAGTTATTCGTCTACGTTGATAAGTTAATTCAGTCATACTACCCTGTCATCTTTTTTGTTTTCATTATTGAACATTTTACGATATTGAATAAAGCCTTGAAAGTTACCAGACCATCCTAATATAGAATTATCAGGGACATACATCTCTTCCCAATTGTCCTCTTCTCCATCATATGCTACTGTTCCTCTTATATGAAGTTTAAATTCTTCTTCGGTCATAGCTCTAGCACAGTGTTCCATTGGTGACCAATGACCCATTTCTGCTAATCTATTATGAAGTTTGATGTCTTTCTCATAGTCATCTCCACCTTCAAAGTTCTCATAGCTTACTCTGGCGCATCTAGCTGTAGCTATTTTTACTTTAAGGTCTACAAAAGGATCTATTCCTATCTCTTTTTTCATAGCATTATCAAACATAAGAAAGCCGCCTTTACCTGTAAACAGGCCTCCTACTTTATATCCACCCTCTGGTAAATCTGAAAGATGTCTTTGAAGAGCCACTAATTCATCTTCATCAAAACTATCCCCAAATGGAATATGCCATTCTCCAGCTTTTAGTTTTTTAGGAACAGATTCATTCATAGCATCCCACATTAACTCAGCTATAGCTTGAATGTGTATATCTGCTTGAGATTTATTAATTTGTAACCATTGTAAAGTATTATCTAAAGGCAAATTAGAAATATTAGTACCTCTATCTTCTAAATATTTGAAAGCATCTTTTACACTTCTAAAGTATTTTTTATTACCTTTCCCATCCTCTCCACCATATTGAGGACATCTCAAATTAAAGAAATTTTCCCATTCAGTAGCAGTTACAATTACTGTATGCCATTTGAATGGTTCAAGTAGCCTATTGACTATTTGTTTTGTTAAATCGTGCATAGATAAATTTTCAGCAGATGTAAGAGCAAATCTTTTAGCCATTTGCCATCTATCTTTTAAAATATTAATCTCTTCTTTATCTGTAAAATACTCGTTACCCTGCATTCCGGAATGATCTTTCATCCATTTAATAGGAATAAAAGGATGTTCTTCTACTTGCTTAAGCATCTTTTTAAAAGGTACAGCCCTGCTACTTGCACTATTTCTTGATAGCATCCTATGAGTGTTAAACTCTGCAAGAACTATTCTGGGAAACGTACACACAAAAGAGGTAATACGTTGTCCATGTTCATTCTTACTATCTGCTATAATAGTAGCATCAATACCGTGATAATTGTGTTCTTTTAATGTTTTACTCATTAGTCCAGGTTTTCATATGATTAATTTAAAAGTTTAATATATTCCCTTAAGTTGCCAGATTACCTTTCCATTTCCATCAATTATTTTCTCATATCTAACTTCATAAAAACTACTTTCTTTAGGTAGGTAATCATTATCTACAATTAGTTTTACTGGTTTAAATATTGGGATTGTAATAAATGGAATTTCCCATTTATCAACGTTAGGTAATTTGGCTTTTGCTTGTACTAAAATTTTGTCTCTATCCATCATTAATATAAATGCTATTAGCAAGTGTATTGCTGTTTCTGTTTAGGTTTCATTCTTCATCCTCAATGTTCTTAATTATT
>Ga0207995_100320_pt1 | contig 19751 bp, 19 predicted proteins | sample AntDeeMetag022AM_FD_184759 | JGI IMG/M metagenome (GOLD analysis project Ga0207995, IMG submission 184759) | Saline lake microbial communities from Deep Lake, Antarctica - Antarctic Deep Lake Metagenome 022AM (SPAdes) (version 2) | ecosystem: Environmental > Aquatic > Non-marine Saline and... | reverse complement strand
ACAAGATTCAGACGCAGACCGGCACCAACTCGTCAAACTCGTTGACCGGGGTGTCGATCAATGTCAATCGCTCGTTCAGCTACACCGTGCCGTCGTTTCGCTCGAACCTGGCCGTGCGTGCCCGGATCGAGGTCTATGTCGGCAATATCAGACTCAACACGGGCTACGACTATCGCTACGGAACGCTCAACATGTCGCACAACAACCTGATCATGTCAGGTGACGTCAACCGCCTGGGAGGCTGACCATGGCCGAGATCGATCAAGACGCACTACCCTATCTCGACAACTGGCGCGAGATTCTCGAGAACCAGGTCGCCGCGAGCCGCGACGTGGTGCTGGACGAGGCGATGTTTCGTCGCCTGACGCCGCCGCGCCGCGATCGCATCAAGCCGTCAAGCGGGCTCTTCAATATGCTCGATGCCCTCAAGCCGCTGCCGACGCACGACCTGCTGCTCGACCTGCTCGACGTCGACGAGATGCGCAACGCGACCGTCTATGCCCCTGGCAACCCGATGCTCTGGCACACCAACTCGGATGCGCCTGGAATCCGTCTCTACTACGTCCACAACGCCGAGGCTGGCAGCCTGTTCGCCTACCAGGACCCGGAAGGAGCCATCCACTACGAGGTCGAGCCCGTCGGCTGGAGCGTGCGCGGCTTCACCATTCCCAGGGACGAGCTGTTCTGGCACGCGGTGTGGGCCAAGGGTGTGCGGGTCTGCTTCGGCTTCATGCGAGAGGAGGATTGATGGCCAATTCTGAGAAAGCCCAGGCATCCCTGGATATGGCGGCGAAGTCGGGAAGGCTGGAGTCCGCGCTGGTGGTCGGAAAGACTGACTCAGGTAAGGTCGAGCTGTTCATCGCCGAGTCCGACCGGGAGGCCATGCTGGTACTCCTCGCCCGGGCTCAGCACGCCCTGATCAAGAGCATGGATCGATGACATTGCTGAATATCTCGCACTTCGACAGCATGGATAAAGCCCGTCGTCACTACCTGACGAGGATCGACTCGTTGGCTGAAGAGGCACGCGGCGAGCTCCCGGGCAAGGCAGCTGCCCATGAGGCGAAGTATCAGGAGGCGATGAGGTATCCAGATGGTGAGTTCCCTTTCCTGGCCAGGGAGGCGAAGGAGTTGCGCCTTCCGGTCGAGCGCCTGGTCTCCACCGTCCTGCTGGCACGTCGCCGGTGGGAGAAGCGTGACGCCGAGATCGAGTCAGTCCGGGTATCCTCTCGCCGCAAGATCCGCGAGGCAGTCAGCACGCAGCACATGGAGGAGATCGCCCAGCGCACCATGGTGACCCTTGATGTGATGGGCGCCTCGGCCTGATGTAGAATAGGCCGAAAGGAGATAGCGTATGCCGCAGCCAGACGAACAGCAGTTCCTGAGAGCCGTCTTTCCAGATCGGCCAGACGTCGTCGGGTTCCTGAACCTTCTGTTCAAGACGACCCAGGTAATCGATGACCTCGTCGACAAGGACCGCCCGGTCGACGACGACACCATCTTCCGTTCGTTCTGGACCTGCCTGTTCGAGCTTCCGCTCAACTCCTTCTATCGCGAGAACGAGATATACCTGCGGCCAATCCTGGCGGCAGGCTTTCAGGACTGGTGGGACAGCGTGAAGCTGGAGCGGTCAGGCGACCATCACGGCAAGACCATCGCCTTCGTCCTGCGTGATTCGCTCACTGGTGTGGTTATCCAGTGTGCCTATATCGTGGGCGGCTACGATTACATGCAGACGGTCTCGGAGAAGATCAGGCGTCACGCATACGAGGAAACCCTTGATCAGTATCTTGAAGACCTAACAGGAGATCAGCCATGAGCTTTGGCGGCGGTGGTGGTGGTGACAACAAGGTGAAGGACACGCCTGAGCAGCGGCACCTCGCGAAGGTAGCGGCTGAGAAGTGGAACTTCGCCCAAGAGGAGCTCGCACCCCTCGAGAATGCCTACATGGAGTCGGTCGGCCAAATGACCGACCCGGGCAAAACCTCGTTCATCCGAGGGCGGACGATGCAGTCCCTCGGGCGGGTTCAGCCCCAGCTATCAGGCCAGGCCAGCGACCAGATGACCCAGGCTGGCATTGACCCTTCCAGTGGACGCTACCAGCAGGAAATGTCCGGTATCGCCGACGACATCGGCGCCGGTGGTGGCGAGACCCTTGGTCGTGCCCAGTTCGAGCAGCAGAACGAGCAGGTCAAAGGGCTGCAGAACATCGTGGCAATGGGCCAGGGTGAGGCAACCCAGGCACAACAGGGTATCTCTGGTCTCGCACAACAGGCCTCCCAGGACGCCATCGGTGACGCGACGAATCGCTTCAACCGGCGCTCTGCCAACCTTCAGCTACTGGGTACAGTGGCTGGCGCTGGCACCCGTTACGGGCTAAATAGCGGAGGGTCGTCCACCAGCATGTACGATGAGGCGATGACGGGAGGTCTGCAATGAACTACTGGCAGCAGCAGAATGGCAACGGCAGTCAGCTCGACCCGATGAACGCCTGGTCGCAGCAGGCACAACCCGACGCCGTGACGGCCCCGGCAACGCAGACGCAGACGCTCAACCCCGGCACCGGCAACGCCTTCCAGCGCATGCTCGAGAAAGTCCAGGCCGCCAAGGCCCCGGCAACGCAGACGCTCAACCCCGGCGACGCCTTCAGAGGCGACCAGGGGGCGTCCGACCTGCTCGGCAAGATCTCGCGGGCACAGTGGGAGGACTGGCGCGGGCGCTTCGCTCCCTACATCAGCACGCTGGCTGATATGGCTTCTGACCCAGGCGCTGCGCGTAATGCCGCCCGGATGGCCAAGGAGTCAGTGGGCACCGCGTTCGATTCGTCCCGCCAGGGCCTCGATATGCAGCGCCAGGGCATGGGCGTCGAGATATCAAAGCAGCAGCGTCAGTCTGAGAACCGGAGCTCGAACCTGGCTCGAAAGGCGTCGATGGTAAGCGCTGGCAACGAAGCGCGAATGTCAGCCCAAGACCGGCAGATGTCTATCTTGGCCGGGGGAATGGGGCTCCAGAACATCCCAGACAAGGTGCTTAACTAATGAGCTATGGACTACTCGGCATCAAGAGCCAGCTTGAAGGTGAGGCTAAGCAGGGTCTGGGGGATCTCGCAGGCCAGCAGCGCGAGGCCAAGCGTTTCGAGGACCAGGCTGACCAGGCGGAGCAGGCACAGAAGACGTCCGCCATCGGTATGGGCGCAGGCACCGGCATGATGGTTGGCGGTCCGGTGGGCGCCCTCATCGGCGCAGGCGTAGGCCTCCTCGCCAGCTCACTGTTCTAAGGAGATTGATCATGGCGGGACTAGACACAAGAGGTCTGGCATCCGGGTTCCAAGCGGGCTTCGGGATGATGGATCAGTATTACGCCCGCGAAGATCAGGGTCGGCGTCAGGAAGAGCAGCTCAACATGCAGCGCGAGCAGTTCGATATGCAGAAGGGTGAGGCGACTCGATCCAGGGACATGGAGCAGATCCAGCTGGCCATCGGCAAGGTCGCTAACGGCATGGACGTCTCCGAGGAGGAGATCCAGACCCTGCAGAAGTACCCGCAGTATTGGTCTGCCCTGGATCCTGGCACCGACTCCGCTCTCGAACAGGCAGAGCGCGTGGTAAATCCCGACGACCCTGCAGACATCAACGACCCTGAGAGCATCGACGCGCTGAATACCGTGTTCGGACCTGAGGTCGGCAAGGGCGATGGCGGAAAGAAGCGTATCCGCGCAGCCGTGCCATCCCCTGATGGCGAGGGCCTGATCTTCGAGCTGGACGTTGAGCGCGAGGATGGCTCGCATTACAACGCTCCGATCACCGAGCGCCGCAGCGCTGATGACGATGACCCGGTTCGCAGCATCCCGATTGACGATGTTGTGAAGCGCGTGTCCGGCATGCGAGCGCTCCGCAAGGCGATGCAGAGCCCAGAAGCCCAGGCCAAGGCAAGCCAGCTCCACGAAATCCTCACCGGTAAGGGTGACGAAGGAACGTGGGAGCAGGTCGAAGGCCCTGGCGGATCTATCCTGCAGCGCAACACGAAGACCGGAGAGACCAAGCGGGTCATCGGCCGCGCCCCGAGCAGCAGCGGCTACCAAGACCGGCCGACCAGCACCATGAAGGACGCCCAGTGGATGGTCGAGAACGGCATCGCCGCCGACCTCAGCGAGGCCTACGAGAAGATCGCCAACAGCCGGGGTGGGGTCGACCCTTACGAACGCGCCAGCGACGAGATCGACTACCTTGGTAAGCAGATCGAAGACATCAATTCCACCAAGTCTGACCCGGTCGCCTGGCGCTCGCTCGGCGAGGGTGAGCGCAACGAGCTCAACAGCCGCCTAGAGCAGCTCCGCGAAAGGCGTGACCGTGCTGCCGAAGAACTATATCCTCAGCGTGAGGGCACCGGCTTGAACACCAGTGGGCAGCCCGAACCGGAACCCGAACCGGAGCCGAGGGCAGAACGCATTCGCCCAGAGCCGCAGCAGCCGGAGCGCGAGACTCGAGGCACTATCCCTGGATCGCAAGGCACCCGAAGGACCGAGCCGAGTTCGCCATCTAAGCAAGCCGATGAGCTCCTGAAAAGCATTCTTGGATAAGAGGAATCGCCTGTGAGCGAGCAAAAGCAGACCCCGACATGGCGCCAGATTGCCGAGAATCCACAGTTCCAGCAGGCGCCCTGGGAGGTAAAGCAGGCAGCTCGGGCAAAGTTCTTCGATCAGTATGTGAAGCCGCAAGTACAGGCTGATCAGCAAGAGACTTTCCGCGACAAGTTCTTCACTGCCACCGAGCCCGACGTGTTCGGTGAGCCTGAGGGACGTCAGCAGCCCCAGGAGCGCCAGGCCGCAGGTGGTCTGCAGATGCCCGAGGGCGATGGTGTGGTCAACGCCGCGCCAGCCATTGAGGCCAGCCAGCCCCCAGGTGATGACAGCATGGGAGCTTCCCTTGGCCGGGGCCTTCAGGGTATCGGCAACCGTGCGACGGACCTCGCCGGTAACCTCATCCAGGGTATCGACACCTACGTCCAGCACGGCGAGAAATCACTCGACGAGGCCTTCGGTCGCGGCGGCGGTGTCATGTTCGGCACCACGGATCGCATGCGTGAGGCTGGCTATGAGCCCGACCTCGAGCTCGGCGGATTCGGCGTCGACTTCACCCGTAACGCAGACCCGGAAGATACCAACATCGGCCTTCAGGAGCTTGGCCAGAAGATCGAGGATACCAACGTCGATGCTGGCCAGAACCAGTATGACGTCGACCGCTTCCTGAAAGACCCGTCGATCAAGAACGTCGCCGGAATGGTGGCAGAGCAAGGCCCTGCATCCCTGGTGGATATGGGCGCCATGGCTATCGCCCCATTCTCCTACTTCGCTGCTCGCAACCAGGAGATCGCCGAGGACCGTGTTAAATCGGATAAGCGCGAAGGCATGCCGACCCGCCAGGACATGGCCGCCGGTGGCGCCGGTGCCCTGCTGTCGCTCGGCCTGGATCGCTTCTCCCTGTCGCGCCTCCTCCCGAATGCCGCCAGGCGCGTCAGTAAGCTGCGCCAGGTGCCTGGTGCTGTCGGTCGTGGTGCGACCGCTGAGGCGGTCACTGAGGGCGCTCAGGAGGGCATCGAGTACGGTGCTGCCAATATCGGGACTGAGACAGGGGCAACTGCAGAGGGCGCCGGAAAGGCAGCCCTTGGTGGTGTGCTGATCGGTGGTCCCATCGGTGGTGGTGTGCGTGCCGCAACGGCAACCGGCGAGGCGGTGACCGCTCCTCGCGATGGTAGCCCTGCTGCAGACCCGAAGGCCAAGGAAGATCCAGACCAGGCCATTGCAGACGAGGCCCCGGCCCCGGAAGAGGCTGACCAGATGGCAGCCGAGGCCGCCGGTGACCTCATCCGTGCACCGCGCAGCAGCCTGTCTCCCCAGGAGCGGGCGATCCGTGATGACGCGATCTACGGTGACACCTTCAAGACACTGCGCGGCCAGGCCGAATCGCTCGGACTGACCGATGTCGTGGCTGACCTGGATGCCGCCAGCAACCGGGCCTCTGCCGCATTCGAGCAGGAGACCCTGGCGCAGAGCCGAGGCGAGCAACCGGAAGGCCTGCAGCAGGAGCTGGACGAGGTGGGTGATCTCTACTCCTCTGCCCTGCAGCGCATGGCCAGTGCAGGCAAGCCCAAGGAGCGCAAGCCCAAGGTCAAGATGCCCAAGACCCAGGGTATGACCGAGAAGGAGCGCACCGAGGCGTGGCGCAACGCCTGGAAGGATGCCGGTGTCGAGAATCCCGACGTTGCCGAGCCCGAGACCTTCGACATTGAAGGCGGAACCCCGGGCCAGGAGGCAACTCCCGAGGAATCCTCAGATGTTCCCGCTCCCTCAGAAGTCACTCCCGAGGGGCCGGTTGAGCAGGATGCTGCACCAGCGAAGGGCCTGGACCTGCCAGCTGAGCAGGAAGCTGCGCAACCTGAGGCGGAGGACAAGCCAGACGTCCGCCCCAAGCCTCGCGTGCGGGTGAACGCCGATGGCAGCCTGCCAGCCGGACTACAGATGCCGCCCAAGGATGCGCCGGTCGTCGATCTGCCGGAAGACGCCAAGCCGACAGGCCTGGCTCCCCCTGGCCGGGTAGTCAAGCCCCGCGTCCGTATCAAGAATCAGGTCGATCAGGCGGCTAAGGAGACCGACACCAACCCGTCTCCGAAGAAGGCAGCCGCTGGAAACTACCGGAAGGGCAAGGTCAGCCTGCACGGCATGAACGTCTCTATCGAGAATCCGAAGGGATCCACTCGCCGAGGCGTCGATCCAGATGGTCGCGTCTGGGAAAACAAGCTGGCCGCCCACTACGGCGACATCAAGCGTACCGAGGCGGCGGACGGGGACAACGTCGACGTATTCATCGGCGACAAGCCAGAGACCACTAAGGCCTTCGTCATCGACCAGGTGAAGGCTGACGGTACGCCGGACGAGCCTAAGGTCATGCTGGGCTACGAGACCGAGGCCGAGGCCCGCAAGGGATATCTCGACAACTACAAGAAGGGCTGGAAGGGTCTGGGTGCCATCACCGAGACCAATGTCGACGCGGTTCGCCAGTGGGTGCAGTCCGGTGACACGAAGAAGCCCTACTCTGCTGCACTGCGGAAGGCGCCGAGCAAGGGTGCGCCCGATGCGAAAGCCTCGACTACGCTTGAAGAAACCACCGAGGAGGGAACGACCAATGAAGCGCAATTCGTTCAAGACGAGTGGATTGCTCCAGAGAGCATAGTCCCGGTAAACCGCATAGAGGACAAAAAGAAATACGAGAGAATACGCGAAACATTCGAAAATAAAGAAGAATACAGCGGCCGCCCCGTTTTGGTCTGGAAGGACGGAAGTGGGGCGAACATAGCAATTACAGGTTCCCATAGAATCGCAGCAGCCGAAGGGGCAGGCGTCGAGGTTCCTGTGGTATATATCAAGGAAGGAGCTGGCGAGTTCGAGGACTCAAAGGGAATGGAGCTTGCCGACCTTATAGGTCGAAGCGACGAGGACTTGGTTAGATTCTTGAGTGAGTTCGGAGATACTAAAGCTGCGGACCTGATGGACGCCGAAGTGGAGGCGAACGCACAAGACGACAGATCGGCCAAAGCATCAAAGCAACGTACAACCGAGGAGGCCACCTCTGCCGGATCCGATAGCGGCGCTTCCACCAAGATTGCCCGGGACACCCTGGCCAAGAACATGGCCATCGAGTACGACCTGAGCGCTGGCAGCAAGGTCCGTACCGGTATCAGCAAGGTGCGCTCCGCTGAGGATGTCGCGCACATCGTCGAGCCCTACGCTAAGCGCGGCCAGGAGAGCCTGCTAGCAGTCCTGACCGACAACGATGGCAACCTGAAGGGCGTCATCCGCCACAGCATGGGTAGCAACTCCGCCTCAGCCGTCTACTTCAACGAGTTGGCATCATCTGCCGCCATGGTGGACGGGGCAACGAACATCTGGCTGGCGCACAATCACCCGAGCGGATCCGCGCAACCCTCTGGTGCCGATATCAAGGTAAACGAGCGAGTCAGGTCAGCGCTTGATGGCTCAGGCATGGTGGTGAATGGTCATGTCATCGCGGTGGCTGGCGGTCAATACGTCGCCTTCGACGAGACAGTGCAGCCTGGTGACGTCACCGGCAGCGAGCCCCGCCTGGTCACTCCAACCAAGGCTACTCGTAACCAGTCGATCAATGTTGGCGAGAAGGTGCTCAAGCGGCGCAGCAAGAATCGCATGCCGCCGGTCACCGACCCGAAGAGCGCTCGCAAGACGGTGATGGAGCTTGGCAACGAAGAGGGCGTCGTGCTGCTGGATACCATCAACACCCCGGTCGGCTTCGTCCCTATGACCAACGCTGAAATGAAGGCGCTGCGGGAGGATGGCCGCGCCAGCCGCCTGCTGAAGGCTATCGGCACCACGAATGCCAAGGCGATGATCGTCGTCGCCAATGATGAATTCGCCGCGAACAACGTCTCGAAGTTCGCCAACCGTCTCGACCAGCGCCAGGGTGGCCTGAAGGTTCTCGATGCACTCGTGGGCCGCAAGGGCGACCGCTCGAGCATGGCCGAGAAGGGTGGTGTCGACCGGGAGGGAATGAACTACTACCGCCTGGCACCGAAGGTCAGCCCAAAGGTACGCGCCGTCCGCGCCGCCCTGAAGCCGATGACCGACCAGGGCCTGGCGATTGAGGTTGTCGATAGCGTCGACCAGCTGCCCGCCGAGCTCCAGGCTCGTGTGAAGCAGCATGGCGTGGCAGATCGCGTGGGTGGCGTGTACCACCGCAGCACCTCCTACATCGTGGCCAGCAACATCACCCCGAAGGAGGCGATCCGTACCGCCCTGCACGAGGTCGTAGGCCATGACGGCGTTCGCCGGGTGCTTGGCAGCGACATCAATCCGGTGATGGATGCGATCCACCTCGGGATGCCTGATGGTGAACGTCGCCGCCTCGAAAACCTCTACGCCTCACAGATCGACGGGATGACTCCCACTGAAGCGAATCGACTGATCGCTGAAGAGTACGTCGCTCACATGGCCGAGACGAACCCCAGGAGCACCGTGGTCAGCCGCGTAGTTGCAGCGGTACGCAGGTGGCTGCGCAATGCGTTCGGCCAGCAGGCGGCCAGTGAGTGGAGCCGTGACCAGATTGTGCAGCTCATCGCCCAGGCTCGTCGCTCCTCCACCGGCGTTGATCACTCGAGCGATGATGTTCGTTACGCCGTGAGGAAGAAGGTCACCCCCGAGGCATTGCAGGATATCTCCGACGCCGCATCACTCGACACTGTGATGGACTACGTCAGGACTCGAGACTACCGCCGCAACCGTCAGGTGAAGGTCGATGTCCAGGCCCGGGTGCGCGCCGCAGCCAAGAAGCACAAGATCGACCTGACCTCTGTGAACACCGAGACTGAGCGCCTGCTCTCAGAGATCGCGGTGCGTGACGCCGAGACCTCACTCGAGACCAACGCAAACGCTGTGGGCTGGTATGACGAGACGGTCACTAAGGCGATCCGCATCGTCGGCCTGATCCATCCCGAGATCCTGACTGATGAGCGTGCACGTTTCGGGTTCACTTACGCCCTGGCGGTGACGTCGAACGGGCTCAAGGTGGGCAAAAACTTCCAGCTGGCAGAGAAGGCGTACCGCAGCTTCAAGAAAGGCGGGAGGATGCCGAGCAATGTCGGTATCGGCCAGGCTGCTGGCGCTATCAACGAGGCCCTCGAGCTCTTCAACCTGATGGAAGACAAGCACGGCTGGGAGACCTTCCGTGACTTCATGCTGTCCGAGTTCACCGTGGGCCAGCTTACCCGCATGGGCCTGGATATCAGCGGCGAGAACGCCGACACCAAGGTCCGAGGTGCGCAGATCATCGGGCCGAAGATCGGCAACGGCTTCTTCTCGAACCTCAACGGTCACTTCGATTCGCTCACCATGGACCGCTGGTTGATGCGGACCTGGGGTCGCTGGACCGGCACGCTGATCGACGAGCGCCCCGACATGGAGCGGAAGAAGCGGACACAGCTGAAGACCCTGGTCAGGGATATGAGGAAGGATCCGAAGGCCACGAAGGCATTCGAGGGCGTCATCGGCTCCAAGCTTCAGCTGGTGAACATGGATAAGGTGGCGCTCGAGATCCAGAAGTCTAGCACCAAGCCGGAAAACCGGAAGCTGATGAACGAGACGCCGACCGGCCAGAGCCTCCGCAAGGTAGGCAACAGCCTGGCCAATTACCTCGACGGCCAGAAGGAAGCCCCGGCCAACGGTACGGAGCGCTCCTGGATCCGCAGAGTCCTCGGCAATGCCCTGGAAACTATGCGGTCACGAGGCTATGAAAAGCTCACGATGGCTGACCTCCAGGCGCTCCTGTGGTATTCTGAACGCAGGCTTTACGATACCGGCAAGAACGACGACACCGACGCTGGTTACAGCGACGACGAGGCGCCGGATTACGCAAACGCCGCCGAGCTCCTGGCTCGCTCGCAAGGTATCAGCGACCAGGACATCGCAAGTGCAATCGAGGAGGTCACCAGTGGACGCACAGCAACAGCAGGACCAACTACTGTCGAAGAACAGCGAGGCGCTGATGCGCCTGTCTCCGTCGCGGATGAAGCAGGAGATCGCGGCTTCGGGCGAGCAGAGCGCAGCAAGTTCCTCAAGCGCGAGGTCTTCATTGCCCACCGGCTTGGTCGAGGCAGTGATGCAAAAGCACGGCTTTACAAGGGAACAAGCCGAGGAAGAGCTGGCGCAGTTCGGGGCGTAAGTCATTCGTATGAGCCAACCTCAGCCTTCAACCAGGTTCTGAATGAGACCGAGGTCGGATCCCCTATTATGGAGGAGCTGATCCCCAGTCCCGAGACAGCTGCCCGGTTCCGCGATTCAATCGGCGAGGCCAAGGCCAACAGCAAGTATGGCGCTGCGGTGTACGTCTACGACCAGGCAGCCTACGAGGGCATGCGCATGTTCATGTCCCCTGACGGCTCGAACGGCTTCGCCATCAAGCCTGACGGCGACATCGTCAGCGTGTTCTCCAGCGGCGGCGGCAACGTGCACGCCATGCTGACCCTGGCGGTCGAGCAGGGCGGCACCAAGCTGGACGCCTTCGACACCAACCTTCCCGAGATCTACGGAATCAACGGCTTCCGAGAAGTCGCCCGCGACTCGTGGGTGGAGAAGCACAAGCCGGAAGGCTGGAGCAAGAACACCTTCAAGAACTACAACGGCGGCGAGCCCGACGTTGTCTACATGGAATTCGACCCGAGCTACGACCCCTTCTACGACGGCGATCCTCGGTATTCATTAGGAGAAAGCAATGAAAACTCACGACGTGAACGCGCCGGAGACGGAAGCGGACGGACGGGGAGCGGAGGAATTGCGCCGCTTGAAGGTGCGCCAGCAGTACGAGGGGGCGGACCGAATCCCGAACTCGTCTCGGTCGCAGAATCCTACGCCCGGTCCAAGGGGATCCAGCTCGAGCGCCAAGCGGAATACGCCGAAGTCGATGTAGAGCGGGCCGAGGCTATCGCCCAGGCCTACGAGAACATGGAGCATGCGCCCAAGGATCCTGCGGTGCGTGCTGCCTATCGTGACCTCATCGAGCAGACGACTGAGCAATACCAGGCGCTGAGCGATGCCGGGTACACGTTCTCCTTCTTCGATGGCGATCAGGCACCGGACCCATACGACACCAACCCCTGGAATTCCATGCGCGACATGCGCGAGAACAAGCACATGGCTGTGTTCTCGACAGAGGCAGGGTTCGGATCCGACGAGAGCTTCGATGTCACCGACAACCCGCTCCTCGAAGACACCGGGCTGCGATGGCCGCTGGGCGAAGGCGGGCCGATGGTCAAGGTGCTGGCCAACGACCTCTTCCGTGCGGTGCACGATGCGTTTGGTCATGGCCTGGAAGGGGCAGGGTTCAGGGCTCGAGGCGAAGAGAACGCCTGGCAGGCCCACGTCCGCCTATTCACCGGCCCCGCTGCTGGTGCGATGACCAGTGAGACCCGTGGACAGAACAACTGGCTCAATCACGGCCCGCACGGTGAGCATAACCGCACCGCAGGGCTGTTCGACACGATCTTCGCCGACCAAAAGACGGGGCTCATGCCCGAGTGGACCTGGGAGCATGGCAAGGTAGGGGACGCCACCGAAGTCGCCGTGAGCGACGACGTTGACCCTGCTGTGGCCGATGCCGACCTGGCTGCTGCAGGGTTCGACCAGACCAGCTTCGATGACACCACCGGCGATGTCAGGTACACCATCGACCCCGACACCGGATTCGGCCCTCCGGACGAGGGAATGAAGGATCGCGCCCTGCGCTGGATGGCAGACAAGATGCGCCCGGTCCTCCAGGTTCAGCGCTCCATCGCCGAGAATGGCGGTGAGGTGAACGACGACAACGATGTGTATCTCTGGGAGACCCTGTTCCACGGCAAGCTCGAGCGCGACATCAAGCGTCTGAAGGATGGCTATGTCACCGAGCTGGCCGAGGGCCTTGCCCGGAACAACATCACCCAGGATGACTTCGACGAGTTCCTGTACGCCCGCCATGCCCAGGAGCGCAACGCCAAGATCGCAGAGCGCAACCCGGGTAATTCGAAGATGCAGGATGGCGGATCCGGTATGACGGACCAGGAAGCAGCTGATGTCCTGGCCCGGGTATCCAACAACGGGCAGTGGGACACCTACCTCGATCTGGCTGACACCGTGTACGACATGCTGGCGCTCAAGCGCGATGCCCTCCGCACCGGCGGGCTCGAGGAAGACGCCGTGCTGGACGCATGGGATGCCGCCTATGAGTTCTATGTCCCGCTGAAGGGCTGGGCTGTAGACGAGGACGTGCCGGTCGGACAGGACGCCATTGGCCACATGTCGACCGGTAAGGGCTTCGAGGCTGGTGGTAAGAATTCCCAGATGGCGGCTGGCCGGAAGACCAAGGCTGCATCGCCGTCTACCCAGGCCATCATCGACACCACCGAATCACTCGTGAAGCGGCGCAAGAACGAGGTTGGGAATGCCCTGCTGAGCCTGGTAACGGACAACCCGAGCCCGGGCCTCTGGGAGGTGTTCACCAACGACAACCCCGACATGGAGAACGTGCCGGTCACGCGCACCGATCCTGATACTGGCCGCAAGTACATCGAGGTGGTCGAGCGCCCTGTATCCATGCACATGGATCCGCGCTACTTCAAGACGAAGAAGTATGGCAAGACCTACTTCATCAAGATCAAGGATCAGCGCCTGCTTAACGCCATGCGCAACGTCGGCCCTGAGCAGAACAGTATGATCATCAAGGGGATGGGCGCCGTCACCCGGATGATGTCCTCTCTGGTGACCACGTATAGCCCTGAGTTCATCGTGACCAACTTCGCCAGGGACGTGCAGACCGCCCTGCTGAACGTGACCGCAGAGCAGACTCGCGACGACGGCAAGATCAAGGGTCGCCGGATCGCCTTCCAGTCCGCCAAGGACGTGCCCAGCGCGATGCGTGCCGCCTACCGAGGGCTGGTCGGCAAGCAGGGCAAGAACGCTGAGCAGCGGATGTGGGACAAGTATTACGAGGAGTTCCTCGAGGACGGGGCGAAGACAGGCTATTTCGACATGAAGGATGTCGAAGGCCAGGCGAAGGAGCTCCATACGATGATGCGCCAGGCTCAGGGCGGGACGCTTGGCAATGCCCTGAAGTTCCGCAAGAAGAGCGCTGACTTCATCGAGAACGTGAACGGCGCGGTCGAGAACGCCAACCGCTTATCAGCCTACGTCAACGCCCGTCGCGCTGGTGTCACCCGGCCTCGTGCCTCAGACCTGGCGAAGAACCTGACGGTCAACTTCAACCGCCGGGGTGAGGCGGGGACCGCGCTCAACGCCTTCTTCATGTTCGCCAACGCCAGCATCCAGGGCACCGCGAACTTCGCCCGCACGATGGTGACCCTGAACGACAGCAGCAACGGCAACTACTGGGGTCGTCTGAACCTGGCGCAGAAGATCGGTCTGGGCATGGTCGGCGGGACCTTCGCGCTGTCCATGTTCAACCGGATGATCTCAGACGAGGACGACGACGGTGAGCTGTTCTACGACAAGATCGCCGATCATGTGAAGGAGCGGAACTTCATCATCATGACCGGCGGCAAGGACTACGTCCGCATCCCGCTGCCTTACGGATACAACATCTTCGCCGTACTGGGGACGCATGCTGAGGCGGCGGTCGCCGGGAAGATCGATGCTGCCGAGGTAGCCAAGAACATGGCCCTGGCCATCATGGGTAGCTTCTCTCCTATCGGTTTCGACGATTCCGAGGAGGCTGACAAGCTGGTGATGAAGAACATCACGCCGACCATGTTCAAGTCGATCACCCAGCTGGCGGTCAATGAGGACTTCGCCGGTCGCCCGATCTACAAGGAAAACTTCCCGTTCGGTGCGCAGATGCCTGACAGCAGCCTGTCGTTCCGGTCCACGCCCGATCCTTATAAGGGCGTGGTCGAGTTCATGAACAAGTTCACCGGCGGCAGCGAGTGGCGCTCTGGTGGCGTGGATGTGAGCCCGGACTCGATCCAGCACATCATCAACTTCTACGGTGGTGGTGCATGGGGGTTCACGGAGAAGGCGGCGGACACTTCGAAGCGGCTTATCACCGGCGAAAAGATCGAGACATATCGCATCCCGTTCGCCGGGAAGCTCCTGTCCGATGTGAGTGATTACCCGGATATCCAGACCTTCTACGAGCGCCGCGACCTGATCGCCCAATACGAGAACGAGTTCAAGAACATGGGCGAAGCGGGTGCCGATAAGTTCTTCGAGCAGCATGGTGGCAAGATTGTGCTCAAGGATCTGGCCGAGGGCGTGGCACAGAACCTTACCAAGTTCCGCCAGCTGAGAGAGGTGGTCGAGAGCGATGACAGCCTGAGCGCCAAGGAGAAGGATAAGGAGCTCGAGGCTATCGAAGAATCGATGGACGATGAGGTCGACTACTTCAACAAGATCTACAACGAAGAAGCCAGGTAGTCAGGCACGAAAAAGCCCGGACCATTACCAGAAAATCTGGTAATGATCCGGGCTTCATGTTGTTATCGATTCATTCGCCTGTTCCTGGTCTCCTCGGCTTCAAGCCGACCCTTCTCGAGGTGATGATCCACCAGGGGAAGGAGCGCGAACGTAATCGGCACAAAGAGGATGAGCGCCCACATGATCGAGGCCCTGGTGTCGATGATCCCTAGTGAACCGGCGATGATTAACACAACGCTCACCACCGCAGAGAACACCATGGATAGCCGGAACACCTCTCGCTTCTGCATAGCGGATTCCCGCTCGCTGTAGATCCTGACTCGCTGGGTCATACTGTGACTCCTCTCGCTGATCGTCTGATCTGACCGACCGCGTTCTTCTGTGATCGTATGTCGCCCGGGGTGCCAGGGCAGAACACTGGCTGGCATCCGGGCTTCGTTAACTTGAGGTGATTATTCCTAGTTCTGGATATGTCGAAGCCAAGCTTGTTGGCTTCGATCTCGACCAGCCTCATCCCCTTACTCAACCGCATTGACGGGCCTCCTCTTCCATACCAGCATGGCAAGCTTCGGCACCGAATAATCTTCGGTCTTCACACTGCAGGAACTGCATTCAACGAAGTATGTGCATAACCCTTCTCGATCACGCTTGCGCTTGACGACGGGAAGGTGATCGCAGAACGGGCACCGAGGAAGCTCGCTGTAAAGCGGGGTGTCGAAGCTCTCGATCTCGTCATCGTTTGCATGGCTGAGCCGTTCCTCTATCTCCGATGCCGCCTCCGGGGGAATCCATCCAGCCTCCGTCAGCTTCTGATGGACAGCCCGGTAAACCTCATCGGGATTATCACAGAGCCCTCGGAGAATCTGCTTCATTTCTTCTCTCCTATGGACTTCCGCGCTGCCCAGCAGAAGGCGCCTGAGTGATGCCAGCAGCCCCTCGGGGTCAGGTGATTCGTTCATCTGAACGTCCTTATGTTTCATCCCCTGGCCAGGGCGGGGATGGTTGGCTAACAGATCTCCTAGATTATCGGGAGACCAGGATTTTCTCTACCACTTGAACCCCGGGGCGTTAGGCCACGCGCCGTCTACGTTTCCAAAATGCCTCGCTGCGGTGCGGTTCTTGGCGTCCTCGTCTTCGCTGGCGCCAGGTGAAGTCGACCACATCGTCGGCTTGCTCAGCTGCTCGTTCAGTTCATTGAGCCTAATATTCTCCTCGAGCACTTCCTCGAGTCGGCGTGCCATCATTTCGAATACCCGAGGCATGTCGACCTCCTCCTGCGCCTCAGCCGTTGGTGCATCGGTATCCATGAAATCAGGGGTGGGTCCGTTCGGCGGCTTCCACAGCCGACCACCATTCCAGGCGTACCCCATGCGCTCGAGCGTCTTCACCGCTGCGGTGGCGCGAACCTCGCCATCATCCACCTTGACGTCCGGCACCCGATGAATGATCTGCTGGCCGAACCAGTTGAAGAGAGGCCGGTACTTAACCACTGGATTGTCCGGCTTCCCCCAGTCATAGAGCTCCGGGTGGTATGTGTAGATACTGCCGCCGTCCCTGAAGAACAGGTAGCATCCTGACCCGTCGGGCAGCGGGCACGTCCGTTGACCTACCTTGAAGTCGATCCAGAAGTTGCTGTCAGCATCGACAATCCAATAGACATCGGAAGTTCCCTCCGATGTCTGTGCTGGCGTGTTATCGAGGATGAAGTGCTTTCTCGTCTCAATATCGATTCCAATGCGCATGCCTATTCCTTTGTTCGATTGCAGCGATAGCCGGGGCGTCCATTGTCGAACGTCTCCCACCAGGGGTAGACGGGAGGGTTCACCAGGAACATGTGCTCTACCTGGTGCTTCCCGCAGACGCGGCAGGTGCGGTCGTATGGGTTTCGGTACACCCAGAGGTGCATCCCCAGGCGTGCCTTGATCTTCGATATCATAGCTTTCCCCCTAGCGGATTCGGCGTGCCAGCCCAGGCCCAGTAGGCATCGACCGGCGACCTGCCAACGGCGCCATTACATACCCAGAGATCGCTCCCCCTGATCTTCCTGATGTGAGCATATGTTCTCTTGACCGGCAGCCAGGCTGCATCCTCCTCGGCCAGGTTCTCCGGGTTACCGGGGTGCGTGCAGCTAGGGCAGGGCGGCGATATATGGCAGGAGCAGTTGCCAACGTGGTCGCCGAATTTATCCATATACTCGTGGTAGTCCTCGCGAGCGCTGCGAATGAGCTTGTCTTCGTCGAAGTCGTTCATGTCGTCTTCCATAATTGAATGAGTGGGGTGGCCAGGCCTTCCCTGCGTGTCACGTAACATGCAAGGCGCCTGGCGTTCGCGGCTACCTCATGGCCATCATTCGCCATTCTCGGCTTTTCGCCGTAACTCGGCGGCCTCATCCCGTAGTTCGGCGGCTTGGTGTCTTAACTCACGTGGGTCGATCATGTGACCACCGGTCCCTGCCGCCCTATACAGCACCTCGGCTTGCTTTAGTGCGTCACGGCGGGCGAGGGAGATTTTCGGGCCTTCTTCTACCGCTTGCGACCACTTGTATTTCCAGCGCTTCGCTCCGGCATAGAACAGTGCCCTGTTTCCTGACTGTCGCAGCCGCTCCACATGCGCCGCCAGGGCATCGCGCTCCTGTTCGAGCGCCCCCTCTGTATCGAGAAATATGTACCGAGGCGGCTCGAAAGCCGCCCTCTCGATCAAGATGTCGGCGTATGCCTTGGCCTGGCGCTGGTAAAGGTCGCGCTCGCGTTCCAAGTAAACGCATCTTGACTCAAGGTCGAACAACTTCCTCTGGGTGTGAAGATCCATGATCTACTCCTGGTTATCGTCCGGTACTCCCGAATCCGCCCGCGCCGCGTTCTGTGCCAGGCAGGTGGCCAGGCCTTCCTTCATGTGGAATTGAGGTAGCGGCTCGTGTTCGGCATTGGCGGCCTCGCCATGCTCGTCATGCCACGCCTTGTGACAGGCAGTGCACAGCCAGCGCACGTCTAGCTGGCGCAGATAGTCGTCATGGTGCGCATGGATCCTTTCGGTGGATCCGCATTCCTCGCATGAGCTATGGCGCTCGAGGCGACCATCGGCCAACGCCTTGCTGACGCGGTTGTGAGCCTGGAGCTTGATCGGGTTGCGCTTCCGGTACTTCGACGTGCCGCGATAGATGGCTTCCTTACCCTGTGGGGTCTCCTGGTATCGCCTTCTGGCCGCCACTCGATGCGGCGCCATGGCACGCCCTCTCTCGTAGTCCCGGTACTGCTCCAGCCTCTCCATTCGGTTCTGCCTGACCCCGGCCTTCCGGCACTCCTTACAGGTGCCATCCCGACCATCTTTGTTGCCGTCCTTGTAGAACTCCTCGAGCGGCTTTTCTTCGCCGCACTTTCGGCATGCCTTCATCTGGGCGTCCTCCATGCAGGTACAAAAAAGACCGCTCGTCGGCGGCCTATTCGTTTACTTGTTGCGATGCGTCAAAAAGGTATTTCAGAGTCAAAATCGTCGAAGCTGCCCGGATCGGGGGCGACGTAGTTCTGCTGCGGCTGCTGTCCCTGAGGAGGCGGCGGCTGCTGGTAGTTCTGCTGAGGCTGCACAGGAGGCTGCTGATAGCCCTGCGGCACCTGACCCTGGGGGTTGCCCTGAGGAGGCTTCTGGTAGCCCTGAGGAGGCGGCTGCTGATAGCCCTGCTGGGGATTACCCTGCGGATATCCGCCCTGAGGCGCATTGCCGCCCTGCTGCTGTCCGCCGCCACTGTCCAGCATCTGCATGTCGCGGACCTTGATCTCGGTGCTGTATCGATCCGCGCCTGACTGGTCGGTCCACTTGCGGGTGTGAATACTGCCCTCCAGGTACAGCTTCGAACCCTTCTTCACGAACTGCTGAATGATCTCGGCCAGCTTTCCGAATGCGTTGCACCGGTGCCACTCGACACGCTCCTGGCGTTGCCCGGACTGCTTGTCGACCCAGGTCTCGGTGGTTGCCAGGGTGAAGTTCGCGACCGACGCGCCGGAAGGCAGCACCTTCACCTCGGGATCCTGGCCGACATTGCCGATCAGGATTGCTTTATTGACTCCGCGTGCCATCTTTCTTCTCCTTCAGACTCTGAAAGGCCCCGCGTGCTGCAGGGCCTGTGATGATTGCGCTTCCGCAGAGGTAGCGAGCGACGATCTCGGGGTCGAACTCGCTATCCGCAGGGAGCATGACGACTTCATTCATGATGGGCTCTCCTCTTCAGCCTCGTCGTTGCCCTCTTCCTCATCAAGACTCGGCTTCTCGTAATTGAAGATCGAGCAGATGTGCAGGACGAGGCCTGCCAGACCTGCTGTCTTCTCTGAAGCTTCAACCTTCCAGCCGTGGTCTGCGACTTCGCCGGTCTCTTCGTCGACCTCGATGTCGAAGGGCGGCCAGTCCATGCTGCGGAAGTGGAGCTTGGGGTTGAGGCGGAATGACAATCCTGCGTAGCAGAGCTCGATCTGATCGACCCGGTAGCCGACCAGGAGGTGCCGGTGGATCTCGACTGATTCGATGTCGCACTCCGAATAGACGATCTTCTCCATCGGACCATCGTTCTTCCGGCAGATCTTCAGGTAATTGCCGAATGCGATGTCACCGAAGTAGCTCTCCTCCGGATCGTCAATGGACTTGCGGAGCCGCTCGGTAACGCCCTGCGAGATATCGCTGATGTTGATGGTTTGGGTCTTCACTACCTGGCAGGTGTGCACCAACTCCGACATGAAGACGTCTGCTGAATTGGCCGTCGAGACTTCGACGAACAGCAGC